>Ga0207675_100000276_pt1 | contig 49005 bp, 52 predicted proteins | sample KBSSwiS42_FD_184305 | JGI IMG/M metagenome (GOLD analysis project Ga0207675, IMG submission 184305) | Switchgrass rhizosphere microbial communities from Kellogg Biological Station, Michigan, USA - KBS Switchgrass S4-2 (SPAdes) (version 2) | ecosystem: Host-associated > Plants > Roots >...
CTTGGCCGCCAGCGGTCCCGCAGCGACCAGACGATCGATGATCTCCAGTCGTCGCTGCGAGACCAGAGTGCGCAGCTGCTTCCGCTGCAACACCCAATAGGTCTGGGACTTCGTTGAGCCCGACGGCTTGCTGCTCGACTGCTTGCGCTTCATTTTCTGAGCTCGCGCTCGCTCCTATCGCGCTTTTGCAGCGACTTCTTCGGCCTTGCGCGCAAACAGCGATTCGCGCACCAGCGCCGGTGGAATCGAGCCGACGCTCAACAGGCGATCGTAGAATTCGCTGGGCGGCGTCGGCTCACCGTACTTCGCGACGTAGTCCCTGCGGATGCCTTCGATCTCCTGCATGCCGATCAGATAGCCGAGCACGTAGGTCGGCCGCACTGTGTACATGTCGACGTCGAGTGCGGCTGCGTAGCGATCGAAACGCACCTTGTCGGCCAGGAAGGTCACGGCTTCGTCGTACGTCATCTTGCCGGTGTGCAGGCTGGCATCCATGATCACGCGCGCCGCGCGCCACAGACGGTTGCGCAGCTGCGTGAGGCGTACGTCATCGCCTTGCAGAAAACCCTGCTCGTACATCATCTCTTCGGTGAACAGTCCCCAGCCCTCGGACATGATCGACTCGTTCACGACCTTGCGCAGCAGCCGCGGGTTCGCCTGGCGAATCAGTCCGTCCACGTGATGACCGGGATAGGCCTCGTGCACGGCGATGATCGGAATCCAGGCAGTATGGTGTGAGCGCAGCCGGTCGTTGCGCTGCGCCGGCGTCATCCACTCCTCGATCGGCGTCAGCACCAGCTTGCCCTCCCGGCCGTCGCCGAACGGATCGACCGACTGGAACGTGCCGAATGGCGAGGAGCGGCGCATCGCCGGTGGCGTGTCGATCGTGATGACGCGCTCACCCGGCGGCAGCGTCACGATCCTGCGCTCGATGACGAACGCCTTCGCCGCATCGATCTTTGTCTGATATGCCTGCTTGATGCCGTCGGCGGCCGGGTGATCGTCCTTGAGCTTTTCGTAAACTTCCGTCCAGTGCTTCGCGCCGGGCTGGATGCGTTGTGCAACCTGCTGCGCGAGCGCTTCGGTTTCCTCGAAGGCTTGCTTGCCGCGCGCGAGGATCGTGTCGGCATCGGCGTCGAGGAACCAGCGATGCTTCAGCACATAGTCATAGTTCTCTTTGCCGAGCACCCACGTACCGGTCGAGCGCGGCAGCAAGTCTTCGCGCAGGAACTTGCGGTAACCGTCCAGCGCTGCGAGCGCTGTGCTCGCAGCAGCGCTCAGCGCTTTGCCCTGCTCGCCCGCCTCCTTGGCGAGACCCGGCGCAGCCGTGCGCAGCAGCTTGATCGTGCCCTCGGTCTGGAAGATTGCCGACTCGGTATAGCTGCGCGGCGGCTTGACGAGATTCTTGCGGCCTTGTTCGATGCGCGCAGGTACCTGCTCCAGCAGCTTGGTCAACGCAGTCGCGCGCTCTTGCGGCGTGCCGGGCGCCGTGGGCTCGAGCGCGCGCCCGATTGGACCAGCGGGCACGTACAGCGAGGCATCGTTCTCCCAAACCCGGCGCGCCTCCGCGGTGTGGATCGTCGATTCGAGCAGACCGATCATCAGGCGGCGGTCGATATCCTCTTCCCGGGACAAGCCGCTGGCATCGATCTGCCGGACTTGCTCCAGCAGCTGACGCCGACTGTCGAGCTCCTTCTCGAAACTCTCCGACGAAACGTCGTGCAGAGTGAGTGGGCCATCGGATTCGTCATCCTCAGCCTTGCGTTCGAGATCGGCGTACTGCCGGATGAGCGGCTCGAGTGCAGTCGATGCCGCCGAGGGTGCGACAGCGGGCGCCGGCTCCTGCTCCTGCTCCTGGCCGCATCCGCCAAGAGCCACCGCGATCGCAGCGAGCGCCGCGCCGATCAGTGCGTTCTTCATGCTCAGCATCATAGCCCTTGCAGACGGCCGATTGCTGACGCATGGTGATCGATGCCAGCCACTCGCCGCACGTGACGGCACCTGAATCGCTGACCGCACTCCTGCACTCGATCGCATCGAGCCCCTAGCCCGACGCACCGGCGCTATGGGCCGCGCGCGGCGCGTTCGAGCTCAGCGATGTCGAACTTGACCATCTTCAGCATGGCCTCCGCGACGCGCCTGGCGACCGCGCGGTCCTTGTTCTTCATCAGTTCGCCGAGCTTGCGCGGCGAGATCTGCCAGCGGACACCGTAACGATCGGTCAACCAACCGCACGCGACAGCTTTGCCGCCGCCGGCGAGCAGCGCCTGCCAATAGCGGTCGATCTCCGCCTGATCCTCGCAGGTGACGTGGAGCGAGATCGCATCGTTGAACGGATCGTGCGGACCTGCGCCGATGGCGAGGAAGCTCTGGCCGCACAAGGTGAATTCGACGACCTTAACGGATCCCGCTGCTCCGCTCGGATTGTCCGCCGCGATGGCAGTGACGCTGTCCACGCGCGAATCGGGGAAGATCGCAGCGTAGAACGCCGCTGCCTCGTCGGCCTTGTCCGTGTACCAGAGGTGCGGAGAAATCTTGCTCATGGGCTGCTCCTTCAAGCTGGTTTCCCGGCGAACATGCCGTCGAGACGGGCGTAGCCAATCTCCATCCCGTCAGTCATGCCGGTACCGACGGCGCCGTCGCGGGCTTCCTTCGAGACAAAGCGCATGGTGCTGACCAGCGTCGTTACACCGCCGGACTCGCTGAGCTCCAGGGTGATCTGCGCCGGATCATTCGCAGGCATCGAGCCGCCAACATCGCCCGGATCGAAATATTGATCGTGGGCAATCCGCGACGGAGCTTTGACGTCCTCGAACGTGCCGTGAAAGCCGAACTCCTTGCCGCTGCTGTCGTTACGCCAGCGCCAGCGATACTTGCCGTTCTTGCGAACGTCCATCTCACACACCGGCATGCTCCAGCCCGGCGGACCGAGCATCCACTTCTGTATGAGCTCGGGCTTGGTGTGCGCGTCCCACACCAAGGTGCGCGGTGCGTTGAACGTGCGCGTTACGCGCACTTCGCGATCGCTCGGCAGTGTGACTTCGAGAGGCTTGGGCATCGTATTCTCCTCGGTACTGTGCGTTATTTTCTGGCCCGCTTGCGTTGCGCCGGCCTGCTTTTGAGCTCGTCGAGCAGCGCATCGAGGCGCTGGTAGTTCTGCTCGAAGACCTTGCGATAGCGTTCGATCCAGTCCACGGCTTCGTCCAGGCGTTGCGGTTGCAGGCGGCGTGGACGGCGCTGTGCGTCTATGTCCACCGAGATGAGCCCTGCCCGCTCCAGCACCTTGAGGTGTCTGGAGATGGCCGGCTGACTCATGTCGAAAGGATCCGCGAGCTCCTGAACCGAGGCTTCGCCATTCGCCAGGCGCGCCAGGATGGCGCGCCGCGTGGGATCGGCGAGCGCCGCGAAAGTGAGGTCGAGGCGGTCGGATGATTGCATAACAGGCTGCTTTAATAACCTTATGGTTATATACAGGAGCGCAGCCCGTCGCGTCAACCTGAGCGCAGCGAAGCGTATCAGTCGGCTGTCGCGCGCTGAAAAGCCGGACGTGCGGTGAGGCGCGCGAGATATGAGTTCGTCGCCGGGTAGCGCAGGTCGAGCACGCCGACGACCTGCGCCGCGACGAGTGTGAAGCCGAGCATGATGTCGGCGGCGGAAAACTCTGGCCCAAGCAAGTAGTCGCGAGTCATGAGGTGCCGCTCTACGACTTCAAGAGCCGAACGCGCTCTGTCGCGAGCGGCATCGATCGCTACGGGAATTCTCTCGGCGTCGCCACGGTAGATGCCGTGCCAGATCAGCACGCCGAGCGGCGCAAAAGCCGTGCCTTCCGCGAAGTGCACCCACTGCAGGAATTCGCCCCGCTGCGGCGCTGCCACGCCCGGCGCCAGCCGGCCGGCTCCGTACTGTTCGAGGATGTATTCGAGGATGGCGCCGGACTCACCGATCACGACCTCGCCGTCGACGAGCACCGGGAAGCGGCCGAAGGGCGTCGCCTGCGCAAACGTGGTTTTCTGCGGCCGGAACTCGACCCGCTCCAGCTCGTGCGGCAGTTGCAGCTCTTCGAGCAGCCAGCGAATACGAATCGAGCGCGTGCGCGGGGCGTGGTAGAGCTTCAGCACGAGCCATAGACTGGCGATCGCGAGTGTTCCGGTCGATTACCTGGCGGGTAATGTGCAGCAACTGCTGCTCACCATCCTGAGAAACGCTCCCAGCGATCGACCACTTCCGGCGCAGTCCCATCGACGACGTGATAGCACGCGTGCTCGGACGCCGTTGCACATGCGTGATTGGGCAATACACGCAGCAACGTGCCGACCGGAAAGCGCTGCGGATCGATCGGCCCTGCGTCGCGTCGCGCGACGATACCGTGCTCCTGGTTCGTCGAGCGAACGATGAGATCGTCAGCGAGTACACGCCCACCCGCATCGCACACCAGACCGTAACCCTGGTCCACACTCTGGCTCTGCGTGCCGCGGTCACGCGACAAGGCCGTCCAGCCGCCATCGGTGATGATCCAGCCGCGCTCGCTCTGATGGCCGATGACCGATACGAGCACCGAGAGTGCGATGTCCTCGACACCGCAGACGCCGATTCCCGCCATCACCAGATCCTGAAACATGTAGACGCCGACGCGCACTTCGGTCACGCCGCTCAGATCGCGCGTGAACGTTCCGGTCGGCGTCGATCCGACAGATACAATCGAACACTCATGCCCTGCGGCACGCAGGCGCTGCGCGGCGCCAACTGCACCGGCACGTTCGCGCTCAGCAAAGCGCGCAAGCGCGTCGGCACCATTGCAGTTGTACGACTCGCCTGCGTGCGTCAGCACGCCCGCCAGCATGACGCCGGTCGTGGTGGTCAATGCCTGTCCAAGATCGAGTAACAGCTGCGAATCCGGGCTCACACCCGAGCGATGCCCATCGACATCGAGCTCGATGAGCACCGGCACGCGCACACCGGCCGCACGGGCTGCCTGCGCAAGCTGCTCGACCGCCGCGACGCTGTCGGCAATCACCTTGAGACGGGCTCCGCTTCGCAGGAGCGAAAACACATGAGCAAACTTCGCCGGCGCGATACCCACGGCATAGGTGATGTCCTGGATGCCATGAGCGAGGAAATACTCCGCCTCCTTCAGAGTCGAGACGGTGATGCCGCCAGGCGTGTCACGCAGCGCCCGGCGCACGACATCGATCGACTTCGCAGTCTTCACGTGAGGACGCAGCGTGCCGCCGAGCCCGCGGATGTGTGCGCTCATCTGCTCGAGGTTGCCATCGAGCTTGCTGCGATCGAGCACGAGCGCGGGTGTTTCGAGTTCGGTCAACCTCATCACTCAGCCTCGCGTTGCCCGGACGTCCAAGCCTGACTTTCGAGCCATTGCGCACAGCGGTCGATCCAACGGTCGCGCGTCGCAGGGTTGTTCAATCCGAAACCGTGACCGCCTGACGGGTACACGATCAACTCCACCGCGACGTGCTGCGCGTGCAGCGCCTCGGCGAAGCGCATGCTGTTGCCGACCGCGACGGTGGCATCATCCGCAGCATGGACGAGAAACGCGGGCGGCGTGCGCGCCGTGACGTTCAACTCATTCGAGTAACGCTTGATGAGATCCGGTGCGGGCGCGGAGCCAAGCAACTGCTCCCGCGAGGTCCGGTGCGCAAGCTCGTCGCCGAAACTGATGACGGGATAGATCAGGATCAGAAAGTCCGGGCGCAAATTCGCGGAGCGCCATTCCGGCAGCACGGGCTGGTCGAACTGCGTCGCGGCCGTTGCACCGAGATGGCCGCCCGCCGAAAAGCCCACGACGCCGATGCGACTGCGATCGATGCGCCACTCGTCGGCTCGATCGCGCACGACATGGATCGCCTGCTGCGCGTCCTGCAGCGGCCCGCGCGTCTTGTCGAGCATGTGCCGCTCGCTTGGCGTGCGATATTTCAGAACGAACGCGGTAGTGCCGATGTCATTGAAGGCACGAGCGACATCGTGGCCCTCCTTGACGATCGAAACGCCGCGGTACGAACCGCCCGGCAGGATGATCACCGCCGCTCGTTTCGTATCGCGCGAGCGCGGCTCATAGACAGTGAGCGTCGGTCTCGAGACGTTCAAGCGAAACAGGTACTGCTCATTCGGGTCGCGGGTGGCTTCCTCATCGGGAGCCGCGATCGAGTTGGGAATCTCGCCCGTGTAGAGCGGCATCTCCTGCTGTGCCTGCGCGACCAGCGGGGCAAGCAGCAAGCCGAGCAGTGCGAAAACGAGCCTGGCGTCAGTGCTCGATTCCATACTCGATCGTCACCACGACGCGCGCGATCTTGTCGATGGTGCTCTTGTCATACGTGCCGCCGTAACCGTAGTCGTCGACTTCCGTGCTGGCGCCCGTGGGCAAGATGTAGAAGGCGCCTTGCGAAGCAGTGCGCATGTGACCGACTTCGACGCCGCCGTGCTTGGCGAATTCGCTGGCGCGCACCTTGGCATTGTCGGTGGCCGCACCGATCAGCGACATCTTCACCTCTTCCAAATTCGATACCAGATACAGCGGCGCGGTGTGCAAAATCGGGTGTCCTTCCGCCTGAAACTGCACGATGGCCCGATAGGCGGTCCCGATCTTTGCCAGGTCGGGGCTCGTCAGCACGATGTCTTGAGAGGCCTGGTAGCCCTGCTGAACATTGCGCACGCGGCCATCCGGTGTCTCCTTTTGCACGTAGTACTCCATCACGTGCTCGGCTGACTCCTGCATGACGCTCGGGTCGAACCCTTGCGAGAGGAGGAATCGCTTGAGGTCGGGAAGCGCAGCGCGCGACTTCTGCAGCGCCTCGGCGAACGTCGCGCCTACCACATGCACGCCAACGGTCCACTCGGCTACGTCGGCCTTGACCGGCTTCTCCGCCAGGCCCTTCACCGAGATGCTTTGCCGGCCGCCGCCGATCTGCTTTGCCTGGTAGCCGAGCAGATACGCGCCCGCCGACATGCCCAATGCGAGCAGCACGCCCAGTACGATGATGGCGCGCGAAGAGTTGTCAGCCATTTCTACCTCTCAGACTTCGCCGGGGCGAGGGCAAAATTCAGGAACGGACCCACCGACGCCCACGGGACGCTGATGTGCGTCTCGCCATCGAAAACGCGCGATCGGGCAGCGTAGCCCGCGATGCCCGGCAGCGCTTTGAGACGCTCGCCGAGATCCATCGCGTTGCGAATCATGGACGCCTCCGCGACCGACTTCACGACCTGCTCGCGCGTCATTCCCGGCGGCAGCGCCACCGGCAGCGTCTCCTCATCGCCGCCCACTGCGACGAAAACCTGCGGAGCGATCTTGCCGCTCTTCACTGCTGCCGCAAACTTCGCCTCGTTGCCAAGCACGACCTGATGGTTGAACCAGATCGAGGGACTCAACACCAGATAGGTTCTGAACGATTCGGGATGCGTGAAAAGCGTGTGCAGGGCGAACAGACCGCCGAGAGAATGCCCGAACAGGATGCCGCGACTCGAGTCGACGGGCAGCAGAGCCGCGACGCGCGGTTTGACTTCGCGCTCGATGACCTGCAGGAAAGCGTCCGCTCCGCCCAGTGCAGCCGGGTCAGTCGACAGCCCGGCTTGCGCAGCTTCCTTTGGATCGATCGGAGTCGGCGTGAGATCGTACTGCCGGCGCACGAACACGGCCTTCAGGTCGCTTTCGCCCTCCGGATACCCGATCCCGACGACGACGGCGGGCTGCAGCTCGCCCAGCAACGCCCGCATGCGGGCGGCGAAGGAATAGGTCCCGAAATAAGCATCTCCGTCCAACATGTAGAGCACTGCGTAGCCGTTCTGCGGCGCTGGCGCGAACGGGATCGCAACCTGGACGCGGTAGCTGCGGCCATTGATCGCAGACTTGAAATCGAATTGGCGGGACACCGGCAACGTCGCCGCCCCGCCGCTTGCAGGTTCGGCTGCCGGCCGCGCCGGCTCGGCTACAGCGCTCACGCTGGAGCTCAGCAGGAACAGACCCAGCAACATCGGGACGGAAGCTCTCATGTGTTGTACCTTTGCGCGCCGACGCGAGAGAGTACCCGCAGTCAGCCACCAATAACATCTGGGGAAAAAAGGGGAGCACCGTGAGCTTCGGCGAACGCTGGCGGGAGATCCGGACCGGTTTCGAGCGGTCGTTCTGGGTTGCGAACTTCACGGAGCTGTTCGAGCGGCTGGCCTACTACGGCCTGCAGGCCGTGCTGGCGATCTACCTGCACGAGCGCCTGGGTCTCAGCGAGGCCGAGACGGGCTCGATCCAGGGGATCTTCGGTTTCGTGGTCTGGTTTCTGCCGATCCTCGGCGGCGCGATCGCGGATCGGTTCGGCTTTCGGCGCACGTTGGCCTCCGCCTACGGCATTCTTGCGGCGGGCTATTTCCTGTTCGCGTCCATCGGTGGTGAGTGGCTGGCACCGGCCCGCGCAGCTCTGCCGCTGTACTGGGTCGTGCTCGTCATCCTCATCGTGCCGGCCCTCGGCCCGGGACTCGTCAAGCCAGTGGTCGCCGGGACAACCGCGCGAGCCTCGGCCGAGAACGTGCGTTCGCTGGGCTTCTCGATCTACTACACGATCGTGAACGTCGGCGGCATGTTGGGGCCGCTGCTCGCCAGCTTCGTCCGCACATCGCTGGGTCCCGAGGCCGTGTTCATCATGAGCGGCTCCTTCTCGTTCGCGATGTTGCTGGTGACGCTCCTCACGTTCAAAGAGCCGACGCAGCCGCCAGGTTCGCAGGTGACCAGTGTCGCCGCGACGTTGCGCAACATGGTCGTCGTGCTCGGCAATTTCCGGTTCGTCGCCTTCCTGCTGATCTTCTCGGGCTTCTACGTGGTGTTCTGGCAGGTCTACATCGCCCTGCCCCTCTACGTTCGCGGCTACGTCGACCCGAATGCGCCGATCGACGCGCTCATCGCCGTCGAAGGCTTCGGTGTCATCACTACGACTGTGCTGGTTGCGTGGCTCACGAGAAAGTGGCGTCCGCTGCCGACCATGGCAGTCGGCGTTGCCGTGACGAGCATGGCCTGGCTGATCCTGTTGCTCGGCGGCGGCTCCGTGTTCATCGCGGCGACGCTGCTCGTGGTGGCACTGGGCGAGGCGCTGCAGGCGTCGCGCTTCTATGAGTACTGCTCACGCCTCGCGCCACGCGGCCAGGAGGGCGTGTTCATGGGATACGCATTCCTGCCGATCGCGATCGGGTTTCTGATCGCCGGGCAGATCGGCGGCCGGCTGGTTCGCTACTTCGGAGACGTGCGCCACACGCCAGCGCGGCTCTGGTTCGTGATATGCGGGATCGGGCTCGCCACGTCGCTCGCGCTCATCGTCTACGACCGATTCGTGGTCAAAGAGTCGGCAGTGACTCACAAGTAACTCAGCCACCACGCGCGGCTGTTGGCTTTGAGCCTCGCCATCCAGCGGCACAGCGGATACAAGAGAACGACGACGAGCAGCCACACTGCATAAACGCCGGCCAATGACAGCCCGTAGCCAGGCGGAAAGAACGGCGGAAAAGTCATCAGCTGACGGATCGAGTGGCCCTGCAGCGCGCCCAGCCCGAGCACCAGAACGTGCAGCACGAAGAAATGCGCCACATAGAAGGCGAACGGCACGCGACCGTACAGGATGAGCGCGCCGCTGAGAAACCCGCGCATCCTGTCGGCGAACGAGCAAAGAATCAGCGCCGGCCCTAGCGTCATCGCGAGGAACAGCAGGCTCGGCGGATACTTGGTGGTGTTCAGGAAATCGATCAGCGTGGCAACGCCGCTGGCCTGCGCCTGCCAATGATTGGGCTCACCGTAACCGTCGATGAGCCGCAACGCGACGAACAGCGCGGTGATCCCGAATCCCCATTGCAGCAGCAGCCGATTGCGCTCGCTCGGGCTGCGCTCGAACAGCACCGCGGCGGCAAAGCCGAGCAGCATCACGCCGATCCACGGCAGCAGCGGATACAGAAAAATAAAATGGAACGGCCCGATCGCCTTCGACATCGGCACGTGCAGCGCCGCCCACAGCGGCGGGCTCGCGTCCATCAGGCCCTGACTCGCCGGCCAGATGCTGTCGAGGGCGTTGTGACCCAGCACGATCACGGCGCCGAGTGTCAGACACACTGTGCGCCCCAGCAGTTGCACGAACGCCAGGACCACCATGCTTGCCCCGATAGCCCAGATGACCTGCATGAAAGCCAGCGTCTTGCCGTCGAGTTGCGCGATACCGCCCGGCGCGAAGGTCACGATCGTCGAGATGACGAAGATCTCGACGAAGATCAGCCACACCCCGCGCGTCAGCAGGAACTTGCACAGGTCGAGCGCACTCTTGCGCGCGGTCATGAGCCCGGCGCTGGTGCCGGCGAGAAAGACGAAGACCGGCGCGCAGAAATGACTGATCCAGCGGCTGAACACCAGCGGCACGCTGGCGTTCGGATCGTTCAACGGATCCATCGTCATCGACGTGATGAAGAAATCGCGCGCGTGGTCGAGCGCCATGATCACGATCACCAGGCCGCGCAGCAGATCGATCGATGTGAGCCGATAGTCGCGCCGGTTGCCGGCCGCGATGGATCCTGCCATTCCGCAACTCCTTCCGATTTGGAGTGCGCAACGTAGCTGCCGGCAGGACAGCCGTTCTTGTACCGGATTTGCGCAGTGGCCGAATCTGCTCTGCGACGCTCAGCCGTTCACTTCACGCGCGAATCGCCCGGGCGTGATGCCGTGAATCTTCTTGAACTCGCGCGTCAGATGCGGCTGGTCGAAGAAGCCCGTCATGTAAGCAACATCCGCCAGCTCTGCTCCGGCGCAAATGAGCTGCCGCGCGCGCGCTACGCGCACTTGTCGCAGGTAGGTCTGCGGAGCCAGCCCCGTCAGCCGATGGAACACGCGGATGAAATGGGATGTGTGCAGACCGGCGCAGCGCGCCAATCGCTCGGTATCGAGCGGCTGCGCGTACTGGTCGTGGATGATCTGACACGCCGCGTTGACAGCATCGAAGCTGCGTCCAGGAAGGTCCGCGTCATCGAGCTTGCATTCTCTGAATAGACCGCTCAGGGCGTTCTCGGCCGCCACAGCGGTGCGGTCGCGCGCCCGCACAGCTTCGAACAACGCATGAGTCGTGCGGGACGGTCGCAGCAGGATCGTGCGGAGTACCGGCAGCAATCCGCCACGGACAGCTTTCCCCAGGCATTCGCGAGCGAAACGAATCGAAGGATACAGAACGTCATACTCGACGCTCGCGTGCGGGCTGCCGACACCGTGCACTTCGAACGGGTTGCAAATGACCACGTCGCCGGCGTGCACTGGCACGATTCCTCGACGCAATCGCAGAGTCGCGCTGCCCGTGTGCAGCAGCACGACGCTGAACGTATCGTGCAGATGAGGATCGAAGCCCTGCGCGCTCGCATGCGCGCGCAGCAGGTCGGGTCGCTCCAGGGAGAATTTTATTCGGGTCACGCGATCATGATCGGGGAACCCGGCCTTGCCGTCTAGCTGAAATGCGGCGAGTGGTTCTCGGCCTCGTGCATGCCGACGAAGGTCCCGCCGTTCTTCTGACAGATGATGCGCATCAAGGCGGCGAAGCGAATGCTCGTATATTGCGGCGCCTGCGGGGTCACCGGGAAGCCGACCGCGTGAATCCGCACGCGGCGCTCGCCGGTCGCGTCGGTGCGATTCACGAAGTCCACCGCCTTCACCACCGAATCGATCGAGGGTCCGGTGAACTCGTCGCCGAACACGTACAGGCTGATCTTCTTGTCCGCCGCCCAGTAGGTGCGGATCGCGCTGACGATGCCTTGCGAAGGATTGGAGGCCGAGAATGCATTCCAGGTGCGCAGCCGCTCGATCACCATCGTCCGTTGTGACGGGCTGTCCATGATCCACTTGCCTGCATAGCCGGGAAACATGTGCGTGCCGACGTCGTTGGTGACCTCGAACCCCTTGAGATGCGGATAGATGCTGAGGATCTCGCGCATGCTGTCGAGCATCATCGGCCAGGCGTAGTTGAACATGCTGCCCGAGGTATCGATGATGAAGACGACGTATTCGCTGTCGACCGGCACGCCGCCGACGATGTCGCCCTTCTGTCGCTTGAATTGCGCGCCTGCGTACAAGCGCTTCATCTCCTCCGTCAGTTTCTCCTGGGCAGCGACCAGCTGACCCTCGATCTGATTGGCGACTTCCGAGTCTTTGTGGGAAGCAGCGTACTTGCCGCGTATCGAGCTCAGGTCGCCTTTCAGCCGTGCAATGCGTTCCTTGACGTCCGATAGCTGCTCCTCGCGGGAGGTCAAATCCCGATTGAGGATCTCGCGCTCCCCCTTGATCTCGATGAGCTCGTCCTGCAGCTTCAGGATTCGCTGCTGCGACTCCTCGCGCGACTCCTCGATCGGCGTGCGGATGTTGCTCAGAATGAGCAGCAGCACGACGGAGCCGAGGCCGCAGGTGATGCAGTCCAGGAACGAGATGCTGAAGATCTCGGTTTCGCGGCGTTTCAGTCGTCGCGCCATGGCAACCTCATGGCCAGTCCCTCGCCGGCTCGAGGAACTCGCCGCCGGAGCGCCGCGACGCGACCCAGAAGGCACTCGCCGCCTGCGGCTCGCCCTCCATGGGTAACAGGACGACGCTGAGCGGGACGCCGCGCGGATACTTGGCCATCGCGTGCTCGAACAGCCGCATTCGACCGTCGCCGTCGATCGTTTTGCGAATCAACGGCGGCGTCGGGCCCTGCGTCGGCAATCCATCAGTGATGAGAATCACGCGGTCGGGTGCCGGCATGAGTGTCTTGATCACATCGAACGCGTTTTCGAGGCTGGTGCCGTCGTGCGGCACCAGGTCATGGAGAGCGGTCATCGTGCCGTTCAACGCGTCGGCGTCATTGCCGTCGAGCCACTTGCCTTCGCTACCCTTCAGCAACGGCGACGGCTTGGTGTTGAAGGTGTAAATCTGGAACTTGCCGGCCTCGGGAACGTGCGCCATCAGCCATTCGGTGATCGAGATCGTGCGCTGCCATTTCTCGGCGAGGCGCTTGCGGGTATCCGACATGTTCCGCTCGCGCAGGATGTTGACGAGAGTTTCGTCCAGCATGCTGGCCGAGTTGTCGACGAGGAACAGCACGTGCTGGCCCTGGACCTTGAGCCCGGTGAGGTAGTGCCGCTCGCCCTCGCCTTCGAAGCCGCGCAGGCTCGTGCCGCGCGGCCCGGGGCTGCGCGTGCCGCCCTCCAGGCGCCGTTGTCCTTCGTCGAGAGATTTGAGATCCGCCTTGAGCCGCTCGATGGCTTCGCGCTTCGACAGAGTCTCCTTGTCGGAGTCCGCGAGCTCCTCCTTGGTCTTGGCGATTTCATTGATCACGCGCGGCGCGAGTCCTTCGGTGCGAACGCGCTCCGCGTCGGTCTGCTGCATCGAGTTGCGCAGCACGACGAGCTCTTGATAGCCCTCCAGCACTTGTTCCTCGAGCTTGGAGACCTCCGCGTGAGCCTGGTGGGTTTCTGCGATGTGACGCAGTCCGCCCTGCGCATTGACCAGCACATAGACGAGCACGACCGACCCGAAAGCACAGGTGATGCAATCGAGAAACGACATGCTGAAGACTTCGGTCTTACGGCGTGCCATCGCACGATGTTAGGCGTGCGCGCGCGGGGCGATCCTTAAGATCGCATGAAGATTCGTTCACACAACCAGACGCGAAATCACATAGCTTTCGCCGTTCCTGGCGATGACGCGCAGTGAATTCGTCGCAGCCAGGCCGAGCAATTCCTCCACGGACAGCTCGCCGGAGGAGAGATCGATCGTCTTGCGGGGAAGGTCGCGGGTATCGATTGCACCGCGCTTGTGCGGCTCCGCGATGATCTCCTTGTTCGAGATGTCGACCCGCCCTGCCATGAGCAATCGCATGTCAGCGATCAGATACGCAGCAAGCTGCTCGTCCGCGATATCCGCATCGGGGATGTCCAGGCGGAAGTCCTCGGCGGAGAGGCTGCCGCCATTGGTGAAGTGAACGGTGAAGTCGAATTTGACTCGATGGTCTGTCATGGCGGCAGCGCAGCTCTGCTAGTCGGGTGGCGAAGAGTAGGTCGTCAGAATCGCCGTGATCGTCAGGATCAAGGCGATCAGCATCAGCTCGATGTCTATCGTCTTGCGCAACGCGCGCATCGCGGTGCTGTCGCTAGCGAGCAAGCGAGGCGTCAGCCGGCGACGGTTGTAGCCGGCCAGCGCCAACAGCATCGCGACGACGCTGAGCTTGGCAGCGAGGATCCATCCATACGGCGACAACCAGGGGTCCTTGCTGAAGTCGACGAGAATCATCACGAGCGCAAGTCCCGCGATGACCAGAACGCCAGTCAGGCTGAGTGCCATCGCGCTGAAGCGCGCGACGACCGTGCCGAGGCGATCGATTTGCGAGTGCAGGCACGCGCGCCGGAGGAAGTAGAGAGATCCGGCCCACCATGCAGCGAGGGACACGTGAGCTACGGCAACCGATCCCTCTACCGGACCGATGGCTGCGGCGTGCCCGCTGAACGCAAATGAGAGCATCGGAAGCATCGCGTACGAGAGCCGCACGATCATCGAATCGTCGCTCGAAGTCGTCAGCAACAGCACAGCCCCAGTCACCTGCAGACAGAGCGCCGCACCGGAGCTGGACAGGAATACGGCCGACAACGTGGCGTCGTCGAACTCGCCGCCCAATCGCAGAATCAGCACCAGGACCAGGAACGGGCACGTCAGCAGGATGAGCGCTGTGCCCAGCCGCCCGAGCCTCGTGAGCTGCGCCAGCTCATCCGGCACCGGGCGCAGCGTGGCTTCGGCAAACACCGCCCCGCTGCTGGACAGAAGCCCCGCATAGAGCGCGATCTTCAGCAGTGCGGTGAGCGCTTCGAGCATTTCAGGAGGCTTTCGCCTCCTTCGGCTTGATCTCGTAGACGAGCGTACCGGTCACGACATGACCGTCCTTCGACAGCCCCTTCCATTTGATCTCGTTGTGACCCGCCGCGAGTTGCGGATTCGGCAGCTGGAAGGTCGCCGCACTGCCGTGCGGCGTGAATTCGAGCTTGCGCTCCGCCTTGCTCGCATCGACCACCACGACGGCGGTCAGATTGATCGCAGCATGAAATCGGATCTCGATGACCGGTGGCGACTGTTCGAGGGTCGCGCCGCTGGGCGGCGTGGTCGATTGCACGCCGGTGTGCGCGGCTGCCGGGAATGAGGCGGCGACCAGCGTCAACACCAGGAAGAGCAAGGCGTAGGGTCGAATAATGTTCATGGGTCACCCGTGAGAGGAGCGTCAATGCTAACAGCAGAACGAGACTGCGGCGTGCTGCATCAACGGCGCTCGCCATCCGACGTCGCGCGCTCTTTGAAGAATTCCGACTCGGTCCGCCACTGCGGCCAGCGCGTCGAATTCGCGAGACTCTTGCCGATCGTATGGAACAGCTCGACGTCCTGCGCAGCGCCACGGAAATCCCAGCTCGCATCCCAGGCATCGCACGGTTGGTGATAGCAGCGCATGTAACCCTCGAGCCAGCGATTGCCTGCTTCGCGTCCGCCTTCGCGCAGGTCCGCTGCCCCGCTGATTCCCATCAGCAGCAGCACGGGAACGCCCTTGCGCGCCAGAGGAAAGTGATCGGCGCGATAGAACAGCCCGCGTTCCGGCAAGGACTCCGGCGTGACGACGCGACCTTGCGCCGCTGCCGCGCGTGCCAGGTCGTCCTCCAGCTCGCTCTGCCCTGCACCCACGAGCAGCACGTCCTTCGAGAGGCCAGCTGTCTGCAGAATATCGAGCGTGAGGTTCGCGACGGTCTTGGCCACCGGATACAGCGGCTTTGCCGCGTAGGCTTGCGACCCGAGGAGGCCGCGCTCCTCGGCGGTCCACGCGGCAAACACCAGCGTGCGTTCCGGTTGCGGCTCTGCCTTGAAAGCACGCGCAAGCTCGAGCACACCGGCCAGGCCGAGCGCGTCGTCATTGGCACCCGGCCGGATCCGGTGGCCCTGTGCATCGGGTGGACCGATGCCATAGGCGTCCCAGTGAGCAGCGAACATGATCGTTTCCCCGGGCCGCTTGCTGCCCGGGATCCTGGCCAGGAAGTTGCGGCTCTCGGCCAGCGTCGCCGTCACCGGCAAGCTCGCATCGAAGCGGACGTTCTTGAGCTCGACGGGTGAGAAATCGGCGCGCCGCGCCCGCGCGCTCAGGTCGGCAAGATCGAGCCCGGCAGATTTGAAGATTTCGTCCGCAGCCGCTCTCGCCAGCCACCCCTGCAGCAGCACCCGCTCATTGGGATTTTCGCGCACGATGTCGTAGTTCTCGCCCGCAGGGGCAATGACCGTCGACCAACCGTAGCCGGCGCCCTCGGTGTCGTGAACGATCAGCGCCGCGAGGGCGCCGCGACGACTGGCTTCTTCGAACTTGTAAGTCCAGCGGCCGTAGTAGGTCATGCGCCGAGCGCCGAAGCGGCCGGCCACCGGCTCGCCGGCCTGGGCGTAGAAGTCGGGATCGTTGATCAGGTACACAGCGACCTTGCCGCGCAGATCGACCTGCTTGTAATCGTCCCACTGACGCTCGGGAGCGGTAACCCCGTAGCCCACGAACACGACAGGCGCTGCCTCGATCGACACGCGGTCCACTTTGCGGACCGTGCTGACGTACACGTCGGTGCTCTGGGTCAGCAGGCGTTCCTTTCCTTCGACTGCAATGCTCAGTTTCGCTGGCGAGCCGATCTGCGTGCGAACGAGCGGCACGGCCTGCGTCCAGCTGCCGCGTTCGCCGCCCGGCTCCAGGCCGAGCTGGCGAAAACGGTTCGTGAGCCATTCGATCGTCTTCGTCTCGCCGGGTGTTCCGGGTGCGCGGCCTTCGAACTCGTCGGCAGCGAGCTCCTTGACCGTCTGCGACAGGCGCTGCGGATCGATCGGACCGGCATGATCCGCCGCGAACGCGGACGCGCTGAATACCGCGATCAGGGACAAGAGGGTATGTCTTGGTGCGAGTGTCATGTTCGAGCCCGGGTCACTGGAGCATGGGAGTGTGCAACAGCGGCGCTTGCGGCGCACGGGCTCCTTGCGCATCATCCCGACCATGACCGTCAGAGACTTCACTCCTCGGCCAATGAAGCTAAGCGTGCTGACTGCCGCGCTTCAGGAGCTGACCCCGCGCGAACGGCGCGACCCCGATCCCGACCTGGCGATCGAGGAATGGCTACAGTTCGCACGAGACGTCGGTGCTCCCAACATCCAGCTCTCCGCCGCCCTGCATCCGTCTCTGAGCGATGTGCCGGCAGCAGCGATGCTCGACCCGGTCGCAAACACGCTCGATCTGCGCCGTCCGTTCGATGCGCGCCGGGCGTCACGCGTGCTCAGCGCCATGCGTGCCAGCAACGTCGGTCTTTCCGACGTGGGCTACTTCGACAACATGCTCGCGGACGATGCGGACGCGCGCCGCCGCAAGCACGAGTTCATGTTGCGAGTGTTCGATACTGCCGTGCTGCTGGGAACCGACGCGGTCTGCGGCTTCGTCGGGCGCAACTTCAAGCTGCAGATGGATGAGAACCTCGTCATGTTCGAGGAGGTGTTCATCCCGCTGCTCAAGGAAGCGAAGGCGCGCGGACTGACGTATCGCGTGGAGCAATGCCCGATGCCGGGCTGGACATCCCTCGACCACTGGCACAACAACCTCGCGTACGCACCCGGTCCGTGGATTGCGCTGCATCGCCTCTGCGAGAAGCATGGAGTCGGCGATCAGTTCCGCATCCACTACGATCCTTCGCACGCCATTCTCATGGGGCAGGACACGCGCTCGGTGTTCCAGTACCTCAAGGATGAAGGCTACGCGTTCCTGATCGGCGGCTTCCACGTGAAGGGTCAGGTCATCGACTCGCGCGGCGTCTCGGCCTGGGGCTACGGCGGCCAGACGATGGGTCGCGGCGACTGGATCAACGGACGACTGTCGAGCGCGCCGGAGGACGGGGCGAACGCCTGGAAGAAACAAACCGTGCTCGCCGAGCACGAGCTCCCCGGCACTGCACGACACGATCCCCTCGCCTACTTGCAGAATCGCAGCGTCGACTGGCTCGACCACCAGCTCGCCGCCCGCGAGTTGCTGTCGATCGATCCGGCTAGCACCTATCTCGTCGTCGAGCACGAGTACCCGCCCGCGCGCGTGCAGGACAAGGCGCGGCTCGCGCCGATATTGAAAGGCTCACTCGCGTTCGTGAAGGCGATCGACGAAGCCGCCGCCGCGATGTTCGCTCTTCAGCAGGAAGTGCTGGCGGCGCAGGACATTCCCGTGCAGGGCGTGGGCCGGCAAGCGTATCGCTCGTGAGCGCCATCGCTCACGTCAATTAGACGCCTCCACCGCGGCAATGAATGCCGCGACGCTCTCATACAGCGAACGCCGATTCCGCTCGAGGTGCATGACGTGGGTGCCGTCGTCGATCTGTAGCTGCCACTTCATCGGGCTGCCGCTGAAGCGAGCAAGAAAGGTGGCGGCCTGCGCAGTGTTCACTATCGAATCGTAGTTGCCGTACACGACGAAGACCGGGACTCGCACGTCCTTGGCAACGTACGGGTACATACCGGCCTGTGCTTCATCGATGTCCTGACCCGGGCCTTCCGGAACGCGCACGGTTTCCGGCGGATCTTCTGCAACGTGCAGGTTCGCAGCGACGAACTCTTTCGCCCAGCGTCGATCGACTGTCGGCTCCAGCAACAACAGGCCTGCCGGCAGCACGTCCTTGAAATGCAGCCGATCGAGCCTCGCCATCGCATCTTGAGCGAACCACGCGCCTCGGGTCGGATCTGCCGCTGGCTTTTCGCCAACCGGCACGACCGGCCCGAACAAGGTGAGCGACTTCAACCCGGCGGCGTTCCCCGCGCTGAACGTCGCGGCCGGAATCGTGCCCCAGGAATGCGCGACCACATGGACGCCGGCGAGCCCGCGAACCTCGCGGAGATACTGGATGGCAGCGGCGATCTGCGCTGCTGCCTCAGGTGCTCGCAACACAGGCGGTCCGTGATTCGCGGCTTCGAGCATGGCCGCGGGCCGACTGGATGCGCCATAGCCGGCGAAGTCGAGTCCGCATGCGAGGTAGCCTCGGGCTGCAGCAAAGCTCATCCAGGAATCGCCCGGACTGAACTCGTATCCGGACGCGAGTCGAGTCGGGAAAGTCGAGCCGTGAACGAACAGCACGGCTGCGGCGCGAGCGTGCTGCGGTTTCATGCAATGAATCGCGACTTGCTCGTTCGCAGGCGGGAAACGAACGTAAGCCGTTTCGATTCGAGCCGCCGTGGCCAGAGCTGCCGCCAAGCCGATGGTTGCCAACATGGATGTTCCTCGTAGTGCGCGAGGAATCCTAGCCGACAACCTTGCCTGGATAATTCGATGCCGATCGAATCGTGCAGGTCGACTATTGCGCAGATTGTCGCGGCAGGCGACGAACCGGATAGAGATTGAAGCGCACATCCCACGACGCATGCCGCCGCAGGAAGAAATCCAGCCGCGCCGTGGCGTCAGCGGCGAACTTCGGATCGCGCGCCACTGTGCGCTCGAATTCTTCTCGCAGCTTGGGATCCGCAGCGATCATGCCGCGCGCTATCTGCTCCGCGACATAGCGCTCCATGACTTCCTTCTGCTCAAAGCAGGCGTTGAACAGGCCCCAGGCGGCGAGCGAATCGGGCGCCTGCGGTTCGAGCAACGCGAGCACGAGACGGGAGAGACGCTGGGCGACCGGCACGTGCAGCGACCCGGCGGCAATCGGTTGCACTTCGTCGCGCCATTGTCCGATCAGAGTCGCACGCTGGCATCCCTCGAACGGCACGCCGGAGAACTCGACCCGCTCGGCCCGAAATGCCTGCACCTCGGCAGCTGCGATTGCAGTGGTGAGCAGCCGGGATTCGATTCCGTGCAGCGCGAGCTTCGCCTGCACCAGCGCTGCATGGCTGGGCGGCACGACATATCCGCCGGCCGGTGCTGTAACAGTCAGCGCAGACTGCACACGATCGCGATACGGCACGTTCCAGATTTTCGGCGTGCGCGGATCGTAGGTCGTGACGAGCGCTCCCGAGATCGCCGAAGGCTCGCGCGTGTAGGCGTAACCGCGAAAATCGATCCGGCGCGCGCCGGCTTCATCCGGCTCTCGCACCGAACCGCCGGCCTTCGACGGCTCGCGCCAACCGGAAGCGTAGTCCAGCACCACTTCTGCACCGCCCAGCTTGCTCGCAGCGGCATCCGCCTGCTGCACTTCGCGCAACCAGGCAGCACCGTGCACAGAGGTCAGCTCGGCCAGGCCGATGATCGTGTTGCGCGTGATGAGAACGCGGTGCGCGTACGGTTTCCACGAGTGCGTCTCGACCAGCACCGTGAAGCGATTGCGCTGCGGGAAATAGCCGGTCGAGAAGCGCGGCGAATAAACCGTCAGCACGAAGCCTGAAGTCGGATCATCGGTCTTCGCCAGATCCGGATAGAACGGCAGCGGCAGCGAGCCCTGCGCCGCGAGCTTCTCGATCAGCTGGTCGCGCAGCGCAACGCCGCTTTGCCAAAGCGCGGCAGCGCCCTGGTTGATCGGCTCGACCTGAATCGAGATGTCGGGCTCGAAGTCCGCACCGTCCGTGACGTGCAGGTCCGCGCAGATCAGCGGGTCCCACTCGTCGATCAACCGCAGCATCGCCTGCATCTCGGGCGTCGCAGCCTTGGTGTAATCCCGATTCAGGTTCACGTTCTGTGCGGTGGTGCGCCAACCGGTGACCTCGGGCCCGTTCTGATTCGGGCGATTCCAGCGCCCGACGCGCTCGTGCCCGTCGGTGTTGAAGGCCGGTACGAACAGCACTGCGATCTGTTCGAGCAGATCCGGCGTGGGCGATTGCGCTCCGGCCATGGCCGGCTCGCCCAGCAGCTCACGCAGCGCAATGAAGCCGGCATCCTTGCCATCGCTCTCGCCCGGATGGATTCCGCCCTGGAGCATGAGCAGCGGAATCGCCCGGCGACGCAGTTCCTGCGGTGTCAATGCGCCAGTTCGCGTCACCAGTAGCGCGCGCATCGGCCTGCTCTCGGCGGACTGACCATATACGAAGGAGCGCACTGCATCGGGCCAACGCGTGGCGAACGCTGCGCACAGCGCTTCCACCTCATCGATCCGGCCTGTTTGGCGAAAATCGGATTGCTCGGCAAGGGTCGACAGCATCGGATTCACATCTCCGTGACGCAGGGCTTCTCGCGCGGGTGCGCGATACCCCAGAATGATGCCATGGACGAGCCCGCATCCATGCTTCCCGGCCGCTGGCGGCGCCTGATTCGCCTCACATCGGCATGGCTGCTGTTGGCGCTGGGCATCGCGGCCGCCCAGGCAGCCGATGAGTCGAATCCCGCGCAAGCGCTGATCGATCGCGCCTGGGCCGGCGCACGCACCGATCCCGATGCCAGCAGCCGGGATGCCTACGCGGCGCTGCAAATTCTGGAGCGCCAGCCCGACGTCAACCTGGAAATCCGCGCGCGGTTGCTGTTGTGCGACCACCTGTCCGAGCGAGACCAAGCGGCGGCGGAGCAGCAGACCGTTCGGGCGCGAGAGTTGCTGCCGAAGGCGACGCGCCCGGGGCTCGAGGCTGGCATCTTGACGTGCGAAGGCACCATTCGCGAGACGGCCGGCGACAATACCAAGGCACGCGATCTATATGAGCGAGCGGTCGGCGTCGCGACGGAAACGTCCGACAAGGAAATGCTGGCCGGCGCCCTCTTCTCTCGCGGCTACCTGCTGGGTGTCCAAGGTCAATACGCCGCCGGCCTGACCGATCTGAAGCGCGCGCAGGCGATCTTCGAAGAGATCGATCTGCCGGACCACGCGCTGACCGCCCTCAATGCCATCGCCATCCTCTACAACCGGATGAGCGACTATGCGCAGGCCATACATATCTATGAGCGCGCGCTGAAGGCTCAGCGCGAAGCGGGCATGCGCCGCGAACAGGCGGTGACCCTGCACAACCTCGGGCGAGCGCACGAAAACCTGCTCGAATGGGATGCCTCGCAGAAGGCGTTCCAGGAGTCGCTCGAGATCAGCCAGGAATTGAAGTACGCGCGCGGCGAGGCTTATGCGTTACGTGGACTGGGCGCGGTCGCCAATGCCAAGGGCGATCCACAAGGCGCGCTGACGACACTGGAGCGCGCGAGCCAGCTGCAGCGGCAAACACCCGATGCGCGGCTGCACGCGCAGATCCAGCTGGCCCGCGGCATCGCGCTCCATCAAATGCGTCGCCTGCCGGCCAGTGTGGACGCTCTCGAAGAGGCGCTCGCGGTTTTTCGCAAGGCCGATTCGCTGACTGAGCTGCGCGCTACGTATGCGGAGCAGGCTTCCGTGCTGGCGGACATGGGCAACTGGCGCGATGCCTACGATCATCTGGCGAAGGCGAAGGAGACGGCCGAGCGGCAGTTCCGCAACCAGATCGATCAGCGCTTCACCACGCTCAAGGTCGAGTTCGATACGGCCAGCAAGGAGAAGGAGAACGTCCTGCTGCTGCGCGAGAACGAGGCCAATCAGAAGGCGCTCAAACAGGAGCGTCGCGCGCGCAGCCTGCAAGCGACCGTCATCGGGCTGATCGTCGTGCTCGCCGCACTACTCGCGACGCTTGCGATCTATCAGTGGCGGACCAAGCGACGCATGCACACGCTCGCCATGACGGACGAGCTGACTGGCGTACCGAATCGGCGCGCACTGCTGACGCGCCTCGCACCGCTGGTCGAAGCGCCGAGCGGTCGAACGCACGCGATGCTCATCACCGACATCGATCACTTCAAGAGCATCAACGACCAGCACGGTCATCCTGAGGGCGATGAGGCGCTGAAACTCGTCGCGGCGCGCCTGCGCGCAGAAGTTCGCGAACCGGCCTTCATCGGTCGCCTGGGCGGTGAGGAGTTCGCGGTCGTTGTGCCGGATTCGGACGCAGAAGCGGCACGACAGCTTGCGGAACGCTTCCGCGAGAGCGTGATGTCGATCGACACGCGCCGCTGGCTCGCGGATCGCCGCCTCACCGTGAGCATCGGAGTCACGGTATCGAGGGCTGCCGGCGATACTCCGAGCCACATGCTGCAACGTGCCGACGCTGCGCTATACGAAGCGAAGCGCTCCGGCCGTAACTGCGTCAAACAGCAGTTGCCAGCGCAGGAACCGAGTGCCGCCGAGAGTCCGTCGAGCGCTCGACCCGGCATCGAGTACTCGCAGATCCCCGGCACCATTCGCTAGCGCACTCAACCGACGCGGGTACGCCACTCGTGTCTTTGCTCGCTCTTGATGGAGCCGGCGATGTCGCACATCAATCCGGTGACGACGTCGATCGCATCGTCGATCGCCATGATACCCGCCAGTGCACCGCGAACGTCGACGACTGGCACCCGGCGAATGCCCGCAAGCCTCATGGCCTGCAGCATGTCGCTGAGCTCGTCGCCATCGGTCGCGATGAGCGGTTGGCGTGTCATGACATCTTCGACCGTGACGGCATGCGGGTCTACGTCGCGCGCCATCACTCCAAGAACCAGGTCGCGATCGGTCAGCACGCCAACGGGCTTCTGCAACGCGTCGCCTTCCCGATACACGATCAGGAATCCGACGTGCTCCTCGCGCATCAACTTCGCCGCAGCTGCCGCCTCCGCGCTGGACGCAATCGCCACCACGGCTCTCTTGCAATAATCCCCGACCTTCATGCTACGCCCTCCGTCTTGACCGTCACTTGACCTCGATGGCTATGGCCCTCGGCGCCGCGGCCTGCGTCTTCGGAATGCGGACTTTCAGCACGCCGTCCTTCGTCTCGGCCCGAATGCCCTCGGCATCGATGTTGTCCGGCAGCGAGAAGCTGCGCGAAAACGTGCCATAGAAGCTCTCGATGCGAATCTCGTTCGCAGCCGTGTGCTCCTGCTCGTGACGGCGCTCGCCGGCGATGGTCATGACGCCGTCGTCGAGCGTGATGCTCACGTCCTCCTTCTTCACTTCCGGCAGCTCGGCCTTGATCAGATATTCCTTGTCGGTCTCGGTGATATCGGCGACCGGCGCCCATGCGCTGCCCTCGCCGGCGTTGCGGCGCACGGTGCGCGCAAGCAATGGCGAGTACTGGCGGAGCATTTCCTCCACTTCCCGGAAAGGCTCCCAACGTATGATGTTCATCGTCGTCTCCTCTGTCTTGAACACCAGTCCAGTGTTCATCATTCAGCTCGCAGCAGCCATGCGAGGATGGCCGTAACGCCTACGTAATTGCTGCGAGCCCTCGCAGCCGCCAAGTCATCCCGCCGCGTGGCCGAGGCTGCGCACGTTCTTCAGCCAGCCTTCGCGTTGCACGCGGGTCATGCTGCCGGCGCTGCCGATGATCGTGGAGCGCACGCGCCGGAAGCCAACGAATTTCAGAATGTTCCGTTGCAGGCTGCGCAGGCTGTGAGCGCGAAAGTACCAGCGATAGATGAGCGCCGGCATGCCCATCGTGACGACCACGCGCGCGCTCTTCCCGCCCATCATCTTCACCGGCCACCGGCCGATCTTGCTGCTGCTGAAGGCAAAGCCCGGTCGCAGCGTTTGTTCGAGCAGCGCCTTGAGCATTGCGGGCATCGAGCCGAGCCAGAGCGGATAGAAGATGACGACGTGAGTCGCCCATGTCATCAAGTGCTGGCACTGGCGGACGGCTTCGACAGGCTCGCCCTTTTCGTAGTCCGCCTGCGAGCGCAGCAACGGAAAAGTCAGATCGGCAAGCCGCACGACTCTGACTTCGTGGTGCGCGTCTTCAGCCCCCTGCCGGTAGGCATCCACCAGCGCGTGGACCAGCCGATCGACGCACGGATCCGGATGTCCATCGATGACGAGAATGTTGCGGTTCATGTCGCCTCGGGTCGATCCCGTATCAGGAGCACCGGCACGGGGGACAGCCGCAGGACGAGCTCGGCATCGCTTCCCATGGCCAGCCGCTTGAGACCGCGCCGGCCATGCGTCCCCATGACGATGAGATCGGCCGACCACTCCTTTGCTTGCTTCACGATCTCATCGGCCACGCGCCCGCCGAGCGTCTCGACCAAGCGCGGCTCGCTCGACACTTCGGCACGGCGGACGATCGTCGCGGCCTGCTCGAGCACCTTGACGCCCGACTCGCGCAGCGACTCGATGATCGAGTCGTAGTAAACGGAAGGGACGGCGTCAGCAGTCATGAGCAGCTCGTTGACGACGTGCACGAGCAGCAGTCGACCGCCCGTCCCCGTCGCAACCTTGACTGCCTCATCCAGACCGCGCAGCGAAGTCGGACTGCCGTCCACGGCAACGAGAATTTTCTTGTACATGGGTGACCTCCGTCAGTTCGCTTGGATGCTGCGCAGGTAGTCCACCAGGCGGCTGATCATGGAATCGACTTGCGCACGCTCCGCGTTGTCATCGGCCGCAGAGCTGTCGTAGAGCTGCCAGCCCCAGACCGGCATGTCCCGTGCACCGTGCGCGCGCCGGTCCCAGCGTCCGTCGATCGCCCGTCGGACGTCTTCGGTATTGAACTCGCCGCCGTCGCGCTGCGCGATTCGCGTCAGGTCCGGGACGCCGATCTTGATCAGCGACGAGACCGGCCCGTCGCCGTGTCCACTGGCGCCATGACAGCTCGAACACAACTGCACGTACATATCCATCCCGGACAGCTCTTTGTTACTGCTCGGAGCACCAGTGCTCGCGCACGCGCTCACGAGCAGGAAAGCGACGCTCGGGATGATTGCGTATCTCATGCGCGGAGCCTGACAGGGTCAGGCGTTCCGCACAGCCGTGAAGGCCCACGGTCGGCTACGTGGTAGGCACAGTATCCGGCATCGTCTGACCTGCAAGCGTGCTCAACGCATGCGGCAGATCTCTGCAGAAGTTCTCGCGGCCCAGCAAGTCGAGCAGTCCCGCCTTGTCCAGCTTGGCCGTGACGCGCTCGTTGGCGCCGGTGATCATGACGCGCACCTTGCGACGCTGGAGGTCCCGCACGACCTCCTCGAGGGTCTGCAATCCCGTGATGTCCATGAATGGCACCCAGCGTAGTCTCAGGATCACCACTTCCGGATCCGTGTGCGTGCTGGCAAGAGCGCGCTCGAAGGTCTCCACCGCGCCGAAGAAGAACGGTCCCTCGACGCGATAGACGAGCACGCCTCGCGGGAACTTCAAGCCGCGATGCCCAAACTCCTCCTGCAACTGGTCTGCCGTCTGCTCCTGCACTTCGACACTACTGGCCATGCGGCGCAGAAAGTGCAGAGTCGCCAGAATCACGCCGATGTTCACTGCCACGACCAAGTCCACGAACACCGTAAGCGCGAACGTCACGAGCAGAATGACCACGTCTGCCGGCGGCGCGCGGCGAACCATGCGGACGAAATGCCGCGCCTCGCTCATGTTCCAGGCCACAACGAACAGGATCGCGGCCAGGGCGGCCAGCGGCACGTGCACGGCAAGCGGCGCCAGGAACAGGATGATGAGCACGAGCGTAACCGCGTGAACAATGCCGGCGAGTGGGCTCGTGCCGCCATTGCGCACGTTCGTCGCCGTCCTCGCGATGGCGCCGGTCGCGGCGAAGCCACCGAACAAGGGCGCTGCGATATTCGCGATGCCCTGACCGATCAGCTCCTGATTCGAGTCATGGCGCGTACCGGCCATCCCATCGGCGACGACAGCCGACAGCAGTGACTCGATCGCGCCGAGCATTGCAATCGCGAACGCGGGACCGATGAGCTCGATGACGCGCGAGACCGTTACAGCAGGGATCTGCAGCGACGGCAACCCTGAAGGAATGCCGCCGAACGAGCTGCCAATGGTAGCAACGCCCGGAAAATGCATCGTTGCCTGGATGAGCGTCGCGACCAGAAGACCCATCAGCGGACCTGGCACTCGCTTCAGCAGCGGCAGCCGCGGCGTGACGACCACCAGGATCAGCGCCAACGAGGCGAGCGCCGTGGTGGCGACGTTGAACTGCGGGAAGACCTGCAGCGAGTGCCACAGCTTCTCATGGAAGTGCTGACCGGGCACCGCTGGCAGCCCGAAGAAATACTGCCATTGTCCGGTCCAGATGATGACAGCGATGCCGGCAGTGAACCCGGCGATCACCGGATCGGGAATGAATTTGATGATCGCACCGAGGCGCGCGACTCCGAGCAGCAGCAGGATCACGCCGGCCAGCAGAGTAGCGATCTGCAGACCGTCGATGCCGTACTGAGCAGTGATGCTGGAGAGGATGACGACAAAGGCGCCGGTGGGACCTGCTATCTGCAGCCGGCTACCGCCGAACAGCGAAACGACGACACTGGCGACGATCGCCGTGTAGAGACCCTGCTCGGGCTTCGCACCCGAAGCGATCGCAAAAGCCATCGCGAGCGGCAGAGCTACCACACCGACGACGACGCCGGCGATGATGTTACGCAGCCAATGTGAACGGTTCAGCAGACCGGCACGACGTGCCTCGAGCAACGCAATCATCCAGCAACCCAACGTGCGAACGTAACAGCGACCCCGAACAGGTAGATCGACCCGAAGATGAGCTTATTGTATCGGGCCAGCCATTGCGGGAGATAGATATCGAAGTTGTCGCGACGATCCGTCGTGTATCGAGCGGCGACCGCTGTGAGCGGGCAGTGCCCGCCATTCACGATCAGCACGAGCACTTCGCCCAGCACGACCAGGATCAGCGCAGCCGCCGGTCGATCGTGACCGAGCCACGCCAGCGCTGGAACGGCGATGATGCAGGCAGCAAACACCGCCCAGATGATCGTGTGCGCCACTTTCACCCGCTGCAGTGACCTGGCGTCAGCTGTCATGCATTCGCCAGCTGGACCGCGGGCAGAGGGTCACGCGGACACGCCGCGGCCAGGCCGGGCTGCGTTTCGATTTGCAGGTGCGCGATACGCTCGAACAGTCTTCGCTTGTCGAGATCCGGCCACCAGTCATAAAGGAAGATCTCGACCGGCTTCCACATCGCCACCCAGCCGAGGATGAGCAGGCCCTCGGACGCAATCGCATCGCCCGGCTGGACCGTCGCCATCAGCAGCTCGCGCACCGACAGGCAGGTGGCGAGGAATGCCAGCCCGATCAGCAGGCTGATTACACCTCGGACGAAGAGCAGGCGCAGTTGTTCGCGCGCATGACGGGTGCGACCCGCGAAGTAGTTGCGTATCGCCGTCACCATTCCGCACGCCTCATCGTCAGTCGTTCCCAGCGGCAGGTGCAACACCAGCCGGCTCGGCTGCGAGCCAATTTCACGCACGGCGCTGACGATGTATTCCTCCGCGGCAGGGTCGAGATCCTTCTCGTGAAACGGCGCGGGATCGAGAGTATTGAACAGCTGCTTCAATTCGCGCAGCGTGATTTCGATCAGGCAGACGCTGCCGTCACGCCTATACACCTCGAGCCGCTGGCGGCGTGAGCGGTGCATACGATCTTGTCGCCTAAAACGGCAGCGCAGACGCGAAGTCCGGCGGCTTGACGATGAGCGCATCGCACGGCAGCCGCTCCAGCACGTCCTCTGCCGTGCTGCCGATGAAGATGCGCTTGAGCCCGCTGCGCGAGATCGCTCCCATCGCGACTATGTCGGCGCGTAGCTCTGCGGCAGCACGCGGCAGGACTGCTGCCGGTCCGCCAACCTCCAAGTGCACGTTACCCGGTTCGACTCGGTACTCGGAGACGAGGTCTTGCAGCATCGCCCGCCTCTGCTGCGCCTCACGCGCGAGGTCTTCGGCCGGCACGGTGATCGCCATCGGCGGGCTACCGGCCGCTGCTGCCGCGACGATCGCAACGGGCAAATAAACGTGCAGCAGGTGCAGCTCGCCGGCCAGCCTCTTTGCCAGGAGCGCAGCGTGATCGACGATGCGATTGTCGAGCACAGCCGGCTTATCGTTCGTGTGTCCCGGATCGACCGCCGCGCAGACCTTCGGCGTGCTCGCCCAAGGATAGGTCTTGGTCAGCAGCAGTGGTACCGGGCAAGCACGGATGAGCTCCCAATCCGTGTTGGTCAGCAGAGTGCGCTTGAACAGCGAATGATGATGCGTGTCCTTCACGATGAGGTCGGCCGTCGTGCGACGTGCACGATCGATCAACGCCGCATGCAACGGATCGGCGCATTCCACCTCCGTCGTGACGTCGAGTCCGCGCGCCCGGATCGGCCTGGCGAGATCTTCGAGAGACGCCTTGAGGCTCACCAGGAACGGCTGGTCCGCCGGCTTGCCGGCATGCGCAGCCAAGCGCACTTCACGCGACGCCTTGGTATCGCAGACGAATAGCTCCAGGCGCGCGCCCAGCTGCTGCGCGAGCAGCGCTGCCTTGTCGACTGCCGGGTGCTTCTCTGCCGTCGGATCGACGATGACGAGGATGTTGTTGATCGCATTCATGGGCAAGCCCTCTCAATCGCGCACCTTGCCGTCGTCACGCAGCTTCGCTCGATCGCGAACGGGCTCTCGCAGCCGCGAGAGGTAGTCAGCGACGGCAGTCATTTCCTCAGTGTCGAGACTGTCGATGAAGCGCACCAGGTCCGCATCGACGTTGAGTCGATGGGACGCCGCCAGGGCGCGCATCTCGCGCACGAGATACGAATAATGCTGATCGCGCAGCGACGGCACGAAGCCGTCGTCGTCGCCGCGCGCGTCCTCTTCGTGGCACGAAGCGCACTGCTCTTGAAAGACTGCTTCGCCGAGCTCTACGCCCGCGCCGTCGGCCGTTTCCGGAGCGCCCAAGGCTGGCAGGTGACTCAGGTAGGCAGCAACGTCGGCCATCGACTGCGGCTCGTTCAGCGGCGACCTGCCGACGACCGCGTGCATCTCCTCACCCTCACGCTCCAGTTCGGTGAAATCCGCAAGCTGCTTGATCAGATAGGCCTCGCGCTGCGCGGCCAAAGCCGGAATCAGTTTGCGCGGATCGCCGATCGCGCCTTGACCGTGACAGCGGGCGCAGTTCTGCAGGTACAGCGCGGCGCCGTGCGAGGCATTCGGATCCAGCTGCAAAGCCGCACGCACGAGCTGATCGACGCGGGTCGGTGAAGCGAAGGCGCTCGTGCCGCAGAGTAGCGCCGCAGCGGCCATTGCAACTCGTGCCGATCGATGGAGATTGCCCATGGGCACAGTCTCCGTAAGGTGCCGGCGAGCATGTATGGGGGGATCCGCGTAAAGCTGCCGCGTAATCCCGGAGTCTGCGATCGCCTAGGCCACCCCGCGATTCACGTTCCGTGATGCCGCGCTCAGCTCGGCGATTGCGTCGACCAGCGCCGTGGTGTCCACCGGCTTGCTGAGGAAGTGACACGCCACGACCGGCGATTTGATCGAGCGCAACACGGAGGGCAGATCGCCGCTCAGCACGATGCCCGGAACATCGTAGCCCACGCGTTCGCGCAGGCGCAGGAGCAGGTCGAGGCCCGTATTCTTGCCGTCGAGGTGATAGTCGGCGATCAGCACGTCGCCGGGCGCAAGGTGCTCCAGCAGCACCTCTGCCTCGGCCACGGTTCGGGCGCTCAACGTTTCGTGACCTTCCAGCTTGAGAAACAGCTCGGTCGCGATGCGCACGCCGTCGTTGTCTTCGACCAGGATCAGCCGCGCTCTGCGCGTAGCGGCGCTGGATGCCTGCGCCACGGCTGGCTCGACGGTCGCCACTGCGGACGCGACACGGTACTTGTTGGGGATTCGCAGGACTGCCTGCGTCCCCTCGCCGACTCTGGAATTGATCCTGACCGCGAACCCGAGCAGGCGCGCCACTTCCTTGACGATCGCAAGCCCCAGGCCCACGCCCATGCGCTTGCTGCCGTGCGTGTCGACCTGATAGTACTCATCGAAGATCCGTTCGAGCTTGTCAGCGGGGATGCCGATGCCGGAATCCTCCACGGCGATGACTACGCCGTCCGCCTCGGTCGTGCACCTGACCCGCACCCAACCATGATCGGTGTACTTGAGCGCGTTGCCGAGAAGGTTCTGCAGCAGCTGGTAGAACAGAGTCCGGTCGGTCGACAGAGCGATGCGCGGCGCCGCGACTTGCAGATCGATTTCCCGTGCGCGGGCGACCGAGCAGAACTCCGAGCGCAGCTCCTCGAAAATGTCCGCCACGGAGACTTCGACGTTGACGGGCTCGATCGCGCCGGACTCCAGCCGGCTGATGTCGAGCAGCGCGTTGAGCAGGCGCGTCATGCTCTCGATGGCCTGCCGCTGCTGCTGCAGCAGCTCGCGGACCTGCGGATCCGGCACGAACTTCATCATCGATGCATTGAGCAACTGGATCGTCTGCATCGGCTGGCGCAGATCGTGACTCGCGGTCGCGAGGAAGCGACTCTTCGCTCGATTGGCCCGTTCGGCTTCCATGCGGGCCGCGACCAGCTCCTCACTGGCGAGTCTGCGCTCCGTTCTGTCGCGGATGGCGGCAGCTATGAACAGCCTGCTGCCGATGCGAAACGGAGCGAGGCGGATGCCGGCCGAAAACTCGCTGCCATCGGCGCGCAAGGCGAACAGATCGGCAATGCGGGCGCCCATCTCGCGACTGTTCGGGTTGCGCATGAAACCGGCCGTATGCCCGCCATGATTCGCGCGCAGCCGCTCCGGGATCAGCAGTTCGAGCGGCTTGCCGACCAGAGATTCCGGTGAATGGCCAAACAGCTCTCTGACCGTCTCGTTCGCGAAGCGGATCCGATTGGCGTCGTCGATGACGATTAGCGCATCGGGCGCGAATTGCAGCAGATGCTCGGTGATTTCGCGAAGCTCGTCCACGGCTGCAAGTATGCCTCGGCCCGGGAGGCGCGAAAATGGCGCAAGCTCAGTCTCTGGCGCAGTCCGAGCAGGTCACTGCGTGCAACAGGTGGAGTCTGGCGTCCTCGATATCGCCGCCGCACACCTTGCAGATGCCGTACAGGCCCCGTTCGAGACGCTGCAGGGACTCCTCGAGGGTCGCCAGCTCGTCGTTGGTAGCGTCGTCGATCACCAGCAGCGCGGCGTCGTTCTGCAGCTGGATCGCCCGGTCGGGCGCGTCCGCTACCAGCGGATCGTTACAACGCTGCAAATCCCGCTGAATTCGCTCATGCCGGTGCCTCAGCGAAGCCCGCCGCGCCAGGAGCTCATGCCTGATTTTGCCGAAGTCCTGTGGAGTGGATGTCTGCATCGCTCTCGCTCCGATCTGATGACGGACGTAAGATCGCCCCGGACCGGCAGGTTGTCTCTACGGGACAGGCACAGGTCTCTGCGTGGAACTCGCGGGTGTGGTTCGCGCCGGCCTCGGGCAGGCTGGCACCATGGGCACAGGCATCCAGATGCAAGACTCCAGGGCATTGCTCGAACAGCTGCTGCAGGTGGCGAGAATGTCCGCGCTGGAGGAGATGGCGAGCGGCATCGCCCACGAGCTCAATCAACCGATTGGCGCCATCACGACATTCGCCCAGGCGGGCCAGCGCATGCTCGAGCGCCCCGAGCCGATGGTCGGACAGGCAGCCGAGGTCATGCGACACATCAGCCATGAGGCACTGAACGCGGGCGAAGGCATTCGGCGGATTCGCAGCCTGTTCCACGGCCATCACGCCGAGCGCACGCAGTGCAACCTGGCGGACGTGATCACGGAGCTTTTGCCGGTGCTCGAGCTGCTCGTTGTCCGCAGCGGCGCAACGCTGCAATTTTCATCGCAGAGCTCGCTGCCAGCGGTTGCCATCGACCGCTTGCGCATTCAGCACGTGCTGTTCGCACTGGTCCAGAACGCGCTCGAAGCGCCGACGCAAGACGGCGCAGCACCCAAGGTGCGCATTGACGTCAGCAGCGATCGTTATAGCGTGCGGGTCACCGTCGAGGACAGTGGCGTGGGAATCCCGGACGAGGCTCGCGAACAGCTGTTCCGGCCGTTCTTTACGACCAAGACCCACGGCACGGGCCTGGGATTGGCATCGAGCCGTGCAGTCGCCGAGTCGCACGAGGGCTCGCTGGAGGTGGAGGACGTGGCAGGCGGCGGCACGCGCTTCTATCTGCGGCTGCCCGCCTCGGCCAAAGCAGAGGAAAGCGACGCATGACCAAGGAGACCAAGCGCAAGCCAGTCATCTACATCGTCGACGACGACGATGGCATGCGCCGCGCGCTGACGGTTCTGATGACCACCGTGGGCTATCAGCCCGCGGCATTCGCCCGCCCGGCCGAGTTCCTGGCGAAGTACGATCCGAATCAGGCGAGCTGCCTGGTTCTCGATGTGCGCATGCCGGAGATGAGCGGTCTGGAGGTGCAGCAGCAGCTGAACCGCAACGGAGCGATGCTACCGGTCATTCTGATCACCGGCCACGGCGACATTCCGATGGCGGTGCAGGCCATGAAGGACGGCGCGTTCGATTTTCTACAGAAGCCGTTCCGCGACCAGGACCTGCTCGACCGCATCAACGCCGCGCTCAAGCAGGACGCGCAGAATCGCGAGAGCGTCGACCGGTTGGCGGACCTGCGACAACGCTCGGCGTCGCTGACGCCGCGCGAGCGCGAAGTGCTGGAGCACGTCGTCGATGGCAAGGCCAACAAGGTCATCGCGATCGATCTAGGTTTGAGCGAGCGCACCGTGGAGATTCACCGCGCGAACGTCATGGAGAAGATGGGCGCGCGCTCGGTCGCTCACCTGGTGAAGATGCACCTGACTCTCGGCGGACAGGCCTGATCTCGCAGGACATCCGAAACAGGTGCTGCGCCGGATCGTACCGCACCGTGAAGCCGAGGCGTCTCGCCAGGGCGATCATCCCTTCATTGTCCGGCAGGACCAGACCGATCAACCGGTGAATGTTCTGCTCCCGTGCATAAGCGATGAGTTGCTGCAGCAGCAAGCTGCCAATGCCAGTGCGTTGCCATGCGTCTGTGACGCTGATGCCCAGCTCGGCGGTGCCGGACTCGTCCGTCTCACAATAGCGCGCGACGCCGACGAACTGCTCGACTCCGCCCTGCTGCGTCGTGGCCACGAACGCCATCCGCTGCCGATAGTCGATGTCCATCAGCTGGTCGAGCAGATGACGCGGCAGGAACTTCAGCGGCGTGAAGAGCCGCATGTAGCGTGATCGTTCGGACAGCCCGGCGAGGAACGCAACCTCGCGCTGCCGATCGTCGGCACGGAGCGGTCGAACGCACAGAGCAGCGCCCCTGCGGCTGCGCGCCTGCGTGACCCAGCGCTCGAGCGTGTTCACGTCGCCTGCGGCTGCCATGTTCGTGCCCTTTCAAGCCGCTGCGCACGGGGAAGCGCGGTATTGCGTGCCTTGAAGCCGGCGGGCTTCACGATGAAGACGTCGCACTCCACCCGATCGATCACTCGTTCCGCGGTGTTGCCGATCACCGGACGCGTCGGGAAGCTCCGCGACACCGCACCCATCACCAATACGTCGGCGCTCAGTCGAGCGGCCTGCGCCGGCAGTACATCCTCGGCTGCACCTTCGCGGACAGCGCATTCATCCGCGCTGACGCCATGCTTTTCGCCGAGTTTCGTGACGAGCTCACTCGTGTCCGCAACAAAGCGGCGCGCCGCCAGCGAAGGCTGCTGACGCCGCAACGGTCTGCGCCAGACCCCCGGCACGACGTTCTCGAAACGCTCATAGGCGTGCACGACAGCGATGCGGCCGCCGAGCTGCCGTGCAAACGCTTGCGCAGCTTGCAACAGCCGATCGTCGAGCCTCGCGGGTTTCGCATGCGCATGCCGCGGATCGACAGCGACGAGCAGTCGCGGGCTGCTGGGAAGCGTTTTCGAGCGCACGAACCACAGCGCACACGGGCAATCGCGGATCAGCAGCCAATCGGTATTCGCAAGCACGAGCCGCGCCAGACGCCCGTGCCGATGCGACTCGCTGACCAGCAGGTCCGGCTTCGTCTTGCGCACCTGGCGCACGATCGCTTCATCGATCGGATGATCCCAGCGGACCACGCATTCGGTGTTGCGTGGCAAACGCAGGCGCGCTGCGATCGCCCGCAGAGCCGCGCGCCGCTGCCGAATGGCGGCTTGGATGATCGCGTCATGCGAGCCCATCGCAACGTCCGCGACAGGCTGCGGGATCATGAACGCGTTGAACAGTACGACCCGTGCGCCGCAGCGCCGCGCCACGGCCGCGGCCTTGCTTGCGGCAAGCTGCTCGTGCGCGAAGGGATTCGTGACAACCACCATGATCGTCTGCCAGTGCTTCGTGCTCACGTTGTCCCCCGACTCACTTGGATGTCGTTCGCTGCAGGCCGAGCAAATAGTCGGCCAGCCGCCCAATGATGATCTCCGTAGAACGCTCAGCATCGGGATTGCCGAGCTCGAGCAGCGTCAGATCTTCTCCCCACACAGGCATCACTCGCGTGCCATGAGCGCCGATGACGTAGCGGCCATCGATGATGCGGATGATCCGATCACGCAGCTCGCCGTCGTGACCGCGCTGTGCAATGAGGGTCAGGTCCGGTACCCCGACGCGCAAGGACGCAGCTACTGGGCCATCGCCACGGCCTTCGACGCCGTGACAGGACGCGCAGAAGCGTCGATACAGGTCCTCGCCGGGCATGGCTGCATAGTTCGCGGCAGCCGCGACGTTGGCCCAGCTGATGCCGCAGACGCAGAGGATGGCAAGGGCACGGCGCATCGGTTCACTCCTTCGGTTCGTGTCGGTCAGCTGGCCTGTTCATGGCGCCGACGTTACGATCGATCGCACCGCGCGGCTCTCCGGAGTCCCCCTTAGCGCATCGTGTCCTTTCCCGCGGCAACCGCGGCTCACCCGAAACCTCCCACGGGGAATTCCGGATGCTCGTGCCCGTGCGTGCGCCGACACACTTGGCGCCATGCACACACTTCAGTTCGACGCCGCAACGCTGCGCCGCTACGACCGGCCCGGTCCTCGCTATACGTCCTATCCAACAGCGCCGCAGTTTGGCCCGCAGTTCACCGAGGCGATGTTTCGCGAACAAGCCGAGCGCAGCAACAACTGGCCGATTCCGCGACGGCTATCGCTGTATGTCCACGTGCCGTTCTGCTTCAGTCCGTGTTTCTACTGCGGCTGCAATCGCATCATCACGCGCGACCAATCCCGCGCGCGCCCGTATCTCGAGCGCTTGCAGCGCGAGATCGCGATGCTCGGTCCGCTGTTCGATCGCAATCGCGAAGTCGTCCAGGTGCACCTCGGCGGCGGTACTCCCAACTTCATGCGGCCCGCGGACCTGAACGCGCTGTTGCAGACCGCAGCCAGCCACTTCCGACTGAGCACGAGCGTAGAGCGCGATTTCTCGATCGAGCTCGATCCGCGCCAGGTGCAGGCCGGCGACATCGCCGAGTACGCGCGCCTAGGGTTCAACCGGGCAAGCCTTGGCGTGCAGGACTTCGATCCGCAAGTGCAGCGTGCGGTGAATCGCATTCAGAGCGTCGCGGAGACACTGCGCGTCGTCGACACTTGCCGCGCTGCAGGCTTCCGCTCGGTGAATGTCGACCTGATCTACGGCCTGCCCAGGCAAACGATCGGCGGATTCTCTCGCACGCTCGATACGGTGCTCGCGAGCCGACCCGATCGGGTGGCCGTTTACAGCTACGCGCATCTCCCCGCGATGTTCAAGGCGCAGCGTCAGATCGACGACGCCGATCTTCCCAGCAACGAAGCGAAGCTCGGTCTGCTGGCACTCGCGGTCGAGCAGCTGTCCGAGGCGGGCTATCGCTACATCGGCATGGATCATTTCGCATTGCCTGACGACGATCTCGCCATCGCGCAAGTGCACGGCACGCTGCAGCGGAACTTCATGGGCTACACCACGCACGCGAATTGCGACCTGGTCGGGCTCGGCATGAGCGCGATCAGTCACGTCGGCGGCAGCTTCAGCCAGAACGCACGCGATCTGCCCGGCTGGCAACGCGCCATCGACAGCGGGCACCTGCCTGTCTGGCGTGGCCGCGAGCTGCATTTCGACGATGTTCTGCGCGGCGAGGTCATTCAGCAGCTGATGTGCCAAGGCCACGTCGACATGCCCGAAATCGAGGCGCGTTTTGCGATCGACTTCCCATCGTACTTCGCGGGCGCGCTGACGCAGTTGCGCCCGCTCGCCGCCGACGGCCTGGTCACCCTCACAGCACGCTCGATCACTGCAACTGCGCGCGGGCGCCTGCTGCTGCGCGTAATCGCCATGTGCTTCGACCGCTATCTCGACGCTGCGCCGCTGCCGGCGAGCCGGCCGCAGTTCTCGCGCGTCATCTGACGGATTTCCAAAGTAGGACTTCGCAAATGAGTATGCATAGAAGATTGTGGATAGGCCTGGCGGCGCTGCTGGCCGTCTCGTTCTCGGCGCTCCTGTGGGTGGGCGGCGAGATCCATCGGGTCATGCCTCCCATTCCGAACGCCGTCGTGACCGAGAAAGGCGCGACGATCCTCACTCGCGCCGACATCGAGAAGGGCCGGCAGGTCTGGCAATCCATCGGCGGCCAGCAGCTCGGCTCGATCTGGGGACACGGCAGCTACGTCGCGCCGGACTGGACTGCCGACTGGCTGCATCGCGAGGCATCGGCGTGGCTCGATATCGAGTCGCTGCGAGAAAACGCGGTGCCGTACAGCCGCCTCGGTGAGGAACAGCAGGCTTCGCTGGCGACGCTGTTACAGCCGCGGATGCGTGCGAACACGTTCGACGAGCGCACCGGCAACATCACGGTGTCGTCTGATCGTGCTGCCGCGATCGCAACGGTACAGCAGCACTACACGGCGTTGTTCGGTGATGACCCGAAGCTGCACTACCTACGCAAAGCCTACGCGATGAAGGAAGGCACGGTGCTGGAGGCAGACAACCGCACTGCGTTGACCGCGTTCATCTGGTGGTCGTCGTGGTCGGCAGTCACTAATCGCCCGGGCAAGCACATCAGCTACACGAACAATTGGCCGCACGATCCGCTCGTCGGCAACACACCCCCATCGCATCTGCTGCTGTGGAGCGTGTTCAGCATGTTGTTCCTGATCGCGGGCATCGCTCTGCTTGGCTGGCATCATGCGAGGCAGCGCGAGGAGGCTCCGCCGGCACTGCCGGCCAGCGACCCGCTCGCGATGATTCGCGTGACGCCGTCGATGCGCGCAACCGCGAAATACTTCTGGTTGGTGATCGCGCTCTTCCTGACACAGATTTTACTCGGGGCCATCACCGCTCACTACCAGGTCGAAGGCCAGGAGGCGTATGGCTTCGCGCTCTCCAACATCCTGCCCTACTCGCTGAGTCGCACGTGGCACACGCAGCTCGCGGTGCTGTGGATCGCGACCGCATGGCTCGGCATGGGCCTGTACATCGGCCCCGCGATTTCGGGCCACGAGCCGCGTTACCAACGCTTCGGCGTCAACTTCCTGTTCATCTGCCTGTTGGTGATCGTCGTCGGCGCCTTCACGGGACAGTGGCTGGCCGTGATGCAGAAGCTCGGCCTCGCCAAGAACTTCTGGTTCGGTCACCAGGGCTGGGAGTACGTCGACCTCGGTCGGTTCTGGCAGATCTTTCTGTTCATCGGCCTCGGCGTATGGCTGACGCTCGTCGGACGCTCGCTGTGGCCTGCGATCCGCAGAGGCGGCGAGTCGAAGTCGATCATAGTGCTGCTGTTCCTCTCGACCATCTGCATCGGGCTCTTCTACGGCGCCGGGCTGATGTGGGGCGAGCACACGCACCTGTCGATGGTCGAATACTGGCGCTGGTGGGTCGTACACCTGTGGGTCGAGGGCTTCTTCGAGGTCTTCGCGACTGCGGTAATCGCATTCCTGTTCACACGGCTTGGACTGCTGCGTGTGAATAGCGCAGTGACCGCCGTGCTGTTCGCCACGATCGTGTTCCTGTCGGGCGGCGTGCTCGGCACCTTGCACCACCTGTACTTTGCCGGCACGCCGACCGCAGTCATCGCGCTCGGCGCCAGCTTCTCCGCCCTCGAAGTGGTGCCGCTGGCGTTCATCGGCTTCGAGGCCTATCACACCTTCAAACTCGGCAGCGCCACGCCGTGGATGCAACGCTACCGGTGGCCGATCATGTTCTTCACCGCAGTGGCGTTCTGGAACCTGGTGGGTGCCGGACTGTTCGGCTTCCTGATCAACCCGCCGCTGCCGCTGTACTACATGCAAGGCCTCAACCTCACTCCACTCCACGGGCATACGGCGCTGTTCGGTGTCTACGGCCTCCTCGGCATCGGTCTGATGCTCTTCTGCCTGCGCGGATTGCGGCCGAACATCGCGTGGAATGAGCGCATCCTCAAAACCAGCTTCTGGGCGTTCAACATTGGGCTCGGCGGCATGGCGCTGCTGACGCTGTTGCCCATCGGCCTGATCCAGCTCACGGCTGCGATCGACCACGGCTACTGGTACGCGCGCTCGGCCGAGCTCATGCAGAAGCCGATCATCCAGCTGCTGGTGTGGCTGCGCGTGCCTGGCGATACGATCTTCAGCGTCGGCGCCCTCGCCCTCGCGTGGTTCGTGCTGCGCCTGTGGATTGCTCCGCAGGTGCATGCCACCGTGCCCGGCGTCACTCAGCCGGTGGAACCGTAACGATGGAGTCGCCGATGCGCCTGCTCGCGGCGGCCCCGCATCGCCTGCTGTTCTTCGTCGGCGCGAGCAACGTGCTGCTGGCGATGACATGGTGGGCGCTGTGGCTGATCGATACGCGCTGGCACGTCATCGGCATGCCCCAGCCGGCCGTTCCGGCCGGCTGGCTGCACGCGATCATCATGCAGTACCAAGTATTGCCGGCTTTCATGTTTGGCTTTCTGCTGACCGTGTTCCCGCGATGGATGAGCTTGCCCGCACTGACGCGCAGGCATTACGTGCCTGTCGGCGTGGGTTTGCTCGCGGGCCAGCTCTGCTCGTTGGCTGGTTTGTTCGGCGGCATGCCGCTGCTCAAATTCGGCGCGCTACTGACAGCAACGTCGTGGGCACTCGGCACGATGTTCCTGCTGCGCCTCGTGCATCTCGACAAGGGACGCACGTGGCATGCCGTGAGCTGCGTGTTCGCACTGGGCTTCGGCTTGCTCGGACTGCTGTTGCACATCCTGTTCCTCTATCGCTCGGATCCGCGTTTGCTGTTTGCGTCGATCAAGATCGGCAGCGTCGCGGTACTACTGCCCATCTACTTCACCGTGTGCCATCGCATGATTCCGTTCTTCGCCGGCGCGGCGTTGCCCGGGTATCAGGCGCCACGTCCGCTGTGGGCACTCGCAGCTCTCTGGCCGTTGTCGTTGCTGCACGCCTGGCTCGAGCTGCGCCACGGCTACGCGTGGCTGTGGGTGCCGGATGTCGCGATTGCAATGCTCGCTGCGTGGCTGCTCTGGTTGTGGTGGCCGCGTGCGTCGCGGATGCCCGCGCTGTTGCGCGTCCTGTTCATCGGCTTCGCCTGGCTGCCGATCGCGTTCGCCCTCTACTCGGTTCAGAGCGTCTGGTATCTCACCACCGGAGACTTCGTCCTCGGCCGCGCGCCGGCGCACGCACTGTTCATCGGATTCTTCGGCAGTCTGCTCGTAGCGATGGTCACTCGCGTGACTCAAGGCCATTCGGGTCGTCCGCTGGTGCTTGGCACCACCGCAGGCTTCGCGTTCGTGGTCGTGCAAGCAGTCGCGGTGATGCGTGTGTTCGCCGAGATGCTGCCCGATTCGTTCGCCTGGCATGCAATTGCGGGAATGGGCTGGATCGTCGCCTTCCTGCCGTGGGTGCTCCGATCGGGCAGAATCTATCTCTCGGCACGCGCCGACGGACGACCCGGCTAGACCCATGCTCGAGTTCTATCCGCAGATCAAGGCCGTGCACATCGCGGCGGTCATGGCGAGCGGTTCATTGTTCCTGGTGCGCGGCGCGGCTGTGCAATTGGGCGCCGCGTGGGCGATGGCGGCGCCGCTGCGCTATCTGAGCTATGCGATCGACACGGCACTGCTGACCGCGGCGCTCATGCTCGCCACGATCATTCATCAATTTCCGTTCGTACAGGGATGGCTGACGGCCAAAGTGCTGCTGCTCGTCGTTTATGTCGTGCTCGGCAGTTTTGCGCTGAAGCGGGGCCGCACGCGCGTCGTGCGCACGTCCTGCTGGGTCGCTGCCCTGCTCGTCTATCTGTTCATCGTCAGTATCGCCCGCGCTCACCACCCTCTCGGAATCGTCGCGCTGCTCATGCGCTGAGCGGCCACTGCGGCCGCCCCGGTACCGTATGGTGGATCCTCGTAGGGTGCGCGCCGCCTGCGTACGCCAGACTGCGAATACATCCCACACGTCAGGACGGACGAACGTGAACAAACAACGGCTGGCTCTCCTCGCATGCATTGCCGCGCTGACACTCGTCGGCTGCGGGCGTGAGTCCGCACCCAAGGCGCCTGTCGCAGCTGGAGATACCGGTGGCTCGCGCCAGGGCGACTTCGGACCCCCTCAGGGCGAGCCGGTCCATGCAGTGCTGACCAGTCCGCCGAACGTGCCGCCGCCGACGCAGCGGCATTCACCTGCAAAGGTCATCGTCGATCTCGAGGTCAAGGAAGTCGACATGGAGATCGCCGAAGGCGTCACCTATACGTTCTGGACTTTCGGCGGCACGGTGCCCGGCAGCTTCATTCGCGTGCGACAGGGCGACACGGTCGAGTTCCACCTCAAGAACCACCCCGGCAGCAAGATGCCGCACAACATCGACCTGCACGGCGTCACCGGACCTGGCGGCGGCGCAGCGTCGAGCTTCACCGCGCCGGGCCACCAGTCGCAGTTCACGTTCAAGGCGCTCAACCAGGGCGTCTTCGTCTATCACTGCGCGACCGCGCCGGTCGGCATGCACGTCGCGAACGGCATGTACGGCCTGATCCTGGTCGAGCCGCCCGAAGGCCTGCCTGCCGTCGATCACGAGTACTACGTGATGCAGGGCGACTTCTACACCGTCGGCAAGTATCGCGAGAAAGGCTACCAGGCCTTCGACATGCAGAAGGCCATCGATGAGAACGCCACGTACGTGCTGTTCAACGGTTCCGAGTCGGCACTGACCGGCCCGCGCGCGCTCAAGGCCGACGTCGGCCAGCACATCCGCTTGTTCGTCGGCAACGGCGGACCGAATCTCATCTCCAGCTTCCACGTGATCGGCGAGATCTTCGACAAGGTGCAGTACGAAGGCGGCACGCGCTTCCAGGAAAACGTGCAGACGACGCTGATTCCCGCGGGCGGCGCCGCCACCGTCGAGTTCCACACCGAGGTGCCCGGCAACTACATCCTCGTCGACCACTCGATCTTCCGCGCCTTCAACAAGGGCGCGCTCGCACTGCTCGAAGTGAAAGGCGACCTGCGCGCCGACATCTACTCTGGCAAGCAGGTCGATGAAATGTATCTCGGCGACAAACTCGAGAGTCTCGCGCCCGTCGCGGCCGCTGCGAAGGCCAGCGTTTCCGGTACGCTGACTCGCGAGCAGCAGGCGGAGGCGGGCAGCGTGCTCTTCAAGGGCACCTGCTCGACCTGCCACCAGCCGAATGGCGAAGGCCTTGCGAATGTGTTCCCGCCCCTCGCCAGGTCGGACTTCCTGGCGAAGACGCCGCAGCGCGCGATCGAAGTCGTGCTCAACGGCCTGACGGGTCCGATTACCGTCAACGGCGCGACCTACAACTCCGTGATGCCGCCGATGAGCCAGCTCAACGAGGACGAAGTGGCAAACATCCTGACCTACGTGCTGAGCAGCTGGGGCAACAACGGGCCACAGATCACTGCGAAGCAGGTGGCGGAAGTCCGCGCGAAGACGAAGCGCCCCGAGGGCGCGGCGCATTGAGTACGAGCGAATGAACGGGACGACGCGACGCTGGCTCACTGCGGTCCTCTGTGGCCTGCTGGCGTCGCAGGTTTTCGCGGACGAGCCAGCGCAGACCGTGCTCGTTCGTGGCGGCAGGTTCGAGTCGGTGCTGCCGCCGGCCGCGGGCGTGAAGCAGGTCAGCGTCGCCGACTTCCGTCTCGATCGCACGCAGGTCACCAACGCACAGTTCGCGCGATTCGTGCAGCTCCATCCGCAGTGGCGCCGCGACGAGGTCGCGGCACTATTCGCCGACACTGAGTACCTCGCGCATTGGTCTTCGGCAGTCGAGCCCGGCGCGCGGATTCGCAATCAACCCGTCGTGCGCGTCAGCTGGTTTGCCGCCAGCGCCTATTGTGAAGCGCGTGGCGCGAGACTCCCAACGTGGTACGAGTGGGAATATGCGGCAGCTGCCAGCGCGAGGGCGCCTTTGGACCTGCACGAAGTGATCTGGGAGTGGGTCGAGGATTTCGCGGGCATGCTGGTCGCTGGCGACAATCGCCAGCAGAGCGATCCTGATTCGCTGCGCTTCTGCGGGCCCGGCGCGCTCACGATGGAGCAGAAGGAAAATTACGCGACGCTGATGCGTATCGCTCTGCTGTCGAGCATGCAGGCGCGCTCCACGGGACCGTCGATGGGATTTCGCTGTGCTCAGTAGACTAATGGTGCTGACGCTAGTGGTGATGGCGAGCGTCGCTCGGGCAGATGTCGCCTATCCATCTCAATCGATCTATCAGCTCGAAGCCGTCCTGACGAACCAATCAGGCGCTCAGCACGGCCTCGATGTCTTCGCAGGGCAGCCAGTGCTCGTCACCATGTTCTATGGCAGCTGTCCTGCCGCGTGCCCGCTGCTCGTCGACACGCTACGCGCAGTCGAACGCGCGGCACCGCCGGCGCAGCGCCAGCGACTGCGAGTGCTCATGATCTCGATCGATCCGCAGCATGACACCCCACAGAACCTGCAGGAACTTGCGGGATCGCGTCACATCGACCTGTCTCGATGGATGCTCGCACGCACCGACGCGGCAACAGTTCGTCGAATCGCCGCGGTCCTGAATGTGCAGTATCGCCAGCTGCCCGACGGCAATTTCAATCACTCCAGCGTCATTACACTGCTGTCGCCGACCGGCGAGATCGTCGCGCGGAGCACGGTGCTGGCGAAAGCTGACAGCGTCTTGCTCGAAGCCCTGTCGGGCATCCCGTAGTTCGCACATCGTCCGCAAGAAACGGAGCGACGACGCACCACGTCGGCAATACGCTCGACTCCGCGATATCACATGCGGAGTGTTTACCAATGACCAGATCCATCTCTCGCCGAGCGATGCTCATGAACGGTACTGCCGCCGCCGCAGCGCTCGCGGCAACGATCACCGCTCGCGCGGATACTCCTGCCGTGGGCAGCGCGTCCAAGCTTGAACGGAACAAGGCCATCGTCGGCCGCTGGTTCACGGAATTCTGGGGCAATCCGTGGAACCCCAAGGTCATCGATGAGCTGGCGGCTCCGAACATGCTCCTGCAATACTCGTTGCACGCACCGCGGCGCGGCCGCGATGACATCAGAGCCTTCATGGTCGGGTTTCGCACGGCATTCCCCGACCTCGGCTTCGCCGGCACTCACGATCTCATTGCCGAAGGCGACTACGTAGTGGGTCGCTGGAAGGGCGGCGGCACTCATACGGGCCCGGCGTTCAGCGATTTTCTGGCTGGTTCGTTGCCCGCCGCTTCGGGTCGCAAGATGCTCTTCACCGGTACGACGGTCATCAAGGTAGTGGACGGCAAGATCGCCGAGGAGATCGGCCTGGACGACGGAGCGACCGCGTTGACACAGCTCGGCATCCTGCGCCGGGCGTGATTACCGATACAGGTCCGTGCTCATATATCTGAGCCCGGAATCGATCATGATCGTCGCGACTGTCGCGGCCGGGCCGAGCGTCCTGGCAACGCGCAGCGCGGCGATCACATTCAGTCCCGACGAAGTGCCCGCGAATATGCCTTCTTCGCGAGCGAGCCGCCGACACATGCTCATCGCCTCTTCCGTCGTGGCCGATTGAACTTCGTCGACCTCCTCGGCACGCCACTGGGGCGGAACGAATCCGATCCCGATGCCTTCGATCCGGTGCGAGCCTTTCGCTCCGCCGGACATCACCGCCGATTCTGCAGGCTCGGCTGCAATGACCTGCAGCCTCGGATTGTGCGCGCGCAAGACTCTGGCGACGCCGTTGAGCGAGTGGGCCGAGCCAACTGCTTGTACGTACGCGTCGACGTGTCCGGCCGTTTGCTGCCAGATCTCTTCGCCCATCGCAGAGTAGCCGGCAACGGCATCGGGATTGTTGAGCTGATCGAACCACCAGTGCCCGGGCTCGCGACTGAGCTTGCGGGCGGCATCGATCATTGCGTTGATGAGCTCGGCAGTGATTCGGCGGTTGTCGCTCGGGATGAGGACGATCTGCGCGCCGAGCGCCTGAGTGGTGCGCGTCTTCTCCTCGCTGAAGGCATCCGAAGTGATGATCTTGATGGGATACTGCTTCGCCGCGCATACCAGCGCGAGCGATGCGCCAGTCGAGCCGCCGGTGTACTCCACGACCGTGTTGCCGGGCCGCAGTCGTCCATCAGCTTCTGCCGCTTCGATCGCGGCCTTCGCCATCCGGTCCTTCATGTTGCCCGTCGGATTCGCGCCTTCGAGCTTGACGACGATGCGTGCGCAGCCGGGCGGGACGACCTTGCGGAGCTGGACGAGCGGCGTGTTGCCGATAGCTTCGAGAACACTGCTAGCGACCACAGGTCATCTCCTCCTGTAGCCAGGCGCGGAAATCCTGTACTGCGGCTCGCCCCTCGCCCGGCTTGACCAACAGGTAGTGCCAGCTCGAGCCTCGCAGGACTTCACTGAAGGGTTGCATCAGTTTGCCTTCGCGCACCAGGGAGGCGAAGAGCATGGGCGAAAGCAACGCGACACCTGTTCCCTCGGCAGCAGCCACTGCATCGAGCTCGTAGGTCGGATACGCGGAAGCGCAGTAGCGCATGTGCGGCGATCGCACTCCGGCGCGGCGAAACCACAGCGGCCAATCATCGTGCTGGAGCAGCGGCAGTTTCGTCAGGTCGCGAGGCGACTCCAGGCGCACGCTCGCTGCGAGCTGCGGGCCGAGCATGGGCGTGACGTCGACCGGCATGAGCTGCGTCACCTCGAAGTCCGGCCAGTCGCCATGGCCCGTACGGATGGCCATGTCGAACTCCCTGCCCGGCCGCACGTCGATCGAGACGTCGAGCTGCAGCGGCGTCGCATTTCTCCGCTTGTAGTACCGCGCCAGACGCGGAGCCAGCCAGCGCGCCGCGAAGGACGGCACGACTGTCAGCCGCAAGGGCTGGCCAGATCGCCGGTAACTGCCGACCGCGTCCTCCATCATGCGCAACGCCTCCGCGAGACTCGCGGCGAGCGCAACCGCGGCGGGAGTCGGTTGCAGCTTCGGTCCAGAGCGAGTGAAGAGGCGCTTGCCGAGCTCTGCTTCGAGATTGCGCATGCGCAGGCTGACGGCAGCAGGCGTGACGCCAAGCTCGCTGGCAGCGCGCGTGAAGCTCGAATAGCGCACGCACGCTTCGAGAACTCGCAGCGATTCGATCGGGGGCAAGCGTCGGGACATGGGACATTTCAAGCACAGCTTGGGGTCACGCGCAAGATTGCTCGCCGTCGCCGCTAGTGCGTGCACGCATACTGCCGGCACATGAAGGAGCTCAGATCACGACACCTGCTGACGATAGCCATCGAGCTTGCTCCCATTCTCAACCTCGGTGCCACGCCCTTTGGCCAGCGACGCATCGTGCCAGTCTCGGGTGGCCGCTTCAGCGGCGACCGATTGCGTGGCGAGGTCTGGCGGTACGCCGGTTCCGATCTATTGCTCGAGCGGGCCGACGACGCGTTTCAGCAGGATGCCCGCCTCGCGCTGTGTACCGATGATGGCGCACTGATCCTCATGACCTATCGCGGCATCCGCCACAGCTCGTCCGAGGTCGCGACCCGGCTCGCGCGCGGCGAGTCGGTAGCTTCGGATCAGTACTACTTGCGAACTGCGCCGTTCTTCGAGACTGCGGCGCCCGCCTACGACTGGCTGAATCGCATCGTGACCGTCGGTGTGGGTGAGCGTCTTCCCAACGGTGCGAGCTACGATGTCTTCGAGATTCTGTAGCTTCGTGCGCAGACTCGTCCGCTGGATCGTACGTGCCGCCGTTCCTTGCGACGGCTACTACTGCCGCACCAGGGCAACAACTCGTCGCACGGACTGAGCAACTCCTATCGGCCGTTCGCTACGATGGTTGGATGAAAATCATCCCAGCCAGCGCAGTACTGCTCCTGATCGTCGCCGCTACGGCAGCTTCCGAGCCACGGCCACCGTTGGTGCAGACGATCGATATCCTGATCCCGTCACCGCCGAGGTCCGTCACGATCGCCAGCACGCGGCATCTCGCCTATGAGCTGCACGTGACGAATTTCCGTCCGTACGACGTGGTGTTGAATCGTCTCGAAGTCATCGACGCGGCCCGCGGCAGCCGCGTCGCTGAGTTCCGCGATTCACAGCTCGCGGCCAAGCTCGGCCGAGTCGGCGCGCGAGTCGAGGGCGCTGAGCGCCAGACCGTCCCCGCCGGCGGACGCGCGATCGTCTATCTCTGGCTGCCGTTGGCAAACGGCGTCGCGATTCCGACCCGGCTGCAGCACAGGATCGAGCTCGATCTCATGCGCCCAACGGGTCGCTTGCAGAGCGTCGTCACAGACAGTGGCAGCACCGTAAGCAGCGACAAGCCCATAACGCTGAACGCACCATTGCGCGGCGGGCCATGGGTGGCGCTCTATGACCCCATGATGATCGGCGGCCATCGCACATCCATCTACACGCTCGACGGCCATGCGCGCATTCCCGCTCGCTTCGCGATCGATTGGGTCAAGCTCGGGGAAGATGCGACGCATGCGCGCGGTGACGCCACCAGCATTGCGAACTGGTACGGCTATGGAGAAGAAGTTCTGGCCGTCGCCGATGGCGTCGTCGCTGAAGCGTTCGATGACATGGCGGAGAGCGCAACGCTGTCGGAAAGCGAAGCCCCGCTCGCTCTCGAAAACGCCAGCGGCAACTCTGTGACTCTCGACCTGGGCAGCGGCCGTTACGCGTTCTACGAGCATCTCAAGCACGGCAGCATCACCGTCAAGCGCGGCGATCGAGTGAAGAGCGGTCACGTCATCGGGCTGCTCGGCAATTCCGGCAGCAGCTCATCGGGACCGCATCTGCACTTTCACGTCGGCGACGCGCGCAGCGAGCTCGCCGCGGAAGGCCTGCCTTATGTCTTCCGCAATTTCGAAGTCGTTGGCGCCTATGAGCGCATCGATGCATTCGAGACCGGCGAGCGCTGGAAGTCGCCCTCACCCGCCGCTGCGGGAAAGCGCAGCTTGGAGCTGCCGGACGCCAACACCGTGGTCTTCTTCCCTGGAGCGCGCGACTAGGGCTGCAACCTTCGTCAGGTGATAATGGCCGCGGGCAACACCGCAGAGACTCTCATGGCCAAAGCCTACTGGATCGCCTGTTACCGCGAGATCTCCGATCCCGCCAAGCTGGCCGCCTACGCAAAACTCGCCGGCCCCGCAATCGAAGCGGGCGGCGGCCGCATTCTGGCGCGCGGGGTCGCTGCGAAAGCGTATGAGGACGGCAAGCTCGATCGCACGGTTATCATCGAGTTCGACTCCGTCGATCAAGCTGTCGCTGCTCACGACGGTGCCGCGTATCAAGCAGCTCTGGTGGTGCTGAAAGGCGCAGCCGTACGCGATCTCAGAATCGTGCAGGGCTCTTGAGATCTCTGACAGCCGAATGCTTGTACCCCCTTAGTGGTATCCAAACGCCGGGACCCCGGCGATAGCATTCCGAGCCTCGTGTTCGCGTCGCAACACTTGCGACGACACGCAAACACTTCAATTCACGGGGTTCAGCATGTTCAACAAATCTGGCTCTTGCGCTGTGGCCGCAGGGCTCACGGTCGCAGTGTGCTCGGCAGCGATGGCGGGTAATCCTTTCAAGGACCTGACGACAACCGAAGGCGGCTATCACACTTGGGATTCTGATCTGATCAATGTCGATGCCGTGTCCCAGACCGGTCATGGCGTGTACGTCGCAGTGCTGGACACCGGTCTCGTTCCGAACTGGAAGGATTATTTTCCGAACGCGCGCGTCGCGACCAACCTGGGCACGGGATTCGATCAGCCGGTGACGTTCCGCTCCTCCTCCAAGAACAATCCGTGCGGGCTCGAAACCGAAGTCGGTAACCTGCAGCAGTCGACCTGGGTCGGCTCGACGGGCTCGACCCACGGCACGCACGTCGCGAGTACGATTCTCGGCTACAC
>Ga0207675_100000277_pt1 | contig 48971 bp, 53 predicted proteins | sample KBSSwiS42_FD_184305 | JGI IMG/M metagenome (GOLD analysis project Ga0207675, IMG submission 184305) | Switchgrass rhizosphere microbial communities from Kellogg Biological Station, Michigan, USA - KBS Switchgrass S4-2 (SPAdes) (version 2) | ecosystem: Host-associated > Plants > Roots >...
TCGATTGGGCGAGCCACCCGCTCGGGCCGCCCGAATGCTGGCCACCCGCACTGCGCTTCACGATCGGCCTCGCGCTCGGCTCGAGCTTTCCGACTGCGATCTATTGGGGTGCCGACTTCCATTTGCTGTACAACGACGCCTGGGCGCCGATTCCGGCGGAGCGTCATCCCGGCGCACTGGGGCGCCCCGCACGCGAGGTCTGGAGCGAAATCTGGGATGTGATCGGGCCGCAGCTGCGCGGCGTGGTCGAAACCGGCGAAGGATTCGTCGCCTATGATCAGCAGCTGATGATGCTGCGGGACGGCGCACTGCGCGAAACCTATTGGAACTACAGCTTCACGCCGGTCCGCGACGACGATGGTCAAGTGGTCGGCGTATTGAACGTCGGGAATGAGACTACGCGCCACGTTCTCGGCGAGCGTGACCGGGCGGCGCAGGTCGAACGCTTGCGCGAGCTGTTCCACCAGGCACCAGGCGCGGTTGCGCTGCTCCACGGGGAGAACCATCGATTCGTGATGGGCAACCGTCCCCTCGCCGAACTGATCGGCGATCGCGCGTTCCTCGGCCTGCCGATCGCCGAGGCGATGCCCGAGCTGATCGATCAGGGGTTCGTCGACCTGCTCGGCGAAGTATTCCGCACCGGCGAGCCGTTCCGCGGTTCGGGCGTACCGGTGCTGCTCGCGCGCACGCCGGCGACGCCGCATGAACTGCGCATCGTCGATTTCGTGTTCCAGCCGATCAAGGACGGTGCCGGCATCACCACCGACATCTTCCTCCAGGCGAGCGACGTCACCGAGCGCGCGCAGGTCGAGGCGCGGCTGCGTGCAAGCGACGAACGGCTGCAGCTTGCACTCAACGCCTCGACCGGGATCGGCACCTGGGATTGGAATCGCGATACGCGGCGCGTGAGCGGCGACGCGCGCTTCGCCCATCTGTTCGGCATCGCCCCCGAACGCGTTCTCGCCGGCGGCTCGTTCAACGAAGTGCTCGAGCTGATTCATCCGAACGACAGCATGCGCCTCGCCGAGGCGGTGCGGACGGCGATCGAGCAGCATGGTCCCTTGTCGATCGAGATTCGCGTCCAGCCGCGCGACGCCCCGCTGCGCTGGATGCTCGTGCGCGGCCAGGCCACCTATGACATGGACGGCGAGCTCGCGCATTTCTCGGGCGTGGCCTTCGACATCACCGAACGGCGTGCGACCGAGGAAGCCGCGCGCGCGGCGATCGACGAGCTGCACGCGGCGCATGAGGCACAGGCCTTCGTATACGGGCTTGCCGAACAACTCCGCGCGCTCGACGAACCCAATGCGATCATGGAGCTGGTCGCGCATGCACTCGGCCCGCGCGTCGGCGCAGACCGCGTCGGCTTCTACCGCGTTGCCGGCGCGATCCTCCACTTCGGCCCCGTATGGACCAACGGCCAGCTTCCGCCGCTGGCCGGCACCATGCATATCGAAGGTCTCGGCGGCGCGCTCGACCGTTACCGTGAGGGCATGACTCTGGTGTCGGTCGACACCGGCAGCGAGTTCGCCGGTACCGAATTCGCGCGTCGTACGCCCTGCGCAGTGGGGGTGCCGCTCCTGCGCGGCGGGAACTGGGTGGCGACGCTCTACGTCAATCGCGCCCAACCTTGCGAATGGGCACCCGAACAGGTCGCGTTTATCGAGGACGTGGCCGAGATCGCGTGGGACGCCGTCGAGCGCGCTGCCGCGGTCACGGCGTTGCGCGAGAGCGAGGCCCAGTTCCGCGCGATCGCCAATTCGATCGACCAAATGGTGTGGTCGACGCGCCCCGACGGCTATCACGACTATTACAACGACCGTTGGTACGAATACACCGGCGTTCCGCCCGGCAGCACCGACGGCGAGGCGTGGAACGGCATGTTCCACCCAGACGACCAGGATCGCGCCTGGGCGACCTGGCGTCACTGCCTCGCGACTGGTGAGCCCTATCATATCGAATATCGCCTGCGGCATGTGAGTGGCGCGTATCGCTGGGTGCTCGGGCGCGCGCAGCCGGTGCGTGACGGCACCGGACAGATCACCCGCTGGTTCGGCACCTGCACCGACATCCAGGATATCGTCGACGCGCGCGACGTGCTCGCGCGATCGCGCGCCGAGCTCGAAGCGGCAGTCGAGGAGCGCACGCGCCAGCTCGGCGACGCCGAGGAACAGCTGCGCCAGGCGCACAAGATGGAAGCGGTCGGTCAGCTGACCGGCGGCATCGCGCACGATTTCAACAATATGCTCGCAGTGGTGATCGGCGCGCTCGATCTGCTCGAGCGCCGCGTCCAGCAAGGCAAAGGCGACCTCGAACGCTATGTGACGGCGGCGAAGGACGGCGCGTCGCGCGCCGCAGCACTCACGCAGCGGCTGCTCGCCTTTTCGCGCCAGCAGCCGCTTGCGGCAATCGCGACCGACGTCAACCAGCTGATCGACGGCACGCTCGACTTGCTGGTGCGCACGCTGGGCGAAGGCGTCTCGGTCGAGACGATGCTGTATCGCGGGCTCTGGCACGCGCTCGCTGATCCGCACCAGCTCGAAAACGTCATCGTCAACCTCGCGGTCAACGCGCGCGACGCAATGCCCGGCGGCGGTCGGCTGGCGATCGAAACGGCCAATGTCACCATCGGTGCCGCGCGCGCGCAGGAGTTCCAGATCGCGGAGGGCGATTATGTGGAGGTCGCCGTCGTCGACACCGGGCTGGGCATGTCGCCCGAGGTCGCGCGCCGCGCGTTCGAGCCGTTCTTCACCACCAAGGGCGTCGGCAAGGGCACCGGGCTGGGGTTGAGCCAGGTATTCGGCTTCGTTCGCCAATCGGACGGCCATGTGCTGCTCGAGACCGCGCCCGGTCTCGGGACCACGGTGCGCGTGCTTCTGCCGCGCGCCCACGTCCAGCACCCGGTCGCCACTGCCGTAGCCGCTCCCTCGGAGCCGAATCGCGGCACGCGCGACGAAGTGATCCTGGTGGTCGAGGACGAGGACCGCGTGCGCAGCTATTCCATCGAGGCGCTGCGCGAGCTCGGCTATAGCGTTGCCGATGCGCGCGACGGCCCGGAGGCACTGCGGATCATCGAGCGCGGACAGCCGGTATCGCTGTTGTTCACCGATGTCGTGATGCCCGAAATGACGGGGCTCGAACTCGCCGAGCGCGCGCGGACGCATCTACCGACGCTCAAAGTGCTCTACACCAGCGGCTATACGCGCGACGCGATTCTCGGTGCCGGCGCGGACGAGGGCTCGGTGCTGCCCAAGCCGTTCGGCGTCGACCAGCTCGCCCGCCGGGTCCGCGCCGCGCTGGACAGCTGACGGCGGTCGCGGCGACCTGCATTCCGGCTGACTAGGGATCCGCCCGGCGCGCCACGCGAGGTACCGTTCCCATTCGGACAGGGGCGCATTTCGCTTGACGCAAACTCCGCAACGCTTCATGCGCCCCGCGGCCGGCGTGACCGGACCCCTGACCAGCCCAGCCGCCGAGTCCTGTCGAAGGGCGGCTTCGGGTCCGCCCCGGCAGGCGGAGACGTGCATCCATGGCAAATGTCGCAGTCATCGGCGCCCAATGGGGCGATGAAGGCAAAGGCAAGATCGTCGACTGGCTGTCGAGCCGCGCCGACGTCGTCGTGCGCTTTCAAGGCGGACACAATGCCGGCCATACGCTGGTGGTGGGCGACAAGACCTACAAGCTGTCGCTGCTTCCCTCGGGCATCGTGCGCGGCACGCCGAGCGTGATCGGAAACGGCGTTGTGCTCGATCTATGGGCGCTGCGCGCTGAGATCGAGCGCGTGCGCGCGCAAGGCATCGACGTCACGCCCGACGTGCTGATGGTCGCCGAGAACTGCCCGCTGATTCTGCCGTTCCATGGCGAACTCGACGGCCTCCGCGAGGACGCCAGTGGCGCGGGCAAGATCGGAACGACACGGCGCGGCATCGGTCCGGCCTATGAAGACAAGGTCGGTCGCCGCGCGATCCGCGTGTGCGACCTGGCGCACCTCGATCAGCTCGGCCCGCAGCTCGATCGGCTGTTTGCCCATCACGACGCACTGCGAGCCGGCTTCGGCGTCGAGCCGATCGACCGCGTTGCGCTGCTCGCCTCGCTCGAGGAAATCGCCGGCTTCGTGCTGCCGTTCGCGCGGCCGGTGTGGCACGTGCTCCACGAAGCGCGCAGTCGCGGGCGGCGGATATTGTTCGAAGGCGCGCAGGGCGTGCTGCTCGACATCGATCACGGTACCTATCCGTTCGTGACCTCGTCGAACACGGTCGCGGGCACTGCCGCCTCGGGTTCGGGGATGGGCCCTGCCAGCGTCGGCTTCGTCCTTGGCATCGCCAAAGCCTATACCACGCGCGTCGGCTCGGGACCGTTCCCGACCGAGCTGCACGACGATGTCGGCGAGCGTCTCGGAACGCGTGGGCGCGAGTTCGGCACCGTGACCGGGCGCAAGCGGCGGTGCGGCTGGCTCGACGCCGTGCTGCTGCGCCAATCTGCCGCGGTGTCGGGAATCACCGGCATCGCGCTGACCAAGCTCGACGTGCTCGACGGATTCGAGGAAGTGAAGATCTGCACCGGGTACCGGCTGAACGGCGAAGCGCTTGGCTATTATCCGGCGAGTGCAGTCGATCAGGCCGCGATCGAGCCCGTCTACGAAACCTTCGCGGGTTGGAGCGAATCGACCGCCGGCGCGCGCAGCTGGGCGGAGCTGCCGGCACAGGCAATCAAATATATCCGACGGATCGAGGAATTGATTCAGTGTCCGGTGACGCTGGTTTCAACCAGCCCCGAACGCGACGACACGATCCTGGTGCGGGACCCGTTCGCCGATTGACGGTGCGGCGGGAGGCTCAAGCAAGTTGCGCGCATTGCGACCAGCTATCAGGCCTCCCGCCTGCGCTGTTTAGGTATTAGGGGTTGGTTTCAGGCGCCGCGGCGGCGGGTGCCGTCGAAGAATCGGCTGGCTTTTCGGCCTTGTGTTTGGCCTTCTTCTTGTCCGTGGGGAGCGCGGAAGCAGGCGCCTCCGCCGTCGCATTCTCTGCGCTCGGCGCGGGGGCGGGGGTCGGTGCTGCTGTCGCTGCTGTGGCATCGACGGCACCCGTGGTGCTGCCGGACGCGGTCGCAGCCGGGGTCGTCGCGCTTGTTCCAGCGCTTCCGCTGGCTTGCGGACTGGCCTGCTGCGCCAAGGCAGCAGCGGGTACGATCAATGCCGCGGCAGCGACCAAGGGTAAATAACGCATACTCCACACTCCCAGATCATGAACGGGACTTATGGAACGGTTCGCCGGTTGCGCAGTTCCGGCAGAGCCGGGGCGTCTAGCCGCACTGGGCGCGCTGGAGCAACCGTTGGTCGGCTAACACCAACGCGACCATCGCTTCGACCACCGGCGCGCCGCGAATCCCGACGCACGGATCGTGGCGGCCCTTGGTGCGGATCTCGGTCGCGGTGCCGTCGCGTGCGATCGTTTCGACCGGCGACAGGATCGAGCTGGTCGGCTTGAACGCGACGCGGACGCGCACGGGCTGGCCGGTGGAAATGCCGCCGGCGATGCCCCCGGCGTGATTCGACAGGAAGCGTGGTCCTTCATTGCCCGGCCGCATCGCGTCGGCGTTCGCCTCGCCGCTCAGCTCCGCTGCTGCAAATCCGTCGCCGATCTCGACTCCCTTGACCGCGTTGATCGACATGCACGCCGCCGCGAGTTCGCTATCGAGCTTGGCATAGAGCGGCGCGCCCCAGCCCGCCGGGACGCCGGTCGCCTCGCACGCAATCACGGCCCCGAGCGACGAGCCGGCCTTGCGCGCGGCGTCGACCAGGCCTTCCCAGCGCGCCGCTGCGACGGGATCGGGACAGAAGAATGGATTGTCGTCGATGGCGTCCCAATCGAAATTCCCCGCGTCGACGGCATCTCCCCCGATTGCCTCGACCCAGGCACGGATCCGCACTTCGGGGATCACGAGCCGCGCCACTGCCCCCGCGGCGACGCGCGCGGCCGTTTCGCGCGCCGACGAGCGTCCGCCACCGCGATAATCGCGGAAGCCATATTTGGCGTCATAGGCATAGTCGGCGTGCCCCGGCCGATAGGCGAGCGCGACGTCGCTATAGTCCTTCGAGCGCTGGTCGACATTGTCGATCATCAGCGAGATCGGCGTGCCGGTGGTGCGACCCTCGAACACGCCGGACAGGATACGCACCTGATCGGGTTCCTGGCGCTGCGTAGTGAAACGCGAAGTACCGGGTCGGCGCTTGTCGAGAAACGGCTGGATATCGGCTTCGCTCAGCGTCAGCCCCGGCGGGCAGCCGTCGACCACCGCGCCGAGCGCGGGCCCGTGGCTTTCGCCCCAGGTGGTAAAGCGGAAAACCCGGCCGAAGGTATTGAAGCTCATGCGGGCGCAGTAGGGCGATTGCACATTATAGTGCAATCGCCTTGCGAAACGGCTGGATCAGGCGCCCTGCGGCGCCGGATTGCCGAACGGGCCCTTGGGCCGCCGCGTCTTCGGGATCGACGTGCCCGCAGAAGCCAGCGGAGTCGATGGTCCCAGCGGCAGGTCGCGGCCGATATCCTCGCCGGCGATCAGCCGCTTGATCTCGTCGCCCGACAGGGTTTCATATTCGAGCAGCGCGCCCGCCAGCGCGTGGAGCTGATCGAGATGCTCGGTCAGCAGATGCTTGGCGCGGCCATAGCCTTCCTCGACGATGCGGCGGATTTCGCCGTCGATCGCCTGCGCGGTCTCGTTCGACATCTGGCGCGAGCGGTTGACCGAATAACCGAGGAACACTTCCTCGTCGGCCTCGGCGTACTGCAGCGGACCGAGCGCATCGGACATGCCCCAGCGCGTCACCATGTCCCGCGCGAGGTTGGTTGCATAGCTGATGTCCGACGACGCGCCCGACGATACCTTGTCGTAGCCGAAGATCACTTCCTCCGCGACGCGGCCGCCCATCGACACCGCGAGGTTCGCGTACATCTTGTCGCGATGGTACGAATAATTGTCGCGCTCGGGCAGGCGCATCACCATGCCCAGCGCGCGGCCGCGCGGTATGATCGTCGCCTTGTGGATCGGATCCGACGCCGGCTCGTGCAGCGCGACGATGGCATGGCCCGCCTCATGATAGGCAGTCATGCGCTTCTCGTCCTCGGTCATCACCATCGAACGCCGCTCGGCGCCCATCATGACCTTATCCTTGGCTTCCTCGAACTCGCTCATCGCGACGAGGCGCTTGCCCTTGCGCGCCGCCATCAGCGCGGCTTCGTTGACCAGGTTCGACAGGTCGGCGCCGGAGAAGCCCGGCGTGCCGCGCGCGATCGTGCGCGCGTCGACGTCGGGTGCCAGCGGCACCTTCTTCATGTGCACCTGGAGGATCTTGACGCGGCCCTCGATGTCGGGGCGCGGCACCACTACCTGACGATCGAAGCGACCAGGGCGCAACAGCGCGGGATCGAGCACGTCGGGGCGGTTGGTCGCGGCGATGATGATGATGCCTTCGTTCGCCTCGAACCCGTCCATCTCGACGAGCAGCTGGTTGAGCGTCTGCTCGCGCTCGTCGTTGCCGTTGCCGAGACCGGCGCCGCGATGGCGGCCGACGGCGTCGATCTCGTCGATGAACACGATGCACGGTGCCGATTTCTTCGCCTGCTCGAACATGTCGCGCACGCGGCTCGCGCCGACGCCGACGAACATTTCGACGAAATCCGAGCCCGAGATGGTGAAGAACGGCACGCCGGCCTCACCCGCGATCGCGCGCGCGAGCAAGGTCTTTCCGGTGCCGGGCGAACCGACCAGCAGCGCACCCTTGGGAATCTTGCCCCCGAGTCGGGCGAACTTCGATGGATCCTTCAGGAACTCGACGATCTCCTGCAGCTCCTCGCGCGCCTCGTCGATGCCGGCGACGTCGTCGAAGGTGACCTTGCCCTCCTTCTGCGTCAGCAGCCGCGCGCGGGACTTGCCGAAGCCCATCGCGCCCGAGCCCGAGCTCTTCTGCATCTGGCGGACGACGAAATAGGCGATTCCCATGAACAGCAGGAACGGCAGCGACTGGTACAGCAGCAGCAGCCAGAAATTGGGGCCCTCGTCCTGGCGCACATTGATCGTCACCTTGCGCTCGCGCAGCTTCTGCGTGAGCGTCGGATCGGTCATTGCATAGGTGCGGAACTTGGTGTCGTCCTTGAACGTACCGGTGATCACGTTGCTCGAAACGCTGACTTCGCGCACCGACCCCTCGTCGACCTTGTCGAGGAAGGTCGAATAGGGGATCGCGCCCGCGGTCGACTGGCGCGTCGGATTGTCGAACATGGTGACGAACAGCGCCAGCGCGGCAAGGATGCCGACCCAGATCAGCAGGCTCTTCAGCCAGGGATTGCCGCCCCCGTTGCCGGGATCTTGCTGCTTGTTGTCGTTGCTCATCGGTGCGCGGTACCTTTCGCATGCCAAAATAGGCACGCACTCGTTAATAGCAATGGAACAGCGTCGATCAGTGTGATCGACGCGCCGGTGCCAAAGAAAAACGCCAGCGCCCGGACTTGGCTCCGGCGCGCACGCCACCCAAAGTCGCGACGCCTCCCGCTTCGAGTGCGGCGATCAACCGGTCGACGCCATCCTCGCGAATCGCACCGCGCAACCCGGACTCGCAGCGGATGTGGTCGATTGCGCGCAACACGAGCCGGCGACGCAGCTCATAGGGCAATCCGGCCATATCGAACGTCAGCGCGCCGCCGTCGGACTGGGCGCGGACCGCCCATTCGCGCTCGGCCGCCCAGGCCAGCGCCGCTTCGGCGTCGCGCAGATTGTGCGCGGCACGCGCCAATCTTGCCGGCGATAGCGCAGGCGTTGCCGCTAGCAATGCGCGCGCGCGGCTGCGATCGTAGCGCGGACTGCGATTCGCAGGATCATCGATCGGCGCCAGCCCGGCCGCCGCGGCCACCGCCGCCAGCTCGGCGCGCGACCAGTCGAGCAGCGGACGCACCAGAAACGCGTCCGACGGCGGCAGCGCACGCATGCGCACCATCGCCGCGAGCCCGCCGACCCCGGCACCGCGTTGCGCGCGCATCAGGAGGCTTTCGGCGACGTCGTCCTGCTGATGCGCCGTCGCCAACCACGTGAGTCGCCCTGCTGCCCAATCACCCAACAGTGCATAGCGCAAAACGCGCGCATCCTGTTGGGTTGGTGCGATCGCCGGTCCGCGCAACACCTCGTACGGAACGCCGTGCGCAGTGCAGATGTGCTGCACCCATGCCGCTTCCTCCGCAGCCTCAGACCGCAGACCATGATCGACGGTCGCCGCTTCGATCGCGCCCGGGTATGCGGCATGCGCCAGCAGCAGCAGCGCGAGGCTGTCTGCGCCGCCGGACACCGCCACGCCCAGCTTGCGCTCCGGCGTAGGCGCCGCCGCAGTGAGCGCCTCGAGATCGCGCCGGAATCGCTCGACCAGCGCCGGATCCGGCGCCGGCGTCATGACGTCAGGGGCATTTCTGCGCGGCGCGCCCCTCGGCGACGCCAGTCTTGATCTCGGGCGAGACCTTGTCGCCATAGACCTCGGCGATTTCGGCATAGACGCGGCAGATGTCGGCCGACGATTTCTTGAGCATCGTGAGCGACTGCGCGAGATAATAGAGGCTGTCGGGTGCGCGCGCACCGTTCGGCTGCTTCTCGTAATTCTCGGCGAAGACCGTTGCCGCAGTGGCCGGCGCTCCGGCGTCCAGATAAGAACGACCGAGCAGATTCTGCGCATAGCTCCAGCGGCGGTGCTTCGGATATTTGCTGCTTACCTCCTTCAGCGCCGCGATCGCTTCGGGATAGAGCTTCGCCTGCCATAAGCGGTAACCGTATAGATAACCGTCCTCGGCGGGATCGTCGGTGGCGGGCTTCTCAATCGAGGCTAGCAGTGCCGCGCGCGCCGGATCGGATTTGACGGGTACGGTAGTTGCCGTCGGCTTGGTCGCAGCGGGCGCCGGCTTGCTTGCGGCACCTGGCGCCGGTGTCGGCGCAGTAGGCCGGACTACCGGCGCCGCAACCGGTGCCGCGGCCGTCGTCGTGGCCGGTCGCCCCGGTGCTGCCGCCGTCGGCGGGAGCGTCGTCTCGGTGCCGCCCGCCGGCGCCGGCATATTGGCGTCCTCGATCGCCTTCAGCCGAGCATCGGTCGCGCGGCGATAGGCGGTATCGCTGTCGCGGCTCTGACGCTGGTCGAACTCCAGTCGTTCGATCTGTCCGGTCATCATCGACATCTGCGATTCAAGCGCAGTGACGCGCGCCGTCAGATCGGTGATCGGCGTGGAGCTGGGAACACCCGGCGTCGGCTCGGGCTGCTGGCTGTTGGTGAACTGCGGCTCGACAGGCTGCGCGCCGGCGCCGCCTGGAAACACCTTGCGCTGCACCGCGCGCATTTCGCCTTCGAGCTTGCCGACCCGCCCTTCGATCGTGGTTTGCGACTGCGCCGCGCTCGCCACCGGGCACAGGAGCACGATCGCTGCCGCCGTCATCCAACGCATTCTTGCCATCCCCAACTTCAACCCCATCGCTATAGCGTTGCCGCCGCGCGTCTCGCTAGTCGGCGCTGTTGTTCAAAAGTCCCGGCGGGAGCAACGGGCGCGGAGTCGAGGTCGCCACAGGCGCCGGCGTCGGCGTTGCGGCGGGACGCGGAGCGCGCCGCGTAACGGGCCTGGACGGCGCCGGGGACGCCGACGCGCCGGGTGTCGCCGCGCTGGGGGCCGGCGCGCTGGCAGTGGGGGGAGGCGCCGCGACCGGCAGAGGCTGACCCGCCGCACGCGCGCGGAGGGCCTCCGCGGTGAGCACCACATTCTTGATCGCATGTTCGGCGGTGCCGAGCGGCGGGATGGCGGAGCCGTTGATGGTGATCGCGAGCAGGTCGGGTCGGCCGACGTTGATCATCGGCTGGTTGGCATCGGCAGGCACGTCGTACGCGTCGCCGGCGTTCATCGTCTTCTCAAACAGCGTCTTGCCGCCGGCATCATAGACTCGAACCCAGACCGTGTCGGTCGCCGTCAGCCTTACCTGGCCGCCCGAGACGGGGGTCGGCGTTACGGCCGGTGCCGGTGCGGGCGGTGTCGGCGTCGGTGTGGGTTCGATTGGAGTGACATTGGGCGCGGGTGCACCGCCACGGAACCAGTCGGTACCGTACCAGATGCCGCCGCCGACAATGACCAACAGCGCCAGCACCACGCCGAACAATGCGAGCCCGCGCGGCGGCACGCGCACCGGTCCGGTGAACTCGTAGGCCGGCACCGGCGCCGCACGGTCGGCGGGGGCATCGGCAAGCTCGGCGCGCAAGTCGCGCGCGATCGCAACTTCGTCGAGCCCGACCTGCCGCGCGTAGGCCTTGGCGAACCCCATCGCGTAGGTGATCGACGGCAGGCCCGAGTAATTGGAGGATTCGATCGCTTCGAGATGCCGCTGCGGGATGCGAGTCCGCTCGGCGATCACGGGCAACTCGAGCCCCACGGCCACGCGCGCCGCGCGCAGCTTGTCGCCGACCCGCGCCGGGAACAGCGTTGCTTCTTCGCTCTGACCGGCTTCCATGCGACCTATAAACCTCCGGGCGGGTGTCTCTCAGCCACCCGCTACTGTCAACGCCGCGCAGGCAACGCTCCACCGTGCCGTTACGCCAATTCAACGCCCTCTGCGCCAGCCCATTCGATCAGCGCGCCACGCATGTCGACAGGCGGCGCCGCGAGCAGCTCCTCCATCTTGGCGATCAATCGTGCGCGATCGATCGAGCGCGTCATCGCCTTGACCGGGCCGACCGCCGCCGGTGTGATCGACAGCCGGTCGATCCCGAGCCCGAGCAGCGCCATCGCTTCCAGCGGGCGGCCGCCCATCTCGCCGCATACTGCGACCGGAACCCCCGCCGCGCGCGCCTCGCGGGCGACGCGGTGCAGGAAACGCAGGATCGACGGGCTCAGCCAATCATAGCGCAGCGCGAGCTTCGGATGCGCGCGATCGGCGGCGAACAGGAACTGCGTGAGGTCGTTGGTGCCGATCGACAGGAACTGGAGCTTGGGCAACAGCAAGTCGAGCACTTCGGCGAGCGCAGGCACTTCGAGCATCGCGCCATAGCGGATCTCGTTCGGCAGCTTCTTGCCGCGCGAAGCGAGCCAGGCACGCTGCGTCTCGAACAGCGCCTGCGCCTGCTCGAACTCCCAAGGCTCGGACACCATCGGGAACATCACGTTGAGCGTGCGCCCCGCCGCCGCCTCGAGCAGCGCCCGCGCCTGCGCCTTCATCAGTCCGTCGCGATCGAGCGCGAGCCGCAGCGCGCGCCAGCCCATCGCCGGATTCTCCTCCTCGCCATGTTCGTCATGGTCGAGATAGGGGAGCGCCTTGTCGCCGCCGATGTCGACCGTGCGGAACGTGACCGGACGCTCGCCGGCGGCATCGAGCACATCCTTGTACAGCCGCTGCTGACGCTCGCGCGCGGGCAGCGTCGCCGAGACGAGGAACTGGAATTCGGTGCGGAACAGTCCGATGCCGTCGGCGCCCGTCAAATCGAGTGCGGCGACATCGTCGCGCAGCCCGGCGTTGACCATCACGGTGACGCGGTGGCCGTCCTTGGTTACCGGCAATTCGTGCTTGAGCGCGGCGAAAGCGGCGCGGCGCCGCTGGCTCAACACCATCTTGGCTTCGAACGCCTCTTCCATCGCGGAGGAAGGGCGGACGAACAAGGTCTCGTCGTTGACGTCGAGGAGCAGCGGATCCCCTTCGACCACCAGTCGCCGCACATCGCGTACGCGCCCGAGCACCGGAACGCCCATCGCGCGCGCGACGATCACGACGTGCGACGTGAGCGAGCCCTCCTCGAGCACCACCCCCTTCAGCCGTCGGCGGTCGTATTCGAGCAGCTCGGCCGGGCCGAGGTTGCGCGCGATCAGGATCGAGTCCTGGCGCAGCCCGAGCTGCGCGGCAGTGCCGAGCTGGCCCGAGACGATTCGCAGCAAGCGGTTCGACAAGTCCTCGAGATCGTGGAGGCGATCCCGCAGCAGCGGATCGTCGATCTCGCGCATCCGCATCCGTGAGCGCTGCTGGACCCGCTCGATCGCCGCTTCCGCCGTCAGCCCCGAATCAATCGCCTCGTTGATCCGGCGGCTCCAGCCCTCGTCATAGGCGAACATCTTATAGGTCTCGATGACCTCCTCATGTTCGCCACCGCCGACGCCGAACTCGGCCTGGCTGGTCATGCGCTCGATCTGCTCGCGCATCTTGCCGAACGCCGCATAGACGCGCCGGCGCTCGGCCTCGACGTCCTCGGCGACAGTGTGCTCGATTGTGATCCGCGGCTGATGATAGACGGCGACGCCGCGCGCCATGCCGTCTACGAGCTTGAACCCCGATGTTCGCACCGACGCGGTCGACTGCGGTCGCGAGGTGCCGCCAGGTCCGCCGCCGTCGATCAGCCCAGCGTTGGCGATCAGTTCGGACAGCACCATCGCTACCGTCTGCAGCGCCTCGATCTCGACTTCCTCGTACCGCCGCGGGTCCGAATGCTGCACGGCCAGCACGCCGACCGCGCGTTCGCGGCGGATGATCGGCACGCCGGCGAAACTGTGAAAACGCTCTTCGCCGGTTTCGGGGCGGAACACGAAGTCCGGATGCGCGGCGGCTTCGTCGAGGTTGAGCGTCTCGACATTGGCGGCGATCGTGCCGACCAGCCCCTCTCCCATGCCGAGCCTCGTGACGTGGACGGCTTCCTGCGCGAGCCCGCGCGTCGCGAACAGCTCGAGCACGCCTTCGCGCAGCAAATAGATCGAACAGACCTCACTGTGCAGCGATTCGCCGATGATGTTGACGACGCCGTTGAGCTTGGCTTGCGCCGCGGCACGCGAGGCCATCACGTCGTGAAGACGCGTGAGGATCGCTCGGGCGGACGCAGCGGCAGTCATGGCGCTCCGCGCTATCAGACGCGCAGGGCTACGCCAATCTTTTGGCTGATTTCCTTGAGTCTTTAATGCTTCAGGGTTCGAAACTCGCCGGGATCGCCGGGATCGGCTCCGCCGCCGCGACTTGCTGCACCGGCCCGTGCGCACGCCAGTCCGCCAGTGCGACGCGATAGGCGTCATAGGCGCGGTAGAATTCGGTGAAGGGCGCCTCGAGCCGCGGCAGCGCGTCGGCGGCGAAGGTCAGGAAATGCTCGGGATCGACTGTCGCGGATTCCGCGAGGACCGCGTGCGCGACTTCGCAAAACGCTGCCTGCGCCGGAGGCTGTGCGAAGAAATTATAGAGGCGCGTCATGGCGTCATCGTGCCGATCCTGCCAGCCGGCCCCGTAGCGCGCGTGATAGTCGGCGCGGACGGCACTGTCGGCATGTGCGAGTACCTCGCGCTGCTGGCGGAGCATCGCATTGTACAGCGCGACAGTCTGCGCCTCATAGGCGTCGCGGCAGCCGAGCGCGGCGACGTTGAGCGCGGCGCGGACGTGCCATGCGGTCTCTTCGGGAATCAGATGGCGGTTTGGCGTCAGATAGCTGCCTTCGCTGTCGCGCGCCGGAATCATCTGGTTGGGCGCCGCCCCCGCTGGCGGCGCGGGCGGCGCGTCCGCGCTCGAAAAGCTTTGCGCAACCGACGGCATGGTAGTGCAGAGCGCGCCGGCGGCAAGCAGCGCGCGAAACGAGATACGCATAGGACAGACCCCCCGGCCCGTGTTGAGAACCGGAACATCCTATGCAGGCGCTGAATCAATGTTCAGCGAACGTCGCTGATTTTCGATTAACCGTTTAAAATATCAGGATTTTATTGCGGTTACGTAACGACGTCCGGCAGCCGCCAGTCGATCGGCTTTTCGCCTCGAGCCTGGAGGAAGGCATTGACCTTGGAGAAATGCCGGCAGCCGAAGAATCCCGAATGCGCCGACAGCGGCGAGGGGTGCGGTGCGCGGAGCACGAGATGCCGGCCGCCGCGATCGATCGAGTTGACGAACGCTGCCTTCTTCTGCGCGTGGCTCCCCCACAGCAGGAACGCCACCGGCTCGGCGCGCGCGTTGACGAGCCGGATCACTGCATCGGTGAAGCGCTCCCAGCCGCGGCCCTGGTGCGACGCGGCGATTCCCATCTGCACTGTCAGCACGGCGTTGAGCAGCAGCACGCCCTGCTGCGCCCAATGTTCGAGAAAACCGTGGCGCGCCGGTGGGATGCCGAGGTCGCTTTCCATTTCCTTGTAGATATTCACCAGGCTCGGCGGCGTGCGCACGCCAGGGCGGACCGAGAAACACAGCCCGTGCGCCTGGCCAGGGCCGTGGTAGGGATCCTGCCCCAGGATCACGACACGCACCTGTTCGAGCGGTGTCAGGTCGAGCGCGCGGAACCATTCGCTGCCCGCCGGAAAGATGCGCTTGCCGGCGGCGCGCTCGGCCATGAGATATTCGCGCAGCACCGCCATATAGGGCTGCGCGAACTCGTCCTGGAGCCGCGCGAGCCAGCTCGGGTGCAGCTTGACGTCCCCCATTGCCCTCACATCTGTTTGCGTCATAGGCGCTTGAGCGTCTCCGCGTCGCGCTTTCCTTCATAGAAGGCGCCGAGGCAAGCGGCCCATAGTGCGTCGGGATCGACTGCGTCGAACAACGTCATCGACGAGCGCAGCTTGATCGCATCGATCTCGCCGAGGATCGCGACCGCGCTCTTCTTCCCGGCATGCGCCAGCATCGCCTGGGTACATTCGGCAAGCCGAGTTCCAAGCAACGGATGCGCGAGATAGGCACGCGCCTCGGCCGCGTCGGCGATTGCATAAAAACTCGCCATGTCGCTGCGGCCGAGGCCGGCGATCTGCGGGAAGACGAACCAGATCCAATGGCTCGTCTTGCGGCCGCGGCGCAGCTCGTCGAGCGCATGCTGATAGAGATGCGCCTGCGCGGTCACGAAGCGATCAAGGCCCGCCACGACTCGCTCTCCCTGTGCCGATTCTCGGCGACAGGCGTTGTCGCGCAATGACCGAGACATTGGAACCGATGGAAGCCAGGCTCGTCGCCGAGCTGCCCGAAGACCAAGGCTGGCAATTCGAGCCCAAATGGGATGGCTTTCGGTGCCTCGTGTTCCGAGCAGGCGATGACGTCATGCTGCAGTCCAAATCAGGCAAGCCGCTCGGGCGCTATTTCCCCGAAGTCGTCGCAGGCATCGCGGCACTGGCGCAGCAGTCGCTCGCGCTCGACGGCGAATTGATCATCCCGGTGGGACGCAGCCTGTCGTTCGAGGCATTGCAGATGCGGCTGCACCCGGCCGACAGTCGCGTGCGCAAGCTCGCCGCCCAGACGCCGGCGCGGCTGATGCTGTTCGACTGCCTGCAGCTGCCGGGCAAAGACCTCGCCGCGCACCCGCTCAGCGAACGCCGCACGGCGCTCGAAGCTTTCATGGCCAATGCGCGCTCGCCGCTGCTGCGACTCTCACCGATGACCCATGATCGCGCCGTCGCGCAGTGCTGGCTCGATGCCGCGGGTGGCGCGCTCGACGGCGTCGTCGCGAAGCGGCGCGACGAGCCCTACCAGCCGGGCGAACGAGCGATGTTCAAGGTAAAGCGGCTGCGCACCGCGGACTGCGTCGTCGGCGGGTTTCGCTATGCCAGCGGCAAGCGCGAAGTCGGCTCGCTGCTGCTCGGCCTCTATGACGCCGCCGGCCTGCTGCACCATGTCGGCTTCACGTCGGCAATCGCGGCAAGCGACCGACCCGGGCTGACGGCACGGCTCGAGGCGCTGATCGAGTCCCCGGGCTTCACCGGCGACGCGCCCGGCGGGCCGAGCCGCTGGTCGACCGATCGCAGCGCCGAATGGCAGCCGCTTCGCCCCGAGCTGGTCGTCGAGGTGCGCTATGATCATGTCACGGGCCGCCGCTTCCGCCACGGTACCGCATTACTGCGCTGGCGGCCGGACAAGGCGCCGCGTCAATGTACGATGGAGCAGTTCGAATCGGAGGGCCGACCAGCCGTGGTCGAAGCCGCCCTCGCCGCCGCAGAGATGACAGAGGCCGCGCAATCTCTCTAAGAAGCCGGCATCCCGCTGCGGAGCGCCGTCATGCACGTCAACCACGACCCCAACGCCGAGGCATCTGCCACCATCGATTTCGACCAGTTCCTCGCCGTCGACATCCGCGTCGGCACGATCGTCGAAGCGCTGCCGTTCCCCGAAGCGCGCAAACCCGCCTATCGGCTAGTGATCGATCTCGGCCCGGTGATCGGGCTCAAGAAATCGTCGGCGCAAATCACCGAGCAACACCGGATCGAGGATCTGCCGGGCATGCAAGTCGCGGCGGTGGTCAATTTCCCGCCGCGCCAGATCGGCCCGATGCGCTCGGAGGTGCTGACCCTCGGCTTCCCCGACGCGAACGGCAAAGTGGTGCTGGTCACGCCGTGGCGTGCGGTGCCCAACGGCGGGCGCCTCTTCTAATGATCTACCTCGTGCGTCACGGCCGCACCCAGTTCAACGCCGAGCAACGCTTCCAGGGCAGCCTCGATTCGCCGCTGACCACCATCGGCATCGCCCAGGCGAAGGCGCAAGGCCGCTTGCTGCGACGGCTGATAGCCGAAGCCAGCGATTGCCCGATCATTTCCAGCCCTCTCGGCCGGGCGCAGGCAACGGCCGCGCTGATCGCCGAAGCGATGGGCGACACCACCGTCGCCTTCGACGCGCGGCTGGCGGAAGTCTCGCTCGGCGAATGGGAAGGGCTCACGCCAATCGAGATCGACGCGCGCTGGCCAGGCATGCGGTTGCCATCGATACGCGCGACCTGGGCGAACGGCTGTCCGGGCAGCGAACCCTATGCGGCGGCGATGGACCGTGTGCGCGAATGGCTCGAGGCACACGCTGGTCGAACCTTGATAGCGGTGAGTCACGGCATCACCGGCTCGATTCTGCGCGGACTCCACGCCGGGTTGAGCCGGGAAGAAATGCTGGCGCTACCGATCCCGCAAGATGCGGTGTTCGTGCTCGGTGAGGGCGGGATCGAACGATTTGACTGCGACGAACTGGTCTAGCCTTTTGCGGCGAGCACTCCGACCAGCGCGGCCAGTGCCACGAGCATCAGGAAGCCATTGACGAACAGCAACATAGACCTCGGCAGCCGCTGCGCACGTGGCTTCGGCGGCTGGACGCTTGGATAGAGCTCGCGCCACACCGCCGCGACGAACGAAAATGCCGCGAACAGGATGAGGATCGCCGCTGTTGCCGCGGCAAGCCACACCGGCACGACATCCGCGAGTAGTGCACGCGCCCCGACACCCGACGCGAGCGCGGCGAGGCCGGTGCGAATCCAGGCGGCATAGGTGCGTTCTGCGGCGAGCACGGTACGATCGGCCGCAAGCTCGGTGCGGCGGTCGGCGCTGTCGACCTGTTGCAACTCGCTCGCCTCGATCGTCCGCGCGCTTGCCTTGATCTTTTCGTGCGTCGCTTCGGCGCGGACCGCGGGAGTCGGGGGCGTAGCCATGCGGCGGGAACGCATGCCGCTGTTGCGGGTTGCCGGTGATCGTCAGCGAACTGCCGTTATCAGATAGTCCAGGCTCGTATCCTCGCTGAGTGCAAAGCCGCGCGACAGCGAGAAGGACAGACCGCGCACATCCGTCACCCTCAGTCCCACGGCCTCGATATGCGCGGTCAGCTCCTCCGGCGTCAGAAATTTGCGCCAGTCGTGGGTCCCTTTGGGAATGGCGCCGGTGCCTTCGCCGATCACGATCATCGCGAGATGCGACTTGGCGGTGCGGTTGGGAGTCGAGAGCACCATCAGGCCGCCGTCGGCGAGAGCGTTGGCCAAGCCCGCAATGAATGCGGCAGGATCGGTGACATGCTCGACCACTTCCATCGACGTCACCAAGTCGAAGCGTCGCCCGCCAAGATTCTCGATGCCGCCCGCGAGATAGTCGATGTCGAGACCGCCGGCCGCGGCATGCGCGCGCGCCGCTCCGATATTCTCGGGCGCGGCATCCACTCCCGTGACGCGGGCGCCGAGCCGCGCGAGCGGTTCGGCGAGCAGCCCCGCACCACAACCCATGTCGAGCGCAGTCTTGCCCGCGAGCGGCGTGAAACTCGCCGAGTCGCACTCCCAATGCGCATCGATCGCGGCACGCAGATACTCCAGCCGGGGCGGGTTGAGACGGTGGAGCATCGCCGACGAACCCCTGGGATTCCACCAGTCGGCGGCGAGCTTGCCGAAGTGTGCGGCTTCCGCCGGGTCTATCGTCGCGGTTGCGCTTTGCATTTCCCGCCCCTATCAGGCCCCCCCATTCTTCCCAAGAGCCTAGAAACGCTTCCCATGGCACGCATCGTGATGAAGTTCGGCGGCACGTCGATGGCCGGCATCGAGCGTATCCGCAACGTCGCGACTCGCGTGAAGGCCGAATGGGAGGCGGGCAACAAGGTTGCCGTGGTCGTCTCGGCGATGGCCGGCGAGACCGATCGGCTGGTCAATTTTTGCCGCGAAGCCTCGTCACTGTACGACGCGCGCGAATATGACGTCGTCGTCTCGGCTGGCGAACAGATCACCAGCGGCTTGCTCGCGATCGTGCTCCAGGAGATGGGCGTGCCGGCGCGCAGCTGGCTCGGCTGGCAGCTGCCGATCCGCACGTCCGACGCACATGGTTCGGCACGGATCGAGGCGATCGACACGCACGCGCTCGACATGGCGCTCGACGCCGGCGAAGTCGCGGTGATCCCGGGCTTCCAGGGCTTGGCGGACGAAGAGCGCGTGACGACGCTCGGCCGCGGCGGCTCGGATACCAGCGCGGTCGCGGTCGCGGCAGCAATGAAGGCCGATCGCTGCGACATCTACACCGATGTCGACGGCGTCTATACCACCGACCCGCGGATCGTGCCGCGGGCACGCAAGCTGTCGAAGGTCACCTACGAAGAGATGCTAGAGCTCGCCAGCGTCGGCGCCAAGGTGCTTCAGACGCGTTCGGTGGGCCTGGCAATGAAGGAAAAGGTGCGCGTGCGCGTGCTTTCGTCCTTCGAGGACAATCGCGACGAAAGCGGGCATCGCGGCACGCTGATCGTCGGCGAAGAGGAAATCGACGAAATGGAACGCCAGCTCATCACCGGCATCGCGCACGACAAGAACGAAGCGAAGGTCACGCTCACCAATGTGCCCGACCGGCCCGGCGCGGTCGCATCGATCTTCACGCCGCTGGCCGACGCCAACATCAATGTCGACATGATCGTCCAAAATATCGCGCACGCGGCAGGGTCGACCGATGTGACCTTCACCGTGCCCAAGGCCGAACTCGCGCGCGCGCTCGACACGCTCGAAAAGGGCCGCGGTGAGATCGGCTTTGCCGAGCTGCGCCATGATACGCGCGTCGCCAAGGTGAGTGTCGTCGGCGTCGGCATGCGTAGCCACGCCGGTGTCGCCGCGATGATGTTCAAGACGCTCGGCGAGCGCGGCATCAATATCCAGGCCATCACCACGAGCGAGATCAAGGTCTCGGTGCTGATCCACGAGGACGAGACCGAGCTCGCGGTGCGCGTGCTGCACACGGCCTATGGCCTCGACGCCGAGGACGTGGCGGCCTGATCTCTCCGCGCGCCGCGTTCGACGCGCGCATTGGGATCGATCAGCTGACCTTGGCCGGCACGATCGCGGGCATTTCCTTGAACAGCGCGCCGAACGGATCGTCGGGCTGCTCGGGCGCTGCCGCCTCGCGCACCGTCGCGCGGCGCATGTCGCGGCGTTCGTTGAGGTAATCGAAATCGCCGCCGCGGTGGTAGCTGCACAGATTGTCCCAGATCACCAGGTCGCCGGGCTGATAGAGTATCGAAAAGATATACTGGTCCTGCGTCGCCCAGGCGTTGAGTTCGTCGATCAGCGCGCGGCTCGCGTCCCAGTCCATGCCGACGATCTGATAGGCATGCGCTCCGAGATAGAGCGCTTTCCGCCCCGAGATATGGGTGTTGATCACCTTGTGCACGGGACGGTGACGCTCGGCGATCTGCTCGAAGCTGATGTCGGCACCCGCCTGCTTGCGCGACCACCAGAGCGAGTGCTCGCATTCGAGTCCTTCGAGCCGATCCTTCATCGCCTGCGGTAAGTCGTCATAGGCCGAACGCGTATCGGCGAACCAGGTCGCGCCGCCGACCTTGGGCACTTCGTGCGCGAGCAGCAGCGAATAGGCCGAGCGCAGGTCCATGAACGACGAATCGGTATGCCACAGCCGATCGCCGGCACGATAGGTGATCGCCGATTCGCTGGTGTTGATCTCGCCTTCGGCAGTGAGATTGCCCGCGCTGAACAGCTCGCGGTGGAAATGGCGCGCGATCTTCGCCTGGTTCGGTCGCTCGGGCAGTTGCTCGAGATGGCCGAAGATCCGGGCGAAGGCGATGTGCGTCTCGTCGGTCAGCCCGGTGTTGCGCCACACCGTGATGCCCCATTCATTCTGGATGTCGACGATTGCCTGGCGGGTCTCCGCGCCGAGTGGCCCGGTGATGTCGACGCCAGACACTTCCGCGCCGAACCGCGGCAGGATCGGCTGGACCGAAATGCGCATCCTCTGCCTCCGAATTTGCGACTACAAGCCGCTTTGCCGGCGCAAATGTCAAGCTTGCTAACGATTTTTGCGGAGTCGGTGCGTCATTCTCCCAGCAGATGGAGCACGATATTCCGCCGATGCGGGCGGCGGCGATGCTCGAACAAATAGATGCCCTGCCAAGTGCCCAGTGCGGGCCGCCCGCCGATCACGGGAATCGCAATACTGGTGGCGGTCAGCGCCGAACGGAGATGCGCGGGCATGTCGTCGGGGCCTTCATCGTCGTGCTCGTACCCGTCGCTCTCGGGCGCCAGCCGGGCGAAATAATCCTGCAAATCGCGCCGCACCGCGGGTGCCGCGTTTTCCTGGATCAGCAACGACGCCGACGTGTGTCGCACGAACAGAGTGAGCAGCCCGGTGTCGATGCCAGTGCCTTCGACCCAGCGCACCACGTCGCGCGTGCATTCCACCAGCCCCTGGCCGGGCGTCTGAATGGTGAGCTCAACTACGGCCTGGCGCATGACCAAGGCTTGCCCCAACCGGGCGGCGGCGGCTAGGCCCCCGACATGACAATTGGACAAGAACGTCTCGCCCGCCGCATGGCGCGCGGCTGCACCTTCCTCGGCACCGAGATCGCGATCCTGGGCGGCGCGATGTCGTGGGTCTCGGAGCGCAATCTCGTCGCGGCGATTTCAAACGCGGGCGGGTTCGGCGTCATCGCCTGCGGCGCAATGACGCCCGAGTTGCTCGACAAGGAAATCGCCGGCACCAAGGCGCTCACGAACAAGCCGTTCGGCGTCAACCTCATCACCATGCACCCGCAACTGTTCGAGCTGATCGACATCTGCAAGAAGCACGGCATCGGGCATGTCGTACTCGCCGGCGGTCTGCCGCCCCCGGGCAGCCTCGACGCGATCAAGGCGAACGGCGCCAAGCTGATCTGCTTCGCGCCAGCGCTCGCGCTCGCCAAGAAGCTGATCCGATCGGGTGTCGATGCGCTGGTAATCGAAGGCATGGAAGCCGGCGGCCATATCGGTCCTGTGTCAACCAGCGTGCTCGCGCAGGAGATTTTGCCGGCGGTGGCGAACGAAGTACCGGTGTTCGTGGCCGGCGGGATCGGCCGCGGCGAAGCGATCGCGGGCTATCTCGACATGGGCGCGGCCGGAGTGCAGCTCGGCACGCGTTTCGTGTGCGCGACTGAAAGCATTGCGCATGAAAATTTCAAAAAGGCCTTCATCCGCGCCTCGGCACGCGACGCCGTCGCCAGCGTCCAGGTCGATCCACGGCTACCGGTCATTCCGGTGCGCGCGCTCAAAAATGCGTCGACCGAGCTGTTCACTGCCAAGCAGCGCGAAGTCGCCGCGCGGCTCGATTCGGGCGAAGTCGAGATGGCCGAGGCGCAGCTCCAGATCGAGCATTATTGGGCCGGCGCCCTGCGCCGCGCCGTGATCGACGGCGACGTCGAGCACGGCAGCCTGATGGCGGGTCAATCGGTCGGCATGGTGAGCAAGGAAGAACCCGTCGCCGAAATCCTCGCCGCGCTGATGGCCGAAGCAGCGCACGCGCTCGAGAAGCGGGCAGCTTAATCGTTCGCGAATATCTCGGTCAAAACGCCTCTGCGTCGGGATCGAGCAAGGTAATCACGCGCCGCGCCGCACGCCGGGCGAAGCCTAAAGTGCAGCGCTTGCGGGTCGGCGCTGCCAGCGGGACCGTATGCGCCTCGCGCACGATCGCCGCGTCGTAGCGATCGGCGACGATGATTCCGGAGCGTTCGGGCAAGAACGCAGGGCCGTGGAGCGGCGAGAGGTCGAACCCCGCCGGCACCGCCCAGAAGAAGCGGTCGCAATGGTCGAGATAGTCGGTCCATTTCATGTCGCCGAGCAAATCGGCACGCGACACCTTGATCTCGACGATCAGAATTTGCCCACGCGAGTCGAGCGCCATCAAGTCGGCGCGGCGGCCGCCGTCGAGCGGGACTTCGGACATTGCAATGCAATCGTGGCGGAGCAGCATGCGCACCACGCCGCGCGCGACATCAGCGGCGATCAACGGTGACGACAAGTCGAGCGGTTCGGGGGACGACTCAGCGAGCATCCCCCGATCCTAGAACATCATGCGAACATTGAGAAGCAGAGGAGCCTTTTCCAAACGCGCGGAAGCGCACGTTTGGAAGCGGCACCGCCATGTGCCGCGAGGCGCCTCAAAACTTCAACGATAGAAGATGTGATTGCCGAACGTCGCGACTCTGGTCAGCCCGCCGCTGCCGCGGACATAGCGCGCATGGAAATAGAGCGCGGTAGGCGCGGGATTATGCCACAGGTCATTGAGCGCGACTTTGGCGACCGCCACGGCCTTGCGCCACTGCACGCTATCGCCGGGCTTCGGCACCTTGCCGCCGCGTACGAACGAAAATTGCCCGCGCTGCGAGACGACGCCGCACGCCGACGGCGCGAAGCGTCCCGAAGCGGCGCGATTGAGAATGACATGGGCGACCGCGAGCTGGCCCTCGAGCGGCTCGCCCTTCGACTCATAATATACCGCCGAGGCGAGGCATTGCAGTTCGCGATCGGCCTCGAGATCGGCGTCCTGCGCAGCTACTGCGGCGGAAAGGCTCGCATAGTCTTCGGCGGCATCGCCATCGATCTGGGGCGCGGCGTCGGGAAGCGAGGCTTCGACCGTCTGCTGCACGGGAACGGAGATCGTCTCCGGCGCGTTGAGAGTTTGAACTAGCTGACCGGAGACCTGGGCCGCACCCGCCGGGGCGGAGAGGCTCGACAGCACGAGAGCAGAAAGAGTTACGGCCGCAGTATAAGCGGCACGACGCGAAGAGTGCATCGGGCTTCATTGCTATGCGGTTGGTGCGCGGCCGAGCCCCCCTTGATCCAGGGCCGCCGGGCTTCCCCCCGACTGCGTAACCGAGCGGCTTCACACCCCGTCCGGCACAACGCGAATTAACGTTTGGCCGCCTTGGCCGCGCAATGCCTCGCGGTCAATCAAGACAGCATCGTTTCAGCGGCGAACCGTTGTGCATCCGCGACGTCCAGTTCAACGACCCACAGATCGGGGTCGCGCGATCGGCGTCGCTGCCAATAAGCGGCGACCTCCTGCGCGTCCTCGATCGCCGCCGGTCCCGCGGCAACCAGTGCCGAATCGCCTGCAGGTCCGATGCCGCGTTCCCAAAAGTGCGGATCTTCCCCACGATCGAGCGTGAGCACCAGGATTCCACCCGCCTCGCCGTCGCCGCGCGCAAGCACCATCGCCGACCCTCCGGCAGAATGAACACGTCGTATCAATGCGTTAACGACAAGGCGCGTGGCGAGGCGGGCCATTCACGCCGCTCGGTAGCCAGGCAGCGCGCTGAGCGCGATGCGCGAGCGCATGAACGTGCCGGTGCCGCGCGCGGCTTCCTCGCCGCCAGCATCTAGCAGCCGCGACTCGCCGACGAAAACGCGTCGCTGCCCGCTCACCCAACGTCCCTCGGCTATCACGGGGCCCTCGCTCAAGGGCTTGGTGAACAACAGGTTGAACTGCGTCGTTAGGACGAAGCGATCGGTGACCAGGCTGTTCACCGCATAAAAGGCGGCGTCGTCGAGCATCTTGAAATAGGTGGTGCCGTGCGCAGCACCGCCGGCGTGGAAGAAGCGACCGTCGATGTGAAAATGGATTCGCGCGATGCCCGCCGCGACGATTTGCAGCCGCGATTCGAACAGTCGATTGATCGGGGCGGCAGCGTAGAGCGATTCGAGCGCCCGGAAATGCGCTTCGGCGCCGGACGGCGTGCTCGCGCGCGCGGCCTCAGGCGGCGTCACGCGCTTCCGAGGCCGCGAGCAGCGCAACCAGTGCGTCGGGCGAACCCGCGCCGCGCAGCTTGGCCGTGAAGTTGCGATCGCGCAGCCGACGCGACACGGTTGCCAGTGCCTTGAGGTGCTCGGCACCGGCGCCGACGGGTGAGAGCAGCATGAACACCAGGTCGACGGGCAAATCGTCGACCGCCGCGAAATCGATCGGCTGTGCCAGCCGCGCGAACACGCCGACGACTCGCGAAAGGCCGCCGATCTTGCCGTGCGGGATCGCAGTGCCGCCGCCGAAGCCGGTCGAGCCCAGGCGCTCGCGCTCGCCGAGGCGATCGAAGATCTCGCGAGCGTCGAGCCCGTGCGTCGCGGCCGCGACATTCGCAAGCTGTTGAAACAGCATCTTCTTGTTCGCGGCAGTGACGTGCGCGAGCACCGTCTCTGGCGCAAGAAAGGCAGTCAGGTCCGTCATTTCAGATTGCCAGCGTCATCCTGCGCGATGCGGCTCGACCCAGCCGATCGTCCCGTCGCCGCGCCGATAAACCATGTTGAACGCGCCGGTACCGGTGTTGCGAAACAGCAGCGCCGTGGTGTTGCGCAAGTCGAGCATCATCACTGCATCGCCGACGCTGGCCTCTGGCACATCGACTCGCGTCTCGGCGATGATCACCGGCGCATCCGACGCATCCTCTTCGTCGGACGCCTCTACGAACAGCGTGTAGCCGGCATTATTGTCATAGGCGAACGTCTCCGCCGCGGCGATCGCCTGCGCGGGATGCCGATCCTTGATGCGGCGCATGTAGCGGCGAAGCTGTTTTTCGATGCGATCGGCCGCGCCCTCGAACGCGCCGGGCGCTTCCATGCCTGCGTTGCTGCCCTTGAGCACCAGGCCCTGCATCACATGCGCAATGATGTCGCACTTGAAACCATTGTCATGCGGCCCTTTGCCGAACGTCACATGCGCCGAAATTGCGCGTGAGAAATATTTGTCGGCCATTCCCTGGAGCCGTTCCGTGACGCGCGTCTTGAGTGCGTCGCCCGTGTCGACCTGATGCCCAGAGATCCGGATGTCCATGCTTTCCTCCACAAACGCGAGGGGCGCACCTAGGAACGCGACCCGAAAGCGTCAACAAAACCTCGTTTGCCTCAGGGCCAATTCTTAGCCAGCGTTCCAGAGCGGCTCCTCCATTCCCTTGAGAAAGGCTGCGTGGCGCTCAAGTTCCGCGGGCGACGGCCCAAATTGCCGCGCCGGGCGCACTTGTGCACGAATCGGGACCTCGATGACGTCACGCATAGCGGGCCCAGACTGGCTCAATCCCAATGTGATCTGGCGGCCGCCCGTGAGCTCGATATAGACCTGCGCGAGAAGCTGTGCGTCGAGCAGCGCGCCGTGCAGTTCGCGCGCGCTCAAATCGATCCCGTAGCGCGTGCACAGCGCATCGAGGCTGTGCTTGGCGCCTGGATGGCGCGTCCGTGCGATCGCAAGCGTGTCGACCATGCGATGGAGCTCGACGGTCGGCCGACTGCAGCGGCCAAGCTCGCCGTTCAGGAAACCGAAGTCGAAGCTCGCGTTGTGCGCAATCAGCGGGCTTTCGCCAATGAACGCAAGCAGTTCTTCGACTCGCGAGGCAAACAGCGGCTTGTCGGACAGAAAGCGGTCCGAAAGCCCGTGCACCGCAAAGGCCTCGGCGGGCATGCCGCGCTCGGGATTGAAATAGGCATGGAAATGATTGCCACTCGGCACGCGGTTGATCAGTTCGATGCACCCGATCTCGACCAGCCGGTCGCCGCTATTGAAGCTGAGACCGGTCGTTTCGGTGTCGAACACGATTTCGCGCATGGAGCGCTTATCCTCCTCCGCCGCGCACTAGGCAAGCGATCACACGCCGCACCTCGTCGCGAGTCTCATCCAGCGTGCCCCCAGTTGGGATCACGAAATGCGCACGGCCGCGTTTTTCTTCGTCGGGCAGTTGGCGCGCACGAATCGACTCGAAGCGCTCGGGCGTCATGCCGGGTCGAGCAAGCACCCGCGCCCGCTGGACGCGCTCCGGCGCCGACACCACTGCGATCCGGTCGACCGCGCTCCATCCGCCGGCTTCGAACAGCAACGGCACGTCGAGCACGACGAGGGGGGCATCGGTATGGGCGGCAAGGAACGCAGCGCGGGCATCTGCAACCGCTGGATGGGTGATCGCTTCGAGTCGTGCGAGTTTGCCCGAGTCGCCAAGGACGGCAGCCCCCAGCGCCGCGCGATCGACGCCGCTAGCGCCAGTGGTTCCGGGAAATTCGCGCTCGATTGATTCGACCAATGCTCCGCCGGGGGCGTGGAGCTGGTGAACCACGGCGTCGGCGTCGAACACCGGCACGCCCTCGTCGACAAACATCTTCGCGACGGTCGACTTGCCCATCCCGATCGAACCGGTGAGTCCGAGCACGATCATGCCGTCAACAGCGTGCGCAGCTCGGCGTCGCGGTCGCGTGGCGGCGCCTGGCCGAAGAACAACTCGAACGCGAGCCCCGCCTGGGCGATCAGCATTTCGAGCCCATCGACCGTATCGAGGTCGCGCGCCCGTGCCGCTGCGAGCAGCGGGGTTTCCAGCGGCGCATAGACGATGTCGTACACCACGGCGTGGTCGGGAAGCGGCGCGAGATCGAGATCGAGCGACGGTTGGCCCTTCATGCCCAGCGCGCTCGAATTGACGAGCAGCTCGGCCGGGGGCAGCGGCGCACCGAGTGGTAGCGCATCGCCCTTGAGCCCGAACGAAGCGAGCAGCGCCGCGGCCTTGAGGACATTGCGGTTGAGGATCGTGACTTCGCCGACGCGCGCGCGCGCCAGGGCGAACAGGACCGCGCGTGCCGCGCCACCCGCGCCGACAAGCACGACCTCCGCACCCTCGAGCTCCATATCGGCGATCGGCGCGTAAAACCCCGCGGCATCGGTGTTGGTGCCGATCAGCGCGCCGTCCTGGCGGATCACGCAGTTGATCGCGCCGATCGATGCTTTCACGCCGCCGGGATCTTCGACGAACGCGAGCGCAGTTTCCTTGTGCGGAAGGGTGATGTTGCAGCCGCGCCAATCGGCATCCCCGCGGCGGCGTTCGAAATAAGCGGCGAGGTCATCGGGAACGACGTGCGTCGCGCGATAGGCGGCGTCGATGCCGAGCGCCTCGATCCAGAAGCGGTGGATCAGGGGCGATTTGCTATGCGCGATCGGATCGCCGATCACTTCGGCATAGGCGCTCATGACGCCAGCACGCCCCTAACCCTCAGATAATCGAGCAATTGCAGCAGCGGCATGCCCAGGATCGTGAAATAGTCGCCATCGATTTTCGCGAAGAGCTGCGCACCCCGCCCTTCGAGCCGATAGCAACCGACGCAGCCGGCGATCGCGGGCCATTCGGCGTCGAGATAGTCGGCGATGAACGCGTCGGACAATGGCCGGACGTGCATTCTCGCGACGCCGACATGGCGCCACACCGGCCGCCCCTGCTCGGCGATGACTGCCGCGCTGATCAGCTGATGGCGCGTTCCCGACAGCAGCTTCAAATGCCGCTCGGCGTCATCGCGGCTCGCAGGTTTGTCGAGAATCGATCCGTCGTCGAGGGCAACTACCGAATCGCATCCGAGCACCAGCGCGCCGGTGACCAGCCGCGAGATCTTCAGCGCCTTCAATTCGGCGAGCGCATCGGCCAAGTCGCGCGGCGCAACTTTGTCTGCGAGCAACGATGCCTTGGCGGTGTCTTCGTCGACCTGCGCGGGAAGCGCCTCGTGCGGCACGCCGGCGGCGCGCAGCATTTCGCGACGCGATGCGCTCTGCGAGGCGAGGACCAGAAGCTGCTGACTCATCGAAGTGACCACATTCATCGCTTTTCCAGCGTGCGCTCGTTGCACAGCTGGATGATCGCCGCAGCAGTCTCCTCGATCGAGCGCCGCGTGACGTCGATCACCGGCCAGCCCTGATCGGCGAACATACGGCGTGCGAACGCGACTTCGCGCGCCACCGAATCCTGGTCGACATAGGAGGTTGCCGGCTGCTGGTTGAGCGAGAGCAGTCGATTGCGCCGAATCTGCACCAGCCGATCGGCGCTGGTGGTGAGCCCGACAATCAACGGATTCTTGAGATGATACAGGCTGGCCGGTGGCGGCGATTCGACGACCACCGGTACATTGACGGTCTTGTAGCCGCGATTGGCGAGATAGATCGACGTGGGAGTCTTCGACGAACGCGATACGCCGACCAGCACGACATCGGCCTCTTCCCAATTCTCCTCGCCGACGCCGTCGTCGTGCGCGATCGTAAACTGGATCGCATCGACGCGCGCGAAATAGGCGGCATCGAGCATGTGCTGCCGCCCCGGCCGCGCCTTCGCCTCCTGGCCGAGCAAGTTTGAAAGCGCATGGTTGACCGGATCGAGCGGCGCCACGGCGGGCAGTCCCATCGCGCGGCAGCGGGCCTCGAGCGTGCGGCGAATGTCCGAGTTCACCAGCGTGAACAGCACCAGCCCGGGGTTTTGAGAGATTTCCAGGAGGATGCGTTCGAGATGGGCTTCACTTCGCACCATCGGCCAGAAATGGCGCAACGTCTCGACGTCGTCATATTGCGCGAGCGCCGCCTTGGCGATGTTCTCGAGCGTCTCGCCGGTCGAATCCGACAGCAGGTGCAGGTGAAGCCGCACGGTCAGCGGGACAAGCCTGTGGAGAACATGGCCGCAAGCGCTAGCGCATGCCAGTGGATGGGCCAAGCGCTCGCGATCGTCAAAATGCATCCGCCGTTTGTCCACAACGGCGTCGACAGAGCAGACTTCGCTTCCACATGCTGTGGAAAATGCGAATCCGCGACGCGACTCCGAGCGAGTCCGCGGCGCGCGGCGCGTCAAGCTGTTGGCATTCCGGGCACGCGCGCATAAGCCCCGGCTTCCACGCGCCAACTAACTACAACCATCCTTGAATCTAGAATCATAGTTATGGGGAATCCGGTGCCCAAAGCCCTGCTCGACACGCTCAACGGCGAACGCCAGTCGGTTCCCCCGATCTGGCTGATGCGCCAGGCAGGCCGTTACTTGCCCGAATATCGCGCGCTTCGAGCGGAAAAGGGCGGGTTCCTCGAACTCGTCAATGACAGCGCTACAGCGGCGGAGGTGACGCTGCAGCCGATTCGACGCTTCGGGCTCGATGGCGCCATTCTGTTCTCAGACATATTGATGGTGCCGCTCGCACTCGGCCAGGATCTGTGGTTCGAAACCGGCGAGGGCCCGCGACTGGCCCCGAAGCTGACCGCGCGCGCCGTGCTCGATCGATTCGAGGAAGATCCGGGCAAGCTTGCGCCGGTCTATGAAACCGTGCGGCGCGTGAAGGCCGAACTAGCGCCCGATGTCACCTTCCTCGGCTTTGCCGGCAGCCCGTGGACAGTCGCGACCTATATGATTGCCGGTCAGGGCAGCCGCGAACAGGCGGAGGCGCGGCGGCTCGCCTATCAGGATCCGGCGCTGATGGCGGCGCTGGTCGAGCGGATCGTCGAGACGACCGTCGACTATCTCGCGGGTCAGATCGCAGCGGGAGTCGAAGCGGTGCAGTTGTTCGACAGCTGGGCGGGCAGCCTTTCGCCGCAGCAGTTCGAGCAGTGGGTGATCGGGCCCAATGCACGGATCGTCGAGCGGCTGCGTGCGCGCTGCCCGGGCGTGCCGATCATTGGCTTTCCCAAGGGGGCGGGTGGCAAGCTCGTCGATTATGCACGCGAGACGCGCGTCGACGCAGTCGGGCTCGACGAGACGGTCGATCCCTATTGGGCTGACGGAGCGCTGCCGCCCGACTTGCCGGTGCAAGGCAATCTCGATCCGCTCGTACTGATCGCGGGGGGCGGAACGCTCGACGATGCGATCGAGTCGGTCATGAACGCTTTTCCCGAACGGCCGCATGTGTTCAACCTGGGGCATGGCATACTGCAGGACACGCCGATCGCGCATGTCGAGCAGTTGGTGGCGACGGTTCGCGGGAGCAGGTGATGATCGGATTCCTTGGCGCTGCCTATCTCTGGGTCAAAGCTGCCCATGTGATCTTCGTGATCTTCTGGATGGCCGGGCTGTTCATCCTGCCGCGCTATCTGGTGCACCACCAGGAGGCGCTCGGCACGCCCGAAGCTAGTAAATGGGTGGCGCGCGAGACCAAGTTGCGCAGGATGATCCTGACGCCGTCGATCGGCCTGGTGTGGCTGCTCGGCCTGGCGCTGGCCTTGTCCGGAGGGTGGTTCGCCGGCCAGGGCTGGCTTCATGCCAAGCTGCTGCTCGTGCTGTTGCTCAGCGGCTACCAGGGCTGGGCCGTGAGCTATTCGAAGAAGCTTGCGAAAGGCGAGGCAAAGCTGGCCAGCCGCACGCTCCGGATGCTCAACGAATTGCCGGCGCTGGGCGTGATCCTGATCGTGATCCTAGTCGTGGTGAAGCCCTTCTGAGGAGCAGAAACTGGTGATGGCGCTTCCACCAATCGCCGGGCAGGCGACGGCTAGAGCGCTTATCTCTAGAAAACGGGCAAGTCGGCCCCTGCCAAATAGGCCGTAGATCGCTTGACTTGCCCCTTCGTGCCACCTAATTCAGCGCGTGTCGCGCCGTTGACTCAACGGTCGGCATCCCTCCAGCATCGTCAGCGCACAGTCTTTCGCCGACCGAGGCTCCTACCACTCCCCGCTCCCACCTCCCCGAGCACCCGGACTCCCAATGCATCTCAAAGACCTCAAGAAAAAACCCCCCGCCGAACTCGTCGAAATGGCCGAAGGCCTTGGCGTTGAAGGCGCTTCCACGCTGCGCAAGCAGGATCTGTTGTTTGCTATTCTCAAGGCGCAGGCCGAGAATGGCGACCAGATCATGGGCGTCGGCACGATCGAAGTATTGCCCGACGGCTTTGGCTTTCTTCGCTCTCCCGAGGCCAATTACCTTGCCGGCCCCGACGACATCTATGTCTCGCCGAACCAGGTCCGCAAATTCGGGCTGCGCACCGGCGATACGGTCGAAGGCGAAATCCGCGGGCCGAAGGACGGCGAACGCTATTTCGCACTGACCAAGCTCTCGCTGGTCAATTTCGACGATCCCGACGCGGTCCGGCACCGCGTCAATTTCGACAATCTCACCCCGCTCTATCCCGAAGACAAGCTGCGACTCGGCACGCTCGATCCGACGATCAAGGACAAGAGCGCGCGTGTTATCGACATCGTCGCGCCGCAGGGCAAAGGCCAGCGCGCACTGATCGTTGCGCCGCCGCGCGTGGGCAAGACGGTGCTGTTGCAGAACATCGCCAGGGCGATCACCGACAATAATCCCGAAGTCTTCCTGATCGTGCTGCTGATCGACGAGCGTCCCGAAGAAGTCACGGACATGCAGCGCTCGGTACGCGGCGAAGTCATTTCGTCGACCTTCGACGAGCCGGCGCAACGCCACGTCCAGGTCGCCGAGATGGTGATTGAGAAAGCCAAGCGCCTGGTCGAGCACAAGAAGGACGTAGTGATCCTGCTCGATTCGATTACGCGACTCGGCCGCGCCTACAACACGGTCGTCCCGAGCTCGGGCAAGGTGCTGACCGGCGGTGTCGATGCCAATGCACTGCAGCGGCCGAAGCGCTTCTTCGGCGCCGCGCGCAACATCGAGGAAGGCGGTTCGCTTTCGATCATCGCCACTGCGCTGATCGACACCGGCAGCCGCATGGACGAAGTGATCTTCGAAGAATTCAAGGGTACCGGCAACTCGGAAATCGTGCTCGACCGCAAGGTGGCCGACAAGCGCATCTTCCCCGCGCTCGACGTCGCCAAGTCCGGCACGCGCAAGGACGAACTGCTCGTCGAGAAGGGCACACTCAGCAAGATGTGGGTGCTACGCCGTATCCTGATGCAGATGGGAACGACGGACGCGATGGAGTTCCTGCTCGACAAGATGAAGGACTCGAAGTCGAACGAAGACTTCTTCGACTCGATGAATTCGTAAGGATCCGCACGCGGGATCGGAAGGCCGGGCCGTGTGCCCGGCCTTTTCTGTTTTCAACGGAAGGGGTTGCCCTCCTCGACCGGTCCGTTAAGCCGATAGGATGCACTTCAGCTTTGCGGCCGTATTCACCCCCAGCGGGCTGGCCAGCCTCGGCCAGATCATCCTGGGCGACCTCACCATGGCGGGCGACAATGTCGTCGTGATGGGCTCGCTCGCCTCCGGCCTGCCCGAGAAGGACCGTCGGCGCGTGCTGCTGCTCGGCGTCGCAATCGCGCTGGTGTTTCTGATCGGCTTTTCGCTGATCGCAGTGCAGCTGCTCCAGATCACGGGCTTGATCTTCGCCGGCGGGCTGCTCCTGCTGTGGGTTGCTTACAATATGTTCCGGGAGATCCGCGACGCCGCGCGACGATCGCACCGTGACGGCGACAAGGCTGGCGAGGCCCAGCGCAAGCGGCCGGCTGCGAAAACCTTTGTGCAGGCGGCGATCCAGATCACGCTCGCCGACCTTTCGATGAGCCTCGACAATGTACTCCTGGTCGCGTCGATCGCGCGCAAGAATCCGGCGCTGCTGTTCATCGGGCTGAGCTTGTCGGTGCTGCTGATGGGGCTTGCCGCCAATTTTGTCGCGCGGCTGGTCCAACGCTATCATTGGGTGAGCTATATCGGACTGGTGGTGATCCTGTGGGTCGCCGGGCGGATGATCTACGAGGGTGTGGTCGATCGCGAGATCGGGGTGCTGCATCTGCTGGTGTGACCCGCCGAGAGCTTCTCCCGTGACAGCGACATCGAGCAGAAGTTGACGAAGTTGACGCTTGCACGCGCACCGAAAGGAAGCATGCGATCGGCAAGCGCCCTCACGGAGTGAGGAGCGCACCGGCCGCGACGCTCTAGCGGAGATGCGAGGCGAAGAAATCGCCCGTGTGTTGGTCGGCGAGCTGCGCGGCATCCTCCGACCGACGTTTGCCCATTTCCGTCGCGAAGCCATGGTCGACGCCGGGATAGCTGGCGATCGTCACCTTGGGATGGTCGTCGAGTCCATCGTGCATCCGCGCCTGCGCTGCCTTGTCGACGAAATGATCCTCTTCGGCGACGTGGAGCAGCACCGGGCGTGAGATCGCGTGTTTCTCGCCGAGCAGTCCGTCGATCCCGACACCGTAATAGGCGACGCAGGCGTCGGCATCAGTGCGCGCGGCGGTCATGAACGCGAGCCGGCCGCCGAGGCAGTAGCCGACGACACCCACCTTGCCGGTGGCAACGCGCGCGCGGGCGGCGCGGATCGTTGCTTCGATATCGGCGACACCCTTGTCCTGATCGAACTTTCCCATCAGCCCGAGCGCCTGGTGGAACTGCTCGGGCACGTCGGGGTCGAGATCGACGCCGGGCTGGATTCGCCAGAAGAGATCCGGAGCCAGCGCAAGATAACCAAGCTCCGCCCAGCGTTCGCAGCGCCGCTTAATCCCTTGATTTACGCCGAATATTTCCTGAACAACGACGATTGCCGCCTTGGCGTCACCTGCCGGTTCGGCGCAATAGGCCTGAAAGTTGCCGCTGCCGTCGAGCGCTTCGATTGCAATATCGGTCATCGATCCCTCCTATGCCGTTGCTCATGTTCGAGCAGCCATTGCTTGGTCTTGATTCCGGCGCCCGCCGAGTAATTGCCCAGGCCGTCACCCGCCAGCACGCGGTGACAGGGCACGACGATCGGGAACGGATTTCGCGCGCAGAGTTGGCCGATCGCACGCGGACTCGAGCCGAGTTTGCGCGCGAGCGCGCCATAGCTCAGTGTATCGCCATAGCCGACGTCGATCAGGCCCTGGCGCAGCGCTTGCCCGCGTTGCGTGGTCGGTGATTCGAGCGCGAGATCGAACGCGTAGAGCGCGCCGGCGAACCAGGCTTCGAGCTGTTCGGCGGCGGCAATCACTGCTGGCGCCGACCCTCGAATCGGTGCGGCGGGCTCGGTGAGGACGCGAATCGCGTGGAGCCGGTCGTCGCCGGAAAGTCGGATCGCACCGATGGGCGTTGCGATTACAGCAGAATCCGTCGCATAGCGCATATCCCAGACTAGGTGGCGGCATCGCGGCGCTCAAGCGGAGAAACCATCGCATGAAGATCAATGTCGAAGTCGAATGCACGCCCGAGGAAGCTCGGGCAGCGATGGGCCTCCCCGATCTCGGGCCCGTGCACCAGCGCTACATCCAGCTGATGATGGAAACGATGGAAAAAGGGGCCGGACCTGAGTTGCTCGAAACGATGACCAAGGCCTGGGCACCGATGGGCGAGGCAGGGATGAATTTCTGGCGCAAGATGTTCGAGGCCAGCGCGCTGCGCTGATGGAAACAATCTTCGCCGTGTCGAGCGGCGCGCCGCCGGCGGCTATCGCGGTACTGCGCTTGAGCGGACCCGCCGCGTTCCGCGCGGCCGAAGCGCTGTCGGGTGCTTTACCCCCGTCACGCACCGCCGCGGTGCGTAAGCTTTGCGACCCGGCAACTGGCGCCTTGCTCGATCGCGCGCTGGTGCTCGTGTTTCCCGGAGCACGCAGCGCAACCGGTGAAGACCTGGCCGAGCTCCATTTGCACGGTGGCCGCGCCGTGGTGCGAGCGGTCGAGGCCGTGCTGACGGCAATGCCCGGACTACGCCCCGCCGAGCCGGGCGAGTTCACGCGGCGCGCGCTCGCCAATGGCAGGATCGACCTCACCGAGGCCGAGGGACTCGGCGACCTGCTCATGGCAGAGACCGAGGCGCAGCGCCGCGCGGCCTTGCTCTCGGCCGAGGGCGGTCTCCGCCAGCGGGTAGCGGGGTGGACGCACGCGCTGCTCGGCCTTTCGGCGGCGATCGAGGCGTTGCTCGATCATGGCGACGAAGACGATGTCGCGAGCGGGGCCGAATCGCTTGCGACATTGCAACATGGCGCGACGGTGCTGGCCAACGAGATCGACATACTGCTGGCCCAGCCGCCGGTCGAACGTCTGCGCGATGGGATTCGTGTCGTGCTCGCGGGTCCGCCCAATGCCGGCAAGTCGACCTTGCTCAATGCGATGGCAGACCGCGACGCGGCGATTGTCTCGCCGGTCGCAGGGACGACGCGCGATCGGATCGAGGTTCCGGTGGTGCGGAACGGGATAGCATGGCTGTTGATCGACACGGCGGGTCTTGCCGAGGCCACCGCAGATGCGGTCGAGGCGATCGGCATCGAACGCGCGCAGCAAGCGATCGCGGCCGCTGATGTCGTGTTGTGGTTGGGGGACGATGCACCGCCGGCTCGCGCGATTGCGCTCCATGCGCGGGCAGACGCGCCGGGTCGAGATCGAGTGCCACCTGGACGAATAGCCGTTTCGGCACTGTCGGGCGCCGGGCTTGATCGCCTGTGGGAGAGGTTGACCATCAGCGCCAAGGATCTGCTGCCCAGCCTCGACCTGCCGGCACTCAATCGGCGGCAGCGGGACCTGGCGGCTACGGCGGCCTATGCGCTGCGTCTCGCGGCGGACGAACGCGACGAACTCCTGTTCGCCGAACATCTCCGCGTCGCGCGCGGTGCGTTCGATCGGCTCACCGGGGCCGCGGATGTCGAATCACTGCTCGATGCTCTGTTTGGGCGGTTCTGCATCGGGAAGTAGCGATGTTCCACGTGGAACAGCTTGAAGGCGGTGCGCCGACTCATTAGCTCGCGGCATCATGGAATTCGATGTGATCGTGATCGGCGGCGGACATGCCGGCACCGAAGCGGCAGCCGCGGCGGCACGGCGTGGCGCGCGCACTGCGCTGGTGAGTTTCGATCCGACCAAGATCGGCGCGATGTCGTGCAACCCGGCGATCGGCGGGCTCGGCAAGGGGCATATCGTACGCGAAGTCGACGCGTTCGATGGTCTGATCGCGCGTGCCGCCGACGCGGCGGCCATTCACTATCGAATGCTCAACCGCAGCAAGGGCACTGCGGTGCAGGGGCCGCGGGTCCAAGCCGATCGCAAGCTTTACGCCGCGGCGATTCAGACGATGCTTGCAGCGCAGGAGCGACTGGAAATCGTCACCGGCGAAGCCTCGGCACTGCGGCTCGATGGCGATCGACTGGCGGGAGTCGAGCTGGCCGGCGGACGCGTGTTGGGCGCCGGTGCGGTCGTGCTCGCGACGGGGACGTTCCTCGGTGGGCGGCTGTTCCGGGGCGAGGAGCGGCTCGACGGCGGGCGGATCGACGAGGCGGCGGCACATCGGATAGCGGCTCAGTTGCGCGCGCTGGATCTGCCGATGGCGCGGCTGAAGACAGGTACGCCGCCGCGCCTGGACGGTCGCACGATTGACTGGGCGCGGCTCGACGAACAGCCTTCGGATAGCGACCCGTGGACGATGTCGCCGGCCGTCGCGACCCGGCCCCTGCCCCAGCTGCATTGCGCAGTGACGCGGACGACCGGGGAGACGCACACCGTCATCCGTGGCGGACTCGATCGCTCGCCGCTGTTCACTGGTGCGATCGGCGCGCAAGGGCCGCGCTATTGTCCCTCGATCGAGGACAAGATCCACCGCTTCGGTGATCGCGAAGGGCATCAGGTCTTCCTCGAACCCGAGGGACTGGATACGCACCTCATCTATCCGAACGGCTTGTCGACCTCGCTCCCGAGCGACGTGCAGCACGCGATGATTGCGAGCATCCCAGGGCTCGAGCAAGCCGTGATCGTCGTGCCCGGCTACGCCGTCGAATATGATTATGTCGATCCGCGAGCACTCGACGCGACGCTCGGATTGCGCGCGATTGCCGGGCTGTTTTGCGCCGGGCAGATCAACGGCACCACGGGATATGAGGAGGCGGCGGGTCAAGGACTGGTCGCCGGTGCCAATGCCGCAGCCCATGCGCTGGGGCTCGAACCGCTGATCCTCGACCGCGCCTCCTCCTATCTCGGCGTGATGATCGACGATCTCGTGCTGCAGGGCGTGACCGAGCCTTATCGCATGCTCACCGCGCGCGCCGAATATCGCTTGCGGTTGCGCGCCGACAATGCCGAAACGCGGCTCGGCGGTGTCGCGGATGGGCTTGGTCTATTGGGTAGTTCTCGGCGGGCACGGCTCGCCGAGCGGCAGCAGCAGCTGATGGCGCTCGAGTCCGAATTCGCACGAACCCTGACAGCAAATGCGGTGCGGGCCTTAGGTATCCAGGTCGCCGCCGACGGAAGTCGTCGCACGGCGAAGGAATGGTTGCGGTTCGGAGCGGCGCCTGAAGATCTTGTACCCGAAGCGCGTAGTTTGGCGGATGCCGAGGTGCTCGCCGAATTCGTCGAGGATGCGCGCTATGCGCCCTATCTCGACCGTCAGGAACAGGAAGTAGCCGAGCTTCGAGCCAACGACCGTGTCGCACTACCGCGCGACTTTGATTTCACAGCGGTTCCGGGATTGTCGAATGAGATGGTCGAACGCTTGAGCAGCTCGAGGCCGATGACGCTGGGTCAGGCTTCGCGCATTCGCGGCGTCACGCCGGCGGCACTGTCGGCGATCCTGCTGCACACCCGGCGTGCGGCATGACCGAGGACGAAGCGCGCACATGGGTGCGCGAGCGTTTCGGTGTTCCACGTGAAACGTTGCTCGAACGCTTCGGCGCAATCGTACTCGCCGAAGCGGATCGTCAGAACCTGATCTCGGCCGGCACGCGCGCCGACATCTGGGTGCGACACCTGGCTGATTCGGCGCAGCTCATACCACTCGCCGAAGCAGCCGAGGGAAGCTGGATCGATATCGGGACTGGCGCAGGTTTCCCCGGCCTGGTCGTGGCGCTGTTGACGGATAGAGCGGTCCATTTGATCGAGCCACGCGCAAAACGCGCGACCTTCCTTCGCGAGGCCGCGGCTGCGCTCGGCTTGGCGAATCGCGTGACCGTGCATGCGCAGCGTGCGCAGATGGTGCAGAGTTCGCCCGCGGCGGTGATTTCAGCGCGCGCGGTGGCCTCTCTTCGCGAATTGTTCGGTGCGGCGCGCCATCTTTCCACACGATCCACACTTTGGTTGCTCCCGAAAGGGCGCAACGCGCAATCCGAGGTGGAAGACGTCACACGCGCATGGCAAGGAGTGTTCCACGTGGAACAGAGCCTCACCCAGGCGGAGTCTTCAATCGTGATTGCGCGCGAAGTCCGGCCCCGATGATTACGATCGCGATCGCCAACCAGAAGGGCGGCGTGGGCAAAACCACTACGGCCATCAATGTCGGCACAGCGCTGGCGGCAACCGGACAGCGCGTGCTGTTGATCGACCTCGACCCGCAGGGCAACGCGTCCACCGGTTTCGGCATCGGCCGCGCAGAACGCGAACGTTCGACCTATGATCTGCTGATCGGCGAGTCAGTGCCCTCGGAAGTCGCGATCCCGTCGCGGGTGCCGGGGCTCGATATCGTTCCGTCGACGGTAGACCTGTCGGGAGCGGAGATCGAATTGATCGAGTTCGAGGCGCGCACTCATCGTCTCGACGGGTCGCTCTCGCGCGAGAAGGCGCCGCGCTGGGATGTCGCGCTGATCGATTGCCCGCCCTCGCTTGGGCTGTTGACGATCAACGCGATGGTCGCGGCCGACGCGCTGCTCGTGCCGTTGCAGTGCGAGTTCTTCGCGCTCGAGGGGCTGAGTCAGTTGCTGAACACTGTCGAACGCATCCGCTCGCGGTTCAATCCGGGGCTGTCGATCCTCGGCGTTGCGCTCACCATGTACGATCGTCGCAATCGGCTGACCGAACAGGTCTCGGACGATGTCCGCGCCGTGCTCGGCCGCGTGGTGTTCGACACGGTGATCCCGCGCAACGTGCGGCTGTCGGAAGCACCGAGCCATGGCCTGCCCGCGCTGATCTACGATATCAAATGCGCGGGGTCGGAGGCCTATATCGCACTCGCGCGTGAAGTCATCGACCGCCTTCCCAAACTCAAGAAAGCTGCATGAACGAAGTGACGCGAAAGCCTCGCCCAGGCCTCGGCCGTGGGCTCAATGCACTGCTCGGCGATTCGATGCCCGAGGAGCCAGTCGCCGGCACCGAGCACGCGGCGGGGGTTCGGATGTTGCAGGTGAGCGCGCTGTCGCCACATCCGAGCCAGCCGCGGCGCAAGTTCGACGACGACGCGCTGGACGAGCTCGCGGCATCGATCCGCTTGCGCGGCGTGATCCAGCCGATCGTCGTGCGCCCGCATGGCCGCGAATATCAGATCGTCGCGGGAGAGCGCCGCTGGCGCGCCGCGCAGCGCGCGCGCCTGCACGAAGTTCCGGTCGTGATTCGTGAACTGACCGACGCGGAGACGATGGAGATCGCGCTCGTCGAGAACATTCAGCGCGAGGATCTCAACGCGATCGAAGAGGCCGAGGCATATAGCCGGCTGATCGGTGAGTTTGGCCATACCCAGGAAGCGCTGGCGAAAATCGTCCACAAGTCGCGCAGCCATGTCGCGAACCTGATGCGCTTGCTCGACTTGCCGGAGCCGGTGCGCGCGATGGTGCTTGATGGCGCAATCGAGATGGGCCACGCGCGCGCGCTGATCGGCGCGCCCAATGCCGAGAAGCTCGCGCGCGAGGTTGCTGCCAAGGGCCTGTCGGTGCGCGAGGTCGAAAAGCTTGCGCGCGCGGCCAAGCCGTCGAGTTCACGCAAGCCCGCGGCGCCGGCGCCGCGTGATGCCGACCTCGAGGCGCTCGAGCATCACCTCGGCGACGTGCTCGGGCTCAATGTGCGGATCGTGCACGGGCCCCAGGGCGGATCGATCAGCCTGGCCTATGCGACGCTCGATCAACTCGACATGATCTGCCAGCGGCTGACCGGCGAGAGAATTTAGAGAATAGAGCAGCGCTTAGGAAAGGCGAAGTCGTCTAAGCCGACTTGGCGGCGGCGCGCGCAATCGCGACGCATTCCGCATCGGCAAGCACGTCGCCGACGCTGCCGCCATGCATCAGCCCACGCTCGGCCGCGCGGACGCGGTCGACGGCGCGCACGAGTTGCGGCGCGCTCCAGCGGCGCAGCGCATGGCCGGTCGAGCCTTTCTCGCGGAAGAAGATGCGATGGCGTTCGAGCACGTCGGCCACGCTTGCTCCCGCGTCGACTTCGCCGCGCATCTCGGCGAGGCTCATCAACCGGCGCGCCAGTTGGCGCAGCAGCACGATCGGCGAGTTGCCGGCTTCGTCGAGCCGCGCGAGTTCGGCGCCGACGTCGGCGGTGCGGCCCTCGACGATCGCGGCGATCGCTTCGGAAATCTCGGCTTCGCCCAGATCGGCACCGATGGCGTCGAGCGCGCGGACGTCGGCGTCGCGCGGCCGCTCGGGCGCGGCGTCGAGATAGAGCGCGAGCTTCTCGATTTCGCGCGCAAGCACCGCGCGGTCGCCATTGGTTGAAGCGGCAAGCCGCTGCGCTGCGTCAGTCCCGAGCCGAAGTCCTTGTTCTCGCGCCATATTTTGCGCCATTCTCGCCGCGTCGGCGCCCTCGGGCGCATAGCAGGCAAATGCGACGGCGGCCGGCGCGGCGATGGCCGCCTTGACGAGCTTCGCGCTCGATTTGAGCGACGGCCCGATCGCGACCACGGGATTTTCGACACGCTCGGCCGCGAGCAGCAGGCCCACGGCCTCGGACACCCCGTCCTCGACGCCGAGAATGCGGATGTAGCGCTTGTCACCGAACAGCGAGAGCGAGGCGGCTTCGTCGACAAGCGCGCCTGGCGCGTCGCGCAGCGCTTTGGATTCGAAATCGAAGCGCTCGATGCCAGGCCCGAGCGCGCGTGCGAGCCGGGCGGCATACTCCATCGCACCCGCTTCATCGGGGCCGTGGAACAAATAGAAGCGAATCCCCGGCCTTGGATTGTCGAGCAGTCCGCCAATCTGGCCGGCACTTGCCTTCACGGCGTCTGCGCGTAGCGGGCCACGCGCGCAACGATTTGATCGGCGACGATTCCCGAGAGCCGCTCGAGTGCCGAGCGTTCGGCGGCGATCGTCGCATATTCGCTACCGACGACGTCCACGCCGGCATCGGAGCCGGCGGTTGCGTCGAGCACGACCTGGCCGCTCGCGATGTCGACGAGCTGATAGCGCGCGCGAAGGCTGCGTTTTTCGCGAGAGACGGCGTCGTCACGGCGTACACCGAGGCCCGTGATGCGATCGTCGAGTCGGATATCGAGCCGGTAGCGCGGACTCGCGGCTTCGCCGCTGGCCTGGAGGCGGTCCCGCAGCGCGCTCTGGAGCAGCCAGCCATCCTGTCCCGAAATCGGTGCGACATCGACCTGCGACAGCATGGTGCGGACCGGCCCTGCGCTGCCGCCGCCATAGAGCGGCTGCAGCCCGCACCCGGGCAGCGTGAGGCAGAGAAAGAGCGCGGCGCGCTTCATGCTACCAGATTGACCAGCCGGTCGGGGACGACAATCACTTTCTTCGGCGCCTTGCCTTCGAGCAGCTTCAGGATCTTGTCCGACGCCAAGGCCGCAGCCTCGACGGCTTCGCGTGGCGCGCCCTTGGGCATCAGCAGCGTATCGCGGAGCTTGCCATTGACCTGCACCGCGATCGTGACTTCGTCGTCGACCAGCAGCGCTGGATCATGCTCCGGCCACAGCGCGTCGGCGACCAGCCCCTCGCCGCCCATCGCTGCCCAGGCTTCCTCTGCGAGGTGCGGCACCATCGGCGCGACGACACGCGCGAGTGCACGGATCGCGGCGGTGCGCGACGCCGAGGGTTGCGCTCGCTCGATCGCATTGACCAACTCGTAGAGCTTGGCGACCGCCTTGTTGAACGACAGGGCCTCGATGTCGGTGGCGACGCCCGCGATCGTACGGTGGAGCTTCTTGTCGAGTTCCTTGTCCTCGCCTTCCGCATCGGCGAATTCGTCGAACAGCCGCCACAGCCGGTGCACGAAGCGCCATGCGCCTTGGATCCCGTTCTCGCTCCATTCGAGATCGCGCTCGGGCGGCGAGTCCGAGAGCATGAACCAGCGCACTGCGTCCGCACCATATTGATCGACGATATCGGTCGGATCGACGGTGTTCTTCTTCGACTTGGACATTTTTTCGATGCGGCCGACCGTCACGTCCTCGCCGCTCGCGGTGAGATAGGCGGTGCCGTCGCCGCGGAACGAGACCGTCGCGGGTTCGAAATAGATCGGCCGATCATTGGCTTCGTCGTGCTGGTAATAGCTGGCGTGCGTCACCATCCCCTGCGTGAACAGCCCTGCGAACGGCTCGGTCACGCCCAGCTGGCCGATATGATGGAGCGCGCGCGTGAAGAAGCGCGCGTAGAGCAGATGTAGGATCGCATGCTCGACGCCGCCGATATATTGGCCGACCGGCAGCCATTGCTCGGCAATCGCGCGGTCGAACGGGCGGTCGCCCGGAGCACTCGCGAAACGTATGAAATACCAGGAAGAATCGACGAAGGTGTCGAGCGTGTCGGTCTCGCGCCGCGCCGGCCCACCGCAGGCCGGGCAGGTCACATGCTTCCAGCTCGGATGACGGTCGAGCGGGTTGCCGGGCACGTCGAAGCTGACGTCCTCGGGCAGCACCACTGGCAGCTGGTCGCGGGGCACGGGCACCGGGCCATGCTCCGGGCAATGGATGATCGGGATCGGCGTGCCCCAGTAGCGCTGTCGGCTTACGCCCCAGTCGCGCAAGCGCCACACGGTCTTGCCCTGCCCCCAGCCCTCGGCTTCGGCGCGCACGATCACCGCGCGCTTGGCAGTCGGCACATCCATTCCGTCGAGGAAGCGTGAATTGACCAGCTTCCCCGGCCCTGAATAGGCCGCGTCATCGGTGAATTCTGCCGCGACCTGCTCGCCGTCGGAAACGACGCGGCGGATGGTCAGGCCGTATTTGGTCGCGAACTCGAAGTCGCGCTGGTCGTGTGCCGGCACGCCGAACACCGCACCGGTGCCATAGTCCATCAGCACGAAATTGGCGATGTAGACCGGAAGTTGCCACGCGGAATCGAACGGATGCGTCGCGCGCAGCCCGGTGTCGAAGCCGAGCTTCTCCTGCGTCTCGATCTCGGCCGCGCTGGTCCCGCCCGCCTTGCACTGCTCGACGAAGGCGGCCACCTCGGGGTTCGCGGTGGCGAGCGCCTGCGCGATCGGATGGTCCGCCGCGATCGCGACGAAGCTCGAGCCGAAGATCGTGTCCGGCCGCGTCGTGAACACTTCGACGCTGCCGCCGTCGGAAAGCGCGAAGCGGAACTGCATGCCCTCTGACTTGCCGATCCAGTTCTCCTGCATCAGCTTGACCTTGTCGGGCCAATGCTCAAGGCCCTGCAGGCCCGCGAGCAAGTCATCGGCGAATTCCGTGATCTTGAGGAACCACTGGCTCAGCTTGCGGCGCTCGACGAGCGCACCCGAACGCCAGCCCCGCCCGTCGATCACTTGCTCGTTGGCGAGCACGGTCATGTCGACCGGGTCCCAATTGACGGCGGCTTCCTTGCGATAGACGAGCCCGGCTTCGTAGAAGTCGAGGAACAGCGCCTGCTCCTGCCCATAATAGTCCGGCTCGCAGGTCGCGAGTTCGCGTTCCCAGTCGAGCGCGAAGCCCAGGCGCTTCAACTGCGCCTTCATCGTCGCGATATTCTGCCGCGTCCATGCCCCGGGGTGGACCTTCTTCTCCATCGCGGCATTTTCCGCGGGCATGCCGAACGCGTCCCATCCCATCGGATGGAGCACTTCCATGCCCTGCATCCGGCGGAAGCGCGCGAGCACGTCGCCCATCGTGTAGTTGCGGACGTGCCCCATGTGGATGCGCCCCGACGGATAGGGGAACATCTCGAGCACATAGCTCTTGGGCTTGTTGCTGTCGTCGCGCGCGGCAAAGGTGCGGCGTTCCTCCCACACCTGCTGCCAGGCCTTGTCGGCGGTCTGCGCGTTGAAACGCGGCACCTTGCTTTTCCTTCGTTCGAAGATGCGCGGCGCGAGCCCGCGCGGGGTTATTCGGCGATCGCGGCGCGGCGGAGGTCGCGGGCGCGCGTGAGGATGATGTCCTCGAGCTTCTGCACGCTCGCCGCCTGCACCGGCGCGTCGATCCATTGGCCTGCCTGCGTGACCTGGCGCGTGGCAGCGACGCGCACCGCGTCGGCACGCAGATCCTTGTCGAGGATCGTCACGGTGAACTTCATCCGCTCGGTGGGGACGTTCGGATTCACATACCAGTCGGAGATGATCACGCCACCTGCCGAATCGGCCTGGAGCAGCGGCACGAAACTCAGCGTTTCGAGGCTCGCGCGCCACAAATAGCTGTTGACTCCGATCGCCGTCACCTTGCTCGGCGCGATCGTCGCGTCCGCCGCCACCCGACGATGGTGGTGGCACGCCGCGAGACTAAGGACGAGCGACCCCAGAATCGCGGTGCGCAACAGGCGGATCATCGGCATTCCTCGAGCATAACGAAGTGACCAGCCTCTATAGAAGCTGCCGCGACCGCTGCAAGGCGTGTGGGCGCGCTGCAACAGTCCCGGAAAAAAGCCGCTGGTGGTGGAACATCATGGCCGAATCATGGTAGGCCCAGACTCGGGAAGGGTCTGTCATGAAACGTGTATTTGGGTTCGCAGGAATCGGCGCAGCGGCACTTGCCGCCGCGGCGCTGTGCGTGCCCGCGCTGCAGGCCGAAGAAGTCTATGTAACTCAGACGGTTAAGCACGCGGCGTTGAACCTGCGCAGCGGCATTGGCAGTTTCACGCCGGCGGCCGCCGACCCGCGACTCGCTGCGGTGCTGTCGCGTACCGGCCTTTCTGAAACCGGTTTTCGCTTCACGCCCTCCGAATCGCGCAAGGGCGCGATCAGCAAGCATGTGACCCTCGCAGTGCGTGCGCGCACGGCCCGCCCGGTCGATAGCGCAGAGCATGCATCGGCGCTTCCCGAGACGATCGGGCTGGCACCGATCGCCTATAACCTTGGCGTATCGGTCGGTTGGAAGCGCTTCGCGGTTTCGGGTGAAGTTGCCCATTTCGACTTGGCGAATATCGCCGGCGGCCGCGACTCGGTCGACGTCGGGGTGAGCTATTCGGGCAAGCGCGTCAGTGGCCGTCTGAAGGCGGGCGCCGAGCGTCCACTACGCGACGCGCCCCGGCTGCCGGGCGATACGTCGAGCTATTCGATCGACGTCGGCGGTTCCTACTCGCTCACGCGCAATTTGGATGTCACTGCCGGCGTGCGCTACAAATCGCAGGAGCCCGATCGCCTGCCGCGCCTGACTCCGGTCGAAGAGCGCCGAGACAGCCAGTCGGTCTATATCGGAACTGCCTTCCGCTTCTGACGTGCGCCTAAAGCCAGGCGTCGATTGCAGCCCAACCATGGACGTTCAGGCTGCGCAGGCCGGCGAATCGGCGCGCCGTCATCCCGCCCAGTGCAATCACCGGCACGCCGAGCCCGCGAATCAACAGCCCGAACCGCGTGCGACCCAGTGCGGCAGCATCGGGGTGCGATCGTGTCGCAAATACCGGTGATACGAAAAGCAGCTGGGCGCCTCCGCGCACCGCGCAAACCACCTCGCCACGCGAATGCACGGACGCCGTGCGCAGTCCGCGGCCGCGGCGGCCATGCACGCCATCTTCGCGGGCGAAGCGATCCGGGCCGGCGCGGACCAGCACCAACCGCCGCGCACGCGCGATTCGTGCGACCTCGGCGAACAGCCGACGTCGCTCGGCATACGGCGTGGCATAGTGGCGGAAGACGATACCCGATCCGGCGGGTAGCCGCCGCAGCGCCGACCACAGCCCCTCGCCCATCCGTTCGTCGGTCATCAACCAGGTGCGAGGCAGGTGGCGGCGGCGCATTTGCCTGCCTATAGCGCCGGTCATGCCCCCTGACGACGCCGCCACACGCCTCGCCGAAGTCCGCAATCGCATCGCGCACGCCGCGAAGCTCGCACGCCGATCGCCCGAAGACGTTACGCTGATCGCGGTATCCAAGACGCACGACGCGCCGGCGATTCGTCCGCTGATCGCAGCCGGACAGCGCGTCTTCGGTGAAAACCGCGTGCAAGAGGCGGCAGCCAAATGGCCGGCGTTACGCGAGGAGACGCCCGGGCTCGCACTTCATCTCGTCGGGCAACTGCAGTCGAACAAGGCAGTCGACGCTGTGACACTGTTCGACGTGATCCATGCCGTCGATCGTGTTTCGCTGATCACGGCGCTTGCACATGCCATGGACCGGGCGGACCGGCGCCCACCCTGCTTCGTACAAGTCAATATCGGCGACGAGCCGCAGAAGGGCGGCTGTGCGGTTGCCGAGCTCTCGGCGTTGCTCGCCGAGGCACGCTCGGCGGCACTGCCGGTCGCCGGCCTGATGTGCGTGCCCCCCGCCGACGTCGAACCGGCGCCCTATTTCGCGCTGCTCGCCAAGCTTGCGCGTGATCATGACGTCACTGCGCTGAGCATGGGGATGTCGAGCGACTATGAGACCGCAGTGACGATCGGTGCGACGCATGTCCGCGTCGGCACCGCGCTGTTCGGGGCCCGGGCATGAAATACGCAGCGATCCTGTTCGATTTCGACGGCGTGCTGCTCGAAAGCGAGCATGCCGGCAACAAGCAGATCGCCGAATATCTGACGGCGATCGGCCATCCGACCTCGATGCAGGAAGCCATGACCAAGTTCATGGGACTGGCTGGCCACGATTTCGTGACGGCGATCGAGTCGCACATCGGCCGCGCGCTCCCCGAAAGCTTTCACGACGCGCGCAAGGAGGAGGATCGTCGCGCGCTTGCCGATGGGCTCGACGCCGTTGCCGGCGCGATCGCGTTCGTGCGGGGCATGGCGCCCGAATGGCCACGCGCGATCGTCTCGTCGAGTCGGACACATTGGATCGCGACGCATCTCACGCATCTCGGCATTCGCGATGCTTTCCCTGCGATCTTCAGCGGGCGCGAGCACGTTGCGCGCGGCAAGCCCGCGCCCGACCTCTACCTCCATGCCGCTGAAGCGCTCGGCGTCGACATCCGGCGCACGGTGATACTCGAGGATTCGCCGGTCGGAGTCACGGGCGCGGTCGCTTCCGGGGCGCATGTCATCGGGTTGTGCGCCGGCCTGCACTGCCCGCCCGATCATGGGCGCAAGCTGCGCGCGCTCGGCGCACACGAGATTGCCCATGGTTTCGACCAGGTTGCGGAGTTGATCGCCTAACGCTTCTGCTCGCGCAGGAGAATGTGCGTCTTGAGCGCGACCGCGTCGTGATAGGCATTGTGCGGCACCGCGCTCGCCGCCTGCGAATCGAACCCGAAGATGTCGCACAGCTCGAAACGGATATGCGCGATCGGAAAGCGATGGCCAGGCGAGGCGATCAGCGCGCGTGCGGCGAGTGCAATGTCCTCGGGCCAATCGGCGACGAGCAGGGGGTCTTCGTCGTTGCGCAGATACGCCGCCATGCGCCGGCCCAGTTCATCGGGCGCGACCGGATCGATCTCGAGGAACGGCAGCACATGCGCGCGCACCCAGTCGGTCGGGTCGTCGCACGTGGTCGCAGCATAAAAGGCGGCACGCCCGTTTTCCTCCGGCACCAGGGCCAGACTGATCAGCGCGCCGCCGAAGCCGTTGAACTCGGTGTCGAGGAAGTATCGCATTAGGGGTCGAAACTCATCCCCGGCAATGGTCGAGATCGCACTCAGGAACCCGCTGGCGAGGAGCGCAGCGCAGACGCGTAGCAAAAGCTACGCGCAAGCAAGCGACGAAGTCCAGCGGGATGATCAGGTCGCCATGCCCCCGGCATGGCTGAAACTGCGCGGGGCGCAGTTTCACCTGATCATTGAGTGCGACCCCTTCGGGGCGGGATGATCAGGTCGCCGTGCCTCCCAGGCACGGCTGAAACTGTGCGGGGCACAGTTTCACCTGATCATTTTGGCGCATGGCG
>Ga0207675_100000278_pt1 | contig 48914 bp, 49 predicted proteins | sample KBSSwiS42_FD_184305 | JGI IMG/M metagenome (GOLD analysis project Ga0207675, IMG submission 184305) | Switchgrass rhizosphere microbial communities from Kellogg Biological Station, Michigan, USA - KBS Switchgrass S4-2 (SPAdes) (version 2) | ecosystem: Host-associated > Plants > Roots >...
CGCGTCTGGGGGTACACCTTCGCCGGCGACACGAGGACCGTCGACGTCCACGTCCGCCAACTGCGTCGCAAGCTCGGCGATGCCTCGCCCATCGTCACCGTGTGGGGGGTCGGCTACAAGGTCTCTCCGTCGCGGGACGCGGTGAACGCGTAGCGAACGGTCGCGCGGCCATGCTGCGGTCGCTCCGCTTCCAGCTTCCAGCGCTCTTTCTCCTCGGCGTCGTCGTGTCGGGTCTCGTCTCCGCGGTGATCGCCCTCCGCCTCTTCCGCAGCTATGCCGAGGACCGGGCGCGGCAGCAGGCGTACGGCGAGCTCGCCCGCGAGGCCGAGGGGCTGACCGAGCTCTATTCGCGCCAGGCCGGACTCAAGCTGCTTTCGGCGCAGAAGCTCGAGCTGGCGACCGGCGACCGCATCTACTACTCGGGGCTCGATCCCTTTCCCGGCCAGGGGCGACCGGCGTTCAACCCGTTGCCGAACGGGGTCGTCAATCCGCGCGCCGTCCGTCAAAGCCGGCGGGCCCTGTTTTTCCAGTTCCGCCCTCCGGGAGGCGACCAGACGCTCTTGGCGGCCGCCCGTCCTCTCCGCGTTGGTCGCGAGTTCTTCGGCGTGATCGTGGTGGCCAAGCCGAAGACGGTCCTCGACCAACGCTGGCTGGCCCTCGTCGAGCGGCTCCTGATCGCCTTCGCGGGCGGGATCGCCGTGGCGGCTGCGTTCGCCTGGTACCTGTCGCGCCGGATCACCACGCCCGTGCTGCAGCTCTCCCGTGCGGCCGACGAGGTCGCCCGCGGGCGCTATGACGTGGCCGTCCCGGAGGTTCCGGGAGGCGGCGAGATCGGCGTGCTCGCGGACAGCTTCCGGGAGATGGCGGCACGGCTCTCCGAGGCGGAAGAGCTCGAGCGCAACTTCCTCATGTCGGTCTCGCACGAGCTCCGGACGCCGCTGACCGCGATCCGCGGCCACGTCGAGGCCCTGCGCGAGGGCGTCGTCACCGACGAGGAGCTGCGCGTGGCTTCTCTGACCGTGATCGCGGCCGAGGCTGCGCGGCTCGAGCGGCTCGTCGGCGACGTGCTCGACCTCGCAAAGCTGGACGCGCGGCGCTTCACTGTTCTGCAGGAGGAAGTGGACATGGAGCGTCTGGTCGATCGCGCCTACGCCGCGTTCGGTGAGGAGGCGCGGCGGCGCGGAATCGACTACCGGCGAACGGTCGACGCGAAGCCCGTGATCGTCACGGACGGCGACCGCGTCCTCCAGATCATCTCGAACCTGCTCTCGAACGCCTTCCGCTGGACGCCGGACGGCGGCCGGATCGAGCTCGAGCTGAACGCGTCGGACGGCACCATCTGCGTGGCCGTGGACGACAACGGCCCCGGTGTGCCGCCCGGGGAGCAGGAGCGGATCTTCCGCCCCTTCTGGTCCCGCGACGGCGGCGGCACCGGCCTCGGCCTGGCGATTGCCCGCGAGTTGGCGACGGCCCTTGGGGGCAAGATCCGGCTGAAGAGCTCCCCGGAGCAAGGGAGCCGCTTCGAGCTGGTTCTCCCGTCGCAAGCCGAATAGTCAGAATCCCCGTTCGATGGCCGCCGTCCCCGAGATCGTCGAGCTGCCACAGCGCCGCTCGCCGGTCCGAGCCGCGCTCGTGGCGATGCGTCCGCGGCAGTGGTCGAAGAACCTTCTCGTGTTCGCGGGCCTCGTGTTCGCGGCGAAGCTCGGCGACGCCTCGCGCTGGGTCGAGGCGCTGGCCGCCTTCGCCGCCTACTGCGCGATCTCGAGCGCCGCATACCTCGTCAACGACGTGCGCGACCGCGAGGACGATCGGCTCCACCCGGTCAAGCGGGCCAGGCCGATCGCGCGCGGAGAGCTGTCGCCGCGGACGGCGCTCGGGCTCGCGACGGCGCTGGCCGCGGTCGCCCTCGCGCTTGTTGCGGCGCTCGGGCCCGTCTCGGTGGCGTTCCTCCTGGCCTTTGCTGCGCTGCAGGCCGGATACACGCTCGCGCTCAAGCACATCGTCCTGCTCGACGTACTCGCGATCGGCGCGCTCTTCGTGATCCGGGCCGCGGCGGGAGCGGCTGCGGTCGACGTCCGCATCTCGCCCTGGCTGCTCCTCTGCACGGCGCTGCTCGCGCTCTTCCTCGCGCTCGCGAAACGTCGCGGCGAGCTCGTGCTCGTCGGCGCCAAGCGGGCACCGGGGCGGCCGGTGCTGGAGGGCTACTCGCTCGAGCTCGTCGACCAGCTCGTGGCCATCGTCGCATCATCGACCGTGCTCGCCTACTCCGTCTACACGCTCACCGCCCGTGACTCGAAGGCGCTGCTCGCGACCGTGCCATTCGTGATCTTCGGCGTCTTCCGCTACCTGCTGCTCGTGCACCGCGACGACGTGGGCGAGGAGCCCGAGCAGGTGCTCCTGACCGACGTCCCGATCATCCTCGCGGTGGCTGGCTGGATCGTGAGCGCGGCCGCGATTCTCGTCCTGACCTGAAACGCGGACTTGTTCTCGTCGCCGCCCTCGCGGTGGCCGTGGCCGTCGGGCTCGGGCTCTACGCCGATTTCGGTCGCCTGGGCGACGAGCTGGCGAGCTTCCGCTGGGAGCTCTTCCCGCTCGCGCTCGCGCTGACGGCCCTGAACTACTTGCTGCGGTTCTGGCGCTGGCAGCGCTACCTCGCCCGTCTCTCGATCGCGGTGCCGGCGGGCCGCAGCTTCGCGATCTTCGTGGCCGGCCTGTCGGGGACGATCACGCCCGCGAAGCTGGGAGAAGTACTCAAGTGCGTCCTGTTGAAGCGCGGGTTCGACGTGCCGGTCCGCCGTTCGGTGCCGATCGTGCTGGCCGAGCGAGTCACGGACGCAACCGGCGTGGTGGTGCTCGCGCTGGCCGCGGGAGCGGGCACGGAACGGTGGCCGCTGATCGCGCTGGCCGTCGCCGGCGTGGTCGCGACCGTCGTCGTCGTGCGCAGTCCGCTGCTGGAGCGCTTCGCCGGACTCGGGGAAGCGCCGGGCGCCGCACGCGCGCTCCTCGATACGCCGCTCCTGCTCGGAATGACCGCGCTGTCGGCAGCGTCCTGGTTCTGCGAGTGCCTCGCGGCCTACGTCTGCGTCCGCGGACTGCGTCTCGACCTCTCGCTCGCCGACACGGTCGTCGTCTTCTCGCTCGGCAGCCTCGCGGGTGCGCTCTCGTTTCTGCCCGGAGGACTCGGGGTCGCCGAGACGAGCATGACGGGCCTGATCCAGGTGCTGAGCGACGCTTCGAGGGCTGCGGCGGTGGCCGCGACGGTCCTGATCAGGCTCGCGACGCTCTGGTTCGCGGTCGCGCTCGGGCTCGTCGGTCTCGGGGTCGAGCTCGCTCTCGAGCGCTCACAGCGCGGGCGCGACAGACAATCACTCCCGGCTGGCGACGCAGACGAACGAACCGGCAGAGCCCGTCCGTCCTGATAGCGGCGCCGACGAGCGGAGCGTCAGCCGGCGCGGCGCTCTTCGATGCGGTAGACGATCGCGCCTTCGCCGGTCTGAATCGTGTGCTCCAGGCTCGCGAGGCGGTCGTTGACCGACTTCCAGCCGGAGGTGATCAGGTCGACCTGCAGGGCCAGATCGTCGATGCGGGCGTGCCGCTCGGAGAGCAGATCCCCCTCCACCCGCTCGAGCCGGCGAATCACCTGGTTCATCAGGCCGCGGATCTCGGCGAGGTTGCGGCCGACCGGCTGCACCTGCGCGCGAAGGCCGTCCTCGACGGCCCCCTCGACCTTGGCGGGAATCGTCGCCTCGAGGCTCGCGGCCGTCTGCGCCAGCTCCTCGACCTGGGCCCGAGCCCGCTCGAGCGCGGCGTCGACCGCTGCGGCGTCGGGTCGCCCCTCCGCCGCTTCACGAAGGCGCTCTCGCGCCCTGTCGATCGCGTCGTCCGTCATGGGCGCCAACGGTACCGTTTCCGTCGGATGAAGTCGTCCGAGCTCGACTACGAGCTGCCCCGCGAGCTGATCGCCCAGCATCCGGCCGAACGGCGCGACCACTCGCGGCTTCTCGTCCACGACCGCGCGGCCGGCACGATCAGGCACCGTCGCTTCGACGAGCTGCCCGACGAGCTACCCGAGGGAACGCTCGTGGTGGTCAACGACACGCGTGTGCTCCCGGCCCGGCTGCGGCTCGAGCGGCCCGGTGGGGGAGTCGCGGAGGTGCTGCTCCTCGAGCGCCTGGGCGAGAACGGAACCTGGGAAGGTCTCGCCAGGCCCTCGCGCAGGCTCAGGCCGGGCCAGCGGCTCGGCCCGGTCGAGCTTCTGGAGCCGCTCGGTGAGGGCCGCTGGCGCTTGAGGCTCGAGGGCGCGCTCGCCGGAGAAGCTCCGCTCCCGCCCTACATCACCGAGCCGCTCCAGGACCCGGAGCGCTACCAGACGGTCTACGCGGCTCACGATGGCTCGGCCGCAGCACCGACGGCCGGCCTGCACTTCACGCCGGAGCTGCTGGACCGGCTCGACGTCGAGCGGGTCACGCTGCACGTCGGGCTCGACACGTTCCGGCCCGTTGGCGCGGACGAGCTCGCCGACCACCCCATGCACAGCGAGCGCTACGAGGTCGCCGAGGAGGCCTGGGAGCGGATCGCCTCCGCGCCGCACGTGCTGGCCGTCGGCACGACCACCGTTCGCGTGCTCGAGTCCGTCGCCCGCGGTGCATCGCTCCAGGGCCGCACCGACCTCTTCATCACGCCCGGCTTCGAGTTCCGCCGAGTGGACTCGCTCCTGACGAACTTCCACCTGCCCCGCTCGACGCTGCTCGCGCTCGTGATGGCCTTCGCGGGGGTGGAGCAGACGCGCCACCTCTACCAGACGGCGATCGAGGAGCGCTACCGCTTCTACTCCTTCGGCGACGCGATGCTGCTGCGATGAGCTTCGAGCTCGGAGCCACCGACGGCGCCGCCCGGACCGGCGTCCTGCGCACCGCTCACGGTGAGTTGCGCACGCCCGCGTTCATGCCGGTCGGGACGAAGGCGACCGTCAAGGGGGTCGATCCGGACGAGCTGCGCTCGCTCGGCGCGGAGATCCTGCTCTGCAACACCTACCACCTCCACTTCCGTCCCGGGCCGGACCTGATCGCCGAGCTCGGCGGCCTGCACCGCTTCATGGCCTGGGACGGGCCGATCCTCAGCGACTCGGGCGGCTTCCAGGTCTTCTCACTGCGCCACACGATCGTCAAGCGGGACGAGGACGGCGTGACTTTCCGCTCGGTCTACGACGGCGAGCTCGCGCGCTTCACGCCCGAGCACGTCGCGCATGTGCAGGCCCAGCTCGGCTCAGACATCGCCATGTGCCTCGACGTCGTCCCGCCGCCGGAGGTACCGCGCAGGGAGCTCGAGGACGCGGTGCGGCTCACCACCCGCTGGGCCGCGCGGCAGCGCGAGGCCGAGCGCGCGCCGGGACAGCTGCTCTTCGGCATCGCCCAGGGCGCTACGGACCCCGAGCTGCGCAGGCGCTCCATCGAGGAGATCGTGGCGCTCGGCTTCGAAGGCCATGCGCTGGGCGGGCTCGCGATCGGCGAGCCGAGGGACGTCATGTTCGAGACCACGGCCTGGGCCGCCGAGCTGCTCCCTACCGACCGGCCGCGGTACTTCATGGGCATCGGTGACCCGGAGGGCATCCTCGAAGTGATCGAGCGCGGAATCGACATGTTCGACTGCGTGCTCCCGACGAGGAACGCGCGGACGGGCTCGGCGCTCACCTGGGAGGGGCAGCTGAACCTGAAGAACGCCCGCTTCGCCCGCGACCCGCGCCCGCTCGACGAGGATTGCGCCTGCCCTGCCTGCACCCGTTTCTCGCGCGCGTACATCCGGCACCTGCTGAACCAGCAGGAAATCCTCGGCCCGCGCCTGCTCAGCCTGCATAATCTTCGTTTCGTGCTCGACCTCGTCGCCGGCGCCCGCGCCGCGATCGAACGAGGCGAGCTGCGGTCGTACAAGGAGGAGGCGCTGGCCAGGCTCCAGGCGGCTCCCGAGGAGGCAACGTGGGTTACGTAATCGTTCTCGTCGCGCTGTTCGCCCTGATGTGGCTGCTGCTGATCCGGCCGCAGCGCCGCCGCGCGGCCGAGCAAGCCCAGATGCAGGATCACCTGCGCGCGGGGGAGGAGATCCTCACCGCCGGAGGCATCCACGGCACGATCAAGGCCATCGAGGGCGACATCGTCCACGTCGAGATCGCACCTGGAACCCTGGTGCGGGTGGACCGGCGGGCCGTGGCCGCGGCTGGCAGCGCGGAGGAGTTGGACGAAGTCGAGGCGAAGCCCCAGGATGGGAGCGAGCCGGTCTCGCCGAACGAAAGCTAATCTTCCCAGACCTCGTAGCGTGTCCAACAGACGTTCACAACTGATCCTGGTCGGCCTGATCGCGCTGGCGCTCGTCGGCGTGCTCGCACTCGCCATCCCGGGCTCGCCGGTGCACAAGAAGGTCACGCTCGGCCTCGACCTGCAGGGTGGGCTGGAGGTCGTGCTCAAGGCGGTGCCGCCGAAGGGCAAGACCTGCGACTCGGCGTGCATGGAGCGCTCGATCTCGATCATGCGCAGCCGCATCGACAAGCTGGGCGTCGCCGAGCCCGAGATCCGGAAGCAGGGCAAGGACCAGATCGTGATCCAGCTCGCCGGCGTCCACGACGCGGGCAAGGCGGCCCAGATCATCGGCAAGACCGCCCAGCTGCAGTTCTACGACCTCGAGACCGACGTCACGGGGCCATCCAACAACGGCGCCGGGGGCGTGGTCGCCTTTCCCAGCCTCTACAACCTGCTGAGCCAGGTGCAGATCGACGCGAAGAAGGGCACGCCTACGGCCTTCTACCTCTTCAACTCGAAGACGAAGAGACTCGTCGCCGGCCCGGAGGACACGCGCGCAAAGCTCCTCGACACGCCAAGGTTCAGAGGCAAGGTTCCGAAGGGCTTCACGGTGATGGCCGTACCGCCGAAGATGACCGTGGTGAGCTGTCAGACGGCGACCGGCTGCCCGGGCGTCACCAACGCGACGACCGCCGCCACCGTCTACTACCTCTTCAAGTTCGACCCCGAGGGTAACCCTCCGGTCCCCGAGGCGACGGGCGGCGACCTGAAGCTGTCGGACATCTCGGCCGACATCAGCACCTCGGGCCAGGGGAACGTCGTCCGGCTCGGCTTCACCGGCGAAGGCGCCAAGAAGTTTCACGAGATCACACGGAACGAGGCGATCCGCGGCTCGGCTGCGGCCTCGGCCGCCGGCCAGGGCGGATCGAGCGACCTGAACACCATCACGCAGTACGCCCAGCACTTCGCGATCGTCCTCGACGGCGAGCTCAAGTCCACGCCGTACATCGACTACAAGCAGAACCCGGACGGGATCGATCCGACCGGCACCGGCGCCGAGATCTCCAACATCACCAGCTTCGGCGAGGCGAAGGATCTCGCGCTCGTGCTCCAGACGGGTGCCCTGCCGGTGAAGTTCGAGCAGATCGAGCGCACGGACGTCTCTGCGACGCTCGGTAAGGACTCGCTCAAGGAAGCCAAGACGGCCGCGCTGATCGGCCTGCTCCTGGTCGCGGTCTTCCTGCTCGTCCTCTACCGCTTCCTCGGTGTCGTCGCGGTCATCGGCCTCGGGATCTACGCCGCATTCCTGTACGCCGCGATCCTGCTCTTCAACGTCACCCTCACCCTGCCGGGCTTCGCCGGCCTGATTCTCACGATCGGGGTGGCCGCCGACGCGAACGTCGTTGTGTTCGAGCGCATCAAGGAAGAGGTGCGCGCCGGGAAGTCCGTGCGCGCGGCGATCTCGGCCGGGTACTCCAAGGGCTTCCACACGATCATCGACGCCAACGTCGTCACCGTGATCACGGCCCTGGTGCTCTTCGCGGTCGCGACCGCCGGCGTGAAGGGCTTCGCGCTGATGCTGATGATCGGAACGGTGATCTCGCTCGTCACCGCGGTCGCGGCGACGCGCGCGATGCTCGGCCTGCTCGCCGGCTTCCGCTGGTTCGAGAACCCGCGCTTCATGGGCGCCTCCGGCCAGCAGTCGGGCAGGTGGCTCCAGATCGACTTCATGAAGCGGCGCTACCTCTGGTTCGCCATCTCCGGCGCGGTGGTCGTGATCGCGATCGGTGCGCTCGCCGTCAAGGGCCTCAACCTCGGGATCGACTTCAAGGGCGGCACGCAGGTCACCTTTGTCACAGACAAGCCGGTCTCCCTCTCCGAGGTCCGCACCCAGGCATCGAAGTTCGGGAAGGAACCGGTCGTCCAGGGCCGCGGGTCGGCGATCGGCGGCGACCAGTACAAGAGCTTCCAACTGCGCCTGCGCTCGCTGAGCCAGGGCCAGACGACGGCGCTCTCGAACGACATCAAGGAGCGGTTCGGACAGAACATCAGCTTCCAGATCCAGACCGTCTCGGCGAGCTTCGGGCGGCAGATCGCGCGCTCGGCGATCATCGCGATCCTCTTCTCGCTGCTCCTGATCATCCTCTACATCGCGATCAGGTTCGACTTCAAGTTCGCGGCGCCCGTGATCGTCGCGCTGTTACACGACATCGTGATCACGGTCGGCGTCTATGCGCTGATCGGTCGGGAGGTGTCGAACTCGACCGTTGCAGCGGTGCTGACCGTGCTCGGGTACTCGATCTACGACACGATCATCATCTTCGACCGCATACGCGAGAACATCCCGCTCATGCGGCGGGCGCCGTTCGCGACGATCGCGAACGTCTCGCTCTGGGAGACGATCCGCCGCTCACTGGCGACGACGTTCATCACGCTGCTGCCGATCGGCGCGCTGCTCTTCTTCGGCGGCGCGACGTTGCAGGACTTCGCCTTCGCGCTGATGGTGGGCATCATCTCGGGCGCGTACTCGTCGATCTTCATCGCGGCACCCCTCCTGACCATTTCCAAGGAGCGCGAGCCGGAGTACGCGCGTCGGATCGGCCAGGAGCCCGAGCCGAGCCTCGACGGCAGGGCGAAGCTCGTCGAGGACGCCGAGAAGGCTGCGGCCGCCGAGCCGGCGCCGGATCTCTCGCCCGTCGCTGCGGCCGACCGGTCCACCAGCGACGCTCAGGCGAAGCGAGAGCGCCGGCGGCAACGGCGAAGGGCCAGACCTCATGGCCGAGCGCGCTGAGCTGCGGGAGATCGCCGAGAAGCTCGTCCTGGCCGGCGTCGGCGCGATCGCGCTGACCGCCGAGCGGGCGGACACGCTGGCCGAAGAGATCTCGGCGCGCGGCGGGATGGGCCGCGACGAGGCGCGCTCGGTCGTCGATGAGGCCGTCGGCCGCTGGCGCAACGAGTCCGTCCGGCTGAGCGAATGGACCGGGTCGGGGCTCGCGGGGCTCTTTCGCGAGCTCGGGCTCGTGACGCGCGAGGAGCTCGAGGAGCTCGAGCTCCGGGTGGCGCAGATCGAGCACCGGCTGAGGCTGCTCGAGAAGCCGTAGCGTGTCCCGGGTCTGGTTCCGCAGCCCGGAGACGGGGTGGCGCGTCGGGCGCATGTTCGTGCCTCGGATCGCCGTCTGGCTCGCGCCCTCCGCAGGCTACGGGGTCGAGCGCGTCCCGCTGGAAGGCGGAGGCGTCGTCGCGGCCAACCACTTCTCCGGCATCGACCACCCGCTGATCGGCGGGTTCTCGCCGCGGACGATCTACTTCCTCGCCAAGGCGGAGCTGCTCGAGGTCCCGGTCGTGGGCACCGCGCTCCGCTCGCTCGGCGTCTTCGGCGTCCGGCGCGGCGAGGGCGACCGTGACGCCTTGCGGCATGCACGGGAGCTCGCGCGCGACGGCAATCTCGTCGGCGTCCACCTCGAAGGCACACGCCAGCGCTTCGGTCACCCGGGCCCGATGCATCCCGGCGGCCTGATGATCGCGATGCAGGAAGGCGTGCCGGTCATTCCGTGCGGTCTCGACACGTTCGGCTGGTCGCCGACGAACAGGCGCAAGTGCGCCGTCGTGTGGGGGGAGTCGATGCGGCTCGACGACCTGCCACGCAACCGCAAGGGCTACGCCGAGGCCTCGGAGCGGGTCGGCGCGGAGATCGTGCGGCTCTGGCGGATGGCCGCCGAAGCGTCTGCGGCGGGACTGCCGGCCGAGCTCCCGGACGGAGCTGCGCGCAGCGGGATCAACCCGCACCTCATGCAACACTGAGGCCATGGCCAGCACGACGACCCGCAATCTCGGGCGCATGTCGGAAATCGCCCAGGTGGCGGTCAAGCACGGGTTCGGCTACTTCTTCGAGACCCACAGGCTGACCGACCTGCTGCCCGGAAAGCCGCGTCTGCCGCCCGAGGACTCGCCGTCCCAGCGGGGTCAGCACCTCCGCGAGATGCTGGACGAGCTCGGCCCGACCTTCGTCAAGTTCGGCCAGCTGCTCTCGACGCGGCCCGACGTCGTCCCGCCCGACATCGTGCTCGAGTTGCAGGCGCTGCAGGACGACGTGCGGCCGTTCCCGTACGAGGACGTCGAGCGGGTGATCCGCGAGGAGCTCGGCCTCTCGATCGAGCAGCTCTTCACGGAGTTCGAGCCGACCCCCGTCGCCGCCGCGTCGATCGGGCAGGTGCACCGGGCGACGCTGCCGAACGGCAAGCGCGTCGCGGTCAAGGTGCAGCGGCCGAACGCGCCGCGGCAGGTCGAGGCCGATCTCTCGCTCCTCTATCAGGCCGCCAAGCTGGCCGGGGAGCGCGTTCGGGCCCTCGACTTCATCGATGCGCGGCAGCTTGTGGACGAGTTCGCACGCTCGATCCGGCAGGAGCTCGACTACCGGCTCGAGGCGCGCAACGCCGAGGCCTTCCATCACCGCTTCGCGGGGCACCCCCACGTCCTGATCCCGCGCGTCTACTGGAGCTACACGCGCACGCGCGTGCTCACGCTGGAGCTCGTCGAGGGCATGCAGCTCGCCGACCTGCCGCTCGACGCCTGGGAGATGGAAGAGCGCCGGCGCCTCGCGTACCTGATCACGGAGACCTGGATGACGATGATCTTCCGGCACGGGTTCTTCCACGGCGACCCACACCCGGCGAACATCTTCGTCCTCGGCGACGGCGACGAGATCGGAATCGTCGACTTCGGCCAGGTCGGGAAGCTGACCGAGGAAGACATGTCCAAGCTGACGCGGCTCTTCATCGACGCCGCGAACGAGCAGATCGAGCAGATCCCACGCCGGCTCGCCGAGCTCGGGGTTCGCTACCCGAAGGAACGCGAGGACGAGTTCGTCGCCGAGCTGCGGGAGCTCTATTACCGCTACTACGGTGTGAGCCTCGCCGAGATCGACCCCCTCCAGGTGATTCGCGAGGCGTTCCAGCTGATCTACAGGCTGAACCTGCGCCTGCCCACCCGCTTCGTGATGCTCGACAAGGCGATCGCGACCCTTGGCGCGGTCGGGATCGAGCTGTACCCGGACTTCAACGTCTTCGAGGTCGCGAAGCCGTACGCGCGCGGGCTCATGCTGGAGCGCTACACCCCGCGGCGAGTGCTGACACGCGCCCGCAAGGAAGGAATCGAGCTGGCCCGGGTCGTGCGGGACATGCCCTACCAGGTGCATGACGTGCTCGAAGAGTTCCGCGACGGCCAGATCGAGGTCGGCTTCGTGCACAAGGGGCTCGACGAGTTCATGCGCAAGCTGGACGTCGCGTTCAACCGGCTCGTGATCGCGCTCGTGGTGGTGGGCGGCCTGATCGGCTCGAGCCTGATCGGGATCTTCTCGACCGAAGGGCCGCAGATCGCGGGGGTGAACTTCCTCTCGTTCATCGGCTTCGTGCTCTCCGTGGTGCTCGGGCTGTGGCTCCTCTGGGGCGTACTCCGCTCCGGACGCCTCTAGCTGCACCCGCTACGCAGCGTCTTAACGGGGCGGCAATGCCACCGCAACCGGTTGGCGGTAAACCGGACGGAATGCAGAGATTCGGGAGCGCCAAGGAGCAGAAGAGCTGACGGACGGGGGGCGGGGCGCCGGGAACACGAGGCGCCCCGCCTTGCTGTCGATCGTTCGTCGCAGTTCCGCGCGAAAGGACATCTGGCGGCGGCGCCGAGGCGGCGGTAGCTTCGGCTGCATGTCGCAGGCGCTGCTCCTCGCCGAAGCGGAGCCCGGAACGCGGGAATTCCTCGAGCGGCACCTCGCGAGCGACGGGTTCTCGGTCGTTCCGGCGGGCGAGGGACGCGAGGCGCTCGAGCTGGCCGAGCGCGAGCGGCCCGACCTCGTGCTCGTCGGCGGCCTCCCCGATGCGCCGGCGCTCGAGGTTTGCCGGGTGCTGCGCGAGGGAGAGCCCGGCCGGTCCTGGGACCGCGACGTTCCGGTGATCGTGCTCGGCGAGGCGCGGGCAGATGCGGTTGACCGCGTGCACGCCTTCGCCCGGGGCTGCGACGACTTCGTGCCGCGGCCCTTTCACTACGAGGAGCTCGTGGCGCGGATTCACGCCGTGCTGCGACGGACGCGACCGGGTGAACGCGAACGCCTCGCCGCGGGCCCGGTTGCCGTGGACCGCGCGACGAGGAGGGTGACCGTGCACGGCTGTCCGGTCGCGCTCGCCGCGAAGGAGTACGAGCTGCTCGTCAAGCTCGCGAGCGAGCCCGTGCGGGTCTTCACGAAGGAGGAGTTGCTGCGAGAAGTCTGGGGTTTTCGCTCGCTGGGCCGGACCCGCACCCTGGATTCGCACGCCTCCCGCCTCCGGCGGAAGCTGGCTCGGGCCGGTGCCGCCGAATGCGTTCTCAACGTCTGGGGCGTCGGCTACCGGCTCCTCGCCGACCACGAGGAGGCCCGCCTGAGCGCCTGATCATGCTTGACTCGAGGCGTGGCGCGAACGGTGACCCAGGAGCAGGCGCGGCGCATCGCGGTGCGCGCGCAGCTCCTCGATGGCTCGGCAAGGGGTGTGCTCGACACCGTGCGCCGGCTCGGCTTCCTGCAGCTCGACCCGATTTCGCCCGTCGCCACGCCGCAACACCTCGTCCTGTGGAGTCGCATCGGCTCGTTCGACACGGGCCGGCTCGAGCACCTGCTCTGGCGCGACCGCAAGCTCTTCGAATGGAACGCGTTCGTCTGGCCGATCGAGTCGCTGCCGCTGGTCAGGGCCCGCATGCGTGGCAGCCGGCGCGCTACCGGTCATAGCTGGCAGCGCCGCGGCCAGCAGTTCCTGAAGGAGAACGCCGCCTATCGGCGCTACCTCATCCGCGAGCTCGACCGCCGTGGCCCGCTGTTGGCACGCGAGCTCGAGGATCCCGTGGGCAGGGACGACGGGCACCGCTGGTGGGGATCGCGCCGCACGGGGTTGATGCTGGAGATCCTCGCCGTCCGCGGCGACGTGGCGGTCGTCGGCCGCCGGGGAAACCAGCGCGTCTGGGACCTCGGCGAACGCTGGTACCCCGAGACCGAGACGGTGCCGCTGCGGGAGGCAGAACGGCAATTTGCCGAGCAGCGCTTCCGCTCGCTCGGTGTGCGACTCGAGAAGGGCGAGTGGATCGCGCATCCCGACGTGAGCGACGAGCCCGTGCCCGACCGCGTCACCGTGTTGTCTCCGTTCGACCGCCTCGTGCACGACCGCGACCGGGCGGAGGCCTTGTTCGGGTTCCGCTACCGGCTCGAGATGTACGTGCCTCCCGCGAAGCGCGAGTACGGCTACTACGTCCTGCCCATCCTCGAGGGCGACCGCCTCGTCGGGCGGGTCGAACCGCGGTTCGACCGCAAGACGGGAGAGCTCGAGGTGCTCGGGTCCTGGGGCGACACCTCACGGCTCGACGAGGTGCTCGAGCCGCTGGCGGAGTTCCTGCGGCGCAGAGGCTGAGCGGCTAGGCTCGCCGGGTGGACGACGACGCGGTGCGTCTGACCAAGGTTCCCGGCGAGCCCGAGGCGGAGCTGCTCTGCAACCACCTCCGCAGCAACGGCTTCGAGTGCGCGTATCGCCCGACCGGGGAGGCGGACTCGGCCTTCGAGGGCTTCGGGGGGCTAGGGGGGATGTACGAGGTGCTCGTGCACCAGAACGACCTCGAGCGGGCGCTCGAGCTGCTGCCAGAGCACGAAGCCTGAGCCGCTACTTGAAGATGTTCAGCAGCGCCTGAAACACGCTCACGGTCGGCGGGTTCTGGTTGCGTGCCCGGACGACATTGAACCCCTGGCAGAAGTTGAAGTCGTTCACGGGGGTCTGGACGCCGAAGAGCGCCGTTTGGCCCTGGCTCACGAAGCGCCCGTCGAGCGCCGTCCAGGTTCCCTGGAGCGCGTCGGCGGTCACGGCAGACGTGCACGCGCCATAGGCGAGGCCGGCGACGGCAAGCGTCTGGTTGTCCTTGACCTGCTTCTGCAGCTTCTTGACCTGCTTCTTGAGCGAGGTGATCTGCGCCTGCAGTGAGCGGAGCGTCGGCCCTGCCGCCGTAGCCGGCGCCGCGGCCACGAGGACGAGGGCCACGAGCGCCGCGAGTGCGAGCCTCTTCATTGTCTGCCTCCTCGGATGGGTGGGCGCCCGTCATAGCGCCCGTCCGCTCAGGAGTCAAGCGGGCGGAGGGCGCCTTCCAGCTCGAGCAGTGTGCGCTTGCGGTCGAGGCCGCCGCCGTACCCGACCAGCGATCCCGTCGAGCCGACCACTCTGTGACACGGAAGCACGATCGGGACCGGATTGCGGTTCATCACCGTTCCCACGGCGCGGGCGGCGCGGGGGCGGCCTGCCCGTGCGGCGAGCGCGCCGTAGGTCGTCAGCTCGCCGTACGGGACCCGGGCGAGCTCGTGAAGCACCGTCCGGCCGAAGTCGCGCGCCGGGCGAAGGTCGATGGCCAAGTCGAAGTCCCTCCGCTTGCCGGCGAAGTACTCGTCGAGTTGGCGCCGGGTCTCGTCCGTCGGCTTGGGCGAACGCAGGACGCGCGCGCCGAAGTTGCGGGCGAGCTGCTCCTCTTCGCGCTCCAGGTCCGGGTCGTAGGAGATCTCGCAGAGGCCGTGGTCGGTGACGGCCACGAGCAGCCGGCCGACCGGCGTGTCGACCAGGTCGTAGGCGACGTCGAGGAGGCCCTGGCTGGCCGCCGCGTCGCGGAAGCGGCGATCGAGGTCGGATGAAACGGTCACTGCTGCTCCTTTCTTCGTAGCCGGCGGACGCCCGAGGATGTCGCCTGCCGCGCCGCCTCGCTCGATGAGCCGAGGGCTGCGCCGATGTCGTCGTAGCTCAGGTCGTAGCCGTAGCGGAGGAAGACGGCGGCACGCTCCTTCTGCGGCAGCTCGGCGGTGAGCCGCTTCAGCTCCTCGTAGGGGAGGGGCTCGTCGGCCGACTCGAGGTCGGGTAGCTCCGCCGACGTGACGCGCTCGCGCCGGAGAGCATCGAGCGCCACGTTTCGTGCGATCGTGAGCGCCCATGCCCGTAGGTGGCGACCGTGCTCCAGCGTCGAATAGGCGCGCAGCGCGCGCAGAAAGGTCTCCTGGAACGCGTCGTCGGCGGCGTCCCGCCCGAGCATCCGCCGGAGCTGGGCCAGAACGACGTTCTGCTGTTCCTCGTAGAACCGCTCGAAGGGTGGAACGCGCATCGCCTCCATCATCCCTTGAAACGCGGCCGCCGAAGCATGCGTGAGATGTGGGCTAGAGGGGTTGCGAAGTGGGTGTCTGTGGTTTAAAGTGGGGCGAAGTGGAAGATGCTTCTAGGTGAGTTCGAGCATACGATCGATGACAAGAACCGCCTCACGCTACCGGCCAAGTTTCGCCAAGCGCTTTCCGGCGGCCTCGTCATCACGCGCGGTATGGACGGGTGTCTCTACTGCTTTCCGCACGCGGAGTGGGAGCGGATGGTCCAAGGCCGGCTCGCCGGGCTCGACCCACTCAGCAAGGAGGGCCGCCTGATGCACCGGTACTTCTTCGCCGGCGCTTCCGAGGCGGAGCCGGACAAGCAGGGCCGGGTGATGGTTCCCGCGACGCTGAGCAAGAACGCGGGGATCGGGCGCGAGGTCGTGATCGCCGGAGTCGGAGACCACCTCGAGATCTGGGATCGGGCGGCCTGGACCGATCACGTCAAGGAGTTCGAAGGGAGTGCGGAGGATGTTGCCGAACGTCTCGCGACCCAACGCGACTGACCACCTTCCCGTCCTCGCCGACGAGGTTCGTGAAGCGCTCGCCGTCGAGCCGGGGCAGACCGTCGTCGACGCGACCTTCGGAGCCGGCGGGCACGCGGAGTTGCTTGCTGCCGACCTCGGTGGCCGTGGCAAGCTGATCGCGATCGACCGCGACCCGGCGGTGCGCCCGTATTTCGACCGCCTGCGGAAGCGCATGGGCGTTCAGGGTCGCTTTCTGCGAGGCGAGTTCTCGCTCGTGCTCGAGCAGCTTGCCTCCAACGGCGTGCGCGCGGACGCGATCCTCTTCGACCTCGGCGTCTCGAGCATGCAGATCGACCGCCCGGAGCGGGGCTTCTCGTACGCCACCGACGCACCGCTCGACATGCGGATGGATCCCGCGTCCGAGCTCTCGGCGCGCGAGCTCGTGAACACGGAGAGCGAGCGCGAGCTGACGCGGATCTTCAAGGACTACGGCGAAGAGCGCTACGCGCGACAGATCGCGCGAGCGATCGGTCGCCGCCGCCGCGAGCGGCCGTTCGAGCGGACCGGTGAGCTGGTAGAGACGATCAAGGCGGCGATCCCGGCACCCGCGCGCTTCGGCGACGGACACCCGGCGAAGCGCGTCTTCCAGGCACTCCGCATCGCAGTCAACGACGAGCTCGGCTCGATCGAGGCGGCGCTGCCGACCGCGCTCGAGATGCTGCGCCCCGGGGGTCGCCTCGCCGTGGTCAGCTTCCACTCGCTCGAGGATCGGATCGTCAAGCGCTTCCTCCGCGCCGAGGAGAAGGGCTGTACGTGTCCGCCGGACTTCCCTATCTGCGTCTGCGGCCACGAACCGGCGCTGCGGGCGCTCTCGCGCCGGCCGATCAAGGCCTCGCCTCAGGAGCTCGCCGCCAACCCGCGCGCCGCCTCTGCCCGCCTGCGTGCAGCAGTGAAGAGCGAGCAGTAGCCGTGGCCTCTTGGAGCGACGCCGCCCCGGCGCTTCCCTCTCCGCAACCGCGCCGGCGGCCGAGGCCGAAGCCCGCGCCCACACAGCGCCCGCGCGCCCGGCGCCGGCGTGGGCTCGCCGGCGGCGTAGTCTGGATCGTGGTCACGGCGGTTCTGCTGACCGGCGTCGTCGCACTGAACGTCGCCCTTCTCCGGCTCAACGTCCAGTTGGACAAGCTCAACGCCGAGCGCACACGTCTCCGCGCTGAGAAGCAGGCGCTCGCCTCGCAGCTCTCGATGGCCGCCGCGTCGCCGCGCATTCAGCTCCAGGCTCGCCGCGTCGGGCTCGTCGCCGCGGACCCGACCCAGACCACGTACGTTCGCCTAGGGCCCCGCGCGCGTTGAGCGCCCGGGTCGCCAACCGGCGCATCCGACTGCTGCTCGCCGTCTTCGTGCTCGCCTTCGGTATTGCGTTCCTACGCGCGGCGTGGCTCCAGGGTGTCCGCGCCGCGTCGTTCGGGAGGCTCGCGTCGAGCCAGCACAGCGAGGAGGTGACGATTCCGGCCGCGCGCGGGACCCTCTACGATCGAGGCGGCGTCCAGCTTGCTATCGGAGAACAGGCGACGACGGTCTATGCCGATCCGCGCCGCGTGGCCGATCCGCGCAGCGAGGCTCCGATCGTCGCGAAGTCTCTGCGGCTCGACCCGAACGAGGTCTACTCGGCGCTCACCGACCGCAGCCGGGGATTCGTCTACGTGGCGCGGAAGGCGGATCCCACGCTCGCGGCGAAGCTCGCGCGCAAGGGCCTTCCCGGCCTGGGCTTCTACCACGAGGCACAGCGCTTCTACCCGCAGTTCAACCTGGCGTCACAGGTGCTCGGCTATGCGGGCGTGGACAACCGTGGCCTCGCAGGCCTCGAGCTCTCGCTCGACCAGCAGCTCGCGGGCCGCCCGGGTCGCGAGCGGATCGTCAAGGACGCCTCCGGCCAGGCCATCGACACGATCACCTCGCGCAGCGAGCGGGACGGCGAAGACGTCTACTTGACGCTCGACCACACGATCCAGGCGAACGCGCAGGCGGTCCTGCGGGACACAGTTAGCAAGTGGCATGCCAAGAGCGCGACGGCGATCGTGCTCGACCCGGCGACCGGCGCCGTGCGCGCGATGGCGGTCGCGCCCGGATTCGACGCGAACGTCTATCCGAAGGTGTGGCGCGTGTTGCAGCGCAACCGTGCGGTGACCGATACCTACGAGCCCGGCTCGACCTTCAAGCTCGTGACCGTCGCCGGAGCGCTCTCGGAGCGGCTCGTCTCGCCGAGAACACGATTCACGCTGCCGTACGAGATTCACGTCGCGGACCGCGTCGTCCACGACGCCGAGCCTCGCGGAACGGAGACGATGAGCGTCGCCCAGATCCTCTCCCACTCCTCCAACGTGGGTGCGATCACGCTTGCGAAGCTGCTCGGTCAGGACCGCCTGGCCCGCTGGATCTCACGCTTCGGCTTCGGCAAGCGGACCGGGATCGACTTTCCCGGCGAAAGTCCCGGGATCATGCTCCCGGAGAAGAATTGGTCCGGGTCGTCGATCGGCAACATCCCGATCGGACAGGGCATCGCGGTCACGGCGATCCAGATGGCGGCCGCCTACGCGGCGATTGCGAACCGCGGCGTGTGGGTGGAGCCTCACCTGGTCGACCACATCGGCGATGGACGCTCGAAGGTTCCGACGCGGCGGCGAGTCGTCTCTCGCTGGGTTTCCAGCCAGCTGATGAGCATGCTGAAGAACGTCGTCGCCGAAGGAACGGGCACCCTCGCCGAGGTGCCCGGATACCAGGTGGCCGGCAAGACCGGGACGGCGGCGAAGCCCGACCCGCAGGGCGGCTACTCGGACACGCGCTACGTGGCGTCGTTCGTGGGCGTCGTGCCCGCGTCACGGCCACGGCTGGTGATCCTGGTCTCGGTCGACGAGCCTCGCGGCGCGATCTGGGGCGGCGTCGTCGCGGCGCCGGCCTTCTCGCAGATCGCGAAGTTCGACCTCCAGTACCTCGACGGCGGTATCCAGCCGGACGCGCCTACGACCTCGTCCCCCTAGGTACGGTTCGCCCGGCCTCCTCCCCGAGGCGAGCATATCCGCGGCCGGCGCACGTGTGTGTGCCGAGAGCGTGACAAAAGCGCTGCAAACGAGCCGTTCTGATCCTCGCCACCAGCTCCGGCACGGCTGGGGGCCCTGGTAGACTCGCGCCGCGATGGACATCGAGCGCGTCATCGCTGCGCTCGCGCCCGTGGACGTCGTTGGACGCGCTCCAGTCGAGATCGCAGACCTGGCGTACGACGCCCGCAGCGCGACGGCGGGCTCCCTCTTCTTCTGCATCACGGGCACCCGTGTCGATGGGCACGAGTTCGCGGCGGAGGCCGTTGCCAACGGCGCCGTGGCGCTCGTCGTCCAGCGACCGCTCGAGCTCGACGTTCCACAAATCGTCGTAGCCGATCCGCGCCGCGCGATGGGGGTTGCCGCCGATGAGTTCTTCGAGCGCCCGACCGAGGGGCTCGAGGTCGCTGGGGTGACCGGTACGAACGGCAAGACGACGACCGCCTTCCTCCTCTATTCGATCCTTGCCGCGGCCGGACGACGGCCAGGTCTCCTCGGGACGATCGAGAGCCGCGTCGGCGGAGAGCGCCGAGGCGCCCTGCGAACGACGCCCGAGGCGATCGACCTGCAGCGGAGCTTCCGGGAAATGCTCGACGGCGGAGATCGGAGCTGCGCGATGGAAGCGACATCGCACGGCTCCGAGCTGGGCAGGCTCGACCGCGTCCGCTTCTCGGCGCTCGTCTTCACGAACCTGACCCAAGACCACCTCGACTTCCACGGCACCATCGAGCGCTACTTCGACGCGAAGCGCCGGCTCTTCACGGAGACCCGCCCGCCGGCGGCGGTCAACCTCGGCGATGCGCACGGGCGTCAGCTGGCCCAGGAGCTCGAGGGCCACCAACGCCTGCTGACCTTCGGCTTCGCCGAGGACGCCGAGTTCAAGCCGGAGAACCTCGAGGTCGGCCCTCGTGGGGCTCGCTTCACCGCGGCGGGGATCGAGCTCGACACGCGCCTTCGCGGCAGGTTCAACGTCGAGAACGTGCTCGGCGCCGTCGCCGGAGCGCGCCTGCTCGGTATTCCGGACGAAGCGATTGCTCACGGCGTGAAGGAGCTGCGCGGCGTTCCCGGCCGCTTCGAAGCCGTGGACGAGGGCCAGCCGTTCACGGTGCTCGTGGACTATGCCCACACGCCGGATTCACTCGAGAACGTCCTGCGCACTGCGCGCGACCTCGCCCACAACCGGCTCATCTGCGTGTTCGGCTGCGGCGGCGATCGGGACCGGGGCAAGCGGCCGCTCATGGGCAGGATCGCCTCGGAGCTCGCGGACCTGGCGATCGTGACCTCCGACAACCCGCGCAGCGAGGACCCCGACGCGATCATCGGCGAGATCGTGGCCGGCGCCGAGGCCGACGTCGACGTCGAGCCCGACCGGCGTGACGCGATCGCCAGGGCGATCGAGATCGCGCGTGAAGGAGACGTCGTCGTGATCGCGGGCAAGGGCCACGAGCAGGGACAGCAGTTCGCGGACGCCACCGTCCCCTTCGACGACCGCGACGTCGCCCGGGAAGCGTTGCGGCGCCTCGGAGCGCCGACGTGATCCCCCTCGGACTTGACGCGGTGGCGTCCGTCGTCGAGGGCAAGCTCGAGCGAACGCCGGACGCCGAGGAGATCACCGGTGTCCAGGTCGACTCGCGCCGTGTCGCGCCGGGAGACCTTTTCGTTGCGGTCGGCCGGGGAGTCCAGTTCCTCGACGACGCCCGTGTTCGAGGGGCCGCTGCGACCCTGGTGCCGCGGGAGCCCTTCGCAGCCTTCGCGGCCCTTGGGGCGGCCGTCCGCAACCGGTCGAGCGCGAAGGTCGTCGGCATCACCGGCTCGACCGGGAAGACGTCGACCAAGGACATCCTCGCCGCGCTCTGTGCCCCGGTTGCCCGGACGGTCGCGGCGGAGGCAAGCTTCAACAACGAGATCGGCGTCCCGCTCACGCTCTGCCGCCTCGAGCCCGACACGGAGGTCTGCATCGTGGAGCTGGCCATGCGCGGCTTTGGGCAGATCGCCGAGCTCTGCGCGATCACGCGGCCCGACGTGGGCGTCGTCACCAACGTCGGCCCGGTCCATCTGGAGCTCGTCGGGTCGATCGAGGGTGTGCTGCGGGCGAAGAGCGAGCTGGTTGCCGCCCTGCCGGTGGGCGGCACGGCGATCGTGCCGATGGACTTCCCGGTCGAACGCGAGGACATCGACGTCATTCGTCTCGGGGAGCCGGAGGCCGGTCCAGACGACGGGCGCACCATCGTCGGCGGTGTGAGCTTCAACTTCACGGCCCGGCACCAGACGGCCAACGCGGCCGCGGCCCTCGCCGCGCTCGACGCGCTGACACTCCCGCGACCGCAACGGGCGGATGTCGACTTCTCGCGCTGGCGCGACGAGGAGCTCCCGCTCGCCGGCGGGGGGCTGCTGATCAACGACGCCTACAACGCCAACCCGATCTCGATGCGGGCGGCGCTGGCGCACCTGGCGGCAACGGCCGGTGAGCGGCGACGGGTGGCGGTGCTCGGCGACATGGCCGAGCTCGGCCCGAGTGCTCCGGCGTTCCACGAGGAGATCGGCGCCGAGGCCGAGCGCCAAGGGGTGGCGTCGCTCGTGGCGGTGGGAGAGCTCGCGCGCGGGTACCTCGTCGGCGGGAGCGGGATCCCGATCACCAGCTGGGCGCCCGACGCCGAGAGCGCAATGTTCGCGGTCGAGGAGGCCGTCCGACCGGGTGACTGCGTCCTCGTCAAGGCGTCCCGCGCGGTTGGGCTCGAGCGAGTTGCCGAGGCGCTCGCGGCGGTGAGCGCTTGAGCCGGGTGTTGATCGCAGGGGTCGTCGCCCTGCTGATCTCGATCCTGGTCGGCCCGAAGTTCATCGAGTTCCTGCGTCGCAACGAGCTCGGCCAGCACATCCGGGAAGAGGGCCCCGAGCACCACTTCGCCAAGCAAGGCACGCCGGTGATGGGCGGGCTGCTGATCCTGCTCGCCGCCTCGATCGCCTTCCTCGCGTTCAGCACCTACACGGTGCCCGCGCTGACGGTGCTCTTCGTCACCCTCGGGTGCGGCGCAATCGGCTTCCTCGACGACTTCATCAAGCTCACCCACCGTCGCTCGCTCGGCCTCAACGGTCGCTGGAAGCTGCTGCTGCTGGGCCTCATCACCGTCGGCGTGGGCATCGCCGCCGAGCACCAGCACCTGCCCACGAACGTCTACATCCCGGGCGCGGGCCACCTCGAGCTCTCCTGGGCCTGGTACGGCCTGCTCTTCCTGGTGATCGCCGGCGCCGCGAACGGCGTCAACCTGACCGACGGGGTGGACGGGCTCGCGGCGGGGACGGTGATCATCGCGCTTTTCACCTTTGCCTCGATGATCGTGATCTCGTGGATCCGCTCCGGGCCGCCGGGGCATCGCTTCGACACGAAGCTCGACCTGGCGATCGTCGCGGCGGCCCTGATCGGCGGGACGATCGGGTTCCTCTGGTACAACGCGTGGCCTGCTGAGGTGTTCATGGGCGACACCGGCTCGATGGCGCTCGGCGGCGCGCTCGCGTCGTTCGCGATCTTCACCAAGACGATCTTCCTGCTGCTCCTGATCGGCGGGATCTTCGCGGTTGCAGCGCTCTCAGTGATCATCCAGGTCTTCAGCTTCAAGTACTTCAAGCGGCGCGTGTTCTTGATGGCGCCGATCCAGCACCACTTCGAGTTGAAGGCGTGGTCGGAGACGAGGATCATGGTGCGCTTCTGGATCGTGACCGGGATCCTGTGCGCGATCGGCTTCGCTCTGTACTACCGCTACTTCACTGGGTTCCGCTGAGACGTCGCTCGCGATGTCGCCCTCAGGTTGAGCCGGCTGTGCCGGCCCGACCGTCTGCGCCGCTGGCCGGCACGCCGGGGTCTACCGTTTCCCCATGACTGCGCTGCCGCAGCGGGCGCTCGTGCTCGGGCTCGCGCGATCGGGGAAGGCGGCCTCGGCGGCGCTCAAGCGGCGCGGGGTGGAGGTGGTCGGCGCCGACCGCGAGCTCGGGAACGACGACGACCTCACGCTGCTCGACGGGGTCGGGCTGCTCGTGAAGAGCCCCGGCGTGCCGAGGGAGTCACCCGTCGTCGCCGAGGCCGAGCGGCGCGGGCTGGCTATGTGGAGCGAGGTCGAGCTCGGCTACCGGCTGCTGCGGCCTCGGCTTGTCGGGGTCACCGGCACCAACGGAAAGACGACCACCGCCGAGTTGCTCGGAGCGATGACCGGTGCGCCCGTGGCCGGCAACGTCGGCCGCGCGCTGACCGAGCTGGACGGACAGGTCGCGACCGGGGCGCTCGTCGTCTGCGAGCTCTCGAGCTTCCAGCTCGAGGACGTCCACGAGCTCGCGTGCGAGGTCGCGGTCCTGCTGAACCTCGAGCCGGACCATCTTGACCGCTACAACTCGTTCGAGGCGTACCGCGCCGCGAAGCTCCGGATCTTCGAGCGGGCGCGCGCGAAGGTCGTCCCACACGGTCTCGGCCTCGAGGGAGTCGAGTTCGCCGCCGATGACCCGCTCCCCGCCGAGCCGCGAATCCGAGGCGCGCACAACCGGGAGAACGCCGCCGCTGCGACCGCGGCGGCTCGCCAGCTCGGGATCTCCGACGAGGCGATCGCCGAGGCGCTGCGCACGTTTCCGGGAGTGCCGCACCGCCTCGAGCCGGTGCGCGAGCTGCGAGGCGTCCTCTACGTGAACGATTCGAAGGCGACCAATGTCGCCGCGGCGCTCAAGGCGCTCGCCGCCTACGAACACGAGCCCGTGCACCTGATCCTCGGCGGCTCGCGTAAGGGCGAGGACTTCGCGCCGCTCGGGGCCGCGATCGGGCCGAACGTGAAGAGCGTACACCTGATCGGGGAGACCGCAGGCGAGCTCGCCGAGGCGATCCCAGATGCTCAGCGCGACGGCGATCTGGCCGGCGCCCTACGAGCGATCGAGGCCGACCCGGGAGACGTCGTGCTCCTGTCGCCGGCCTGTGCGAGCTACGACCAGTTCCGCGACTTCGAGGAGCGGGGCGAGGAGTTCAGGAGGCTGGTGCAGAACCTGTCCGGGTGAAGCGCGGGCAACTCGAATCGAGTGTCCTGATTCTCGTGACCCTTGGGCTCGTCGCCTTCGGTCTCGTGATGGTCTACAGCGCCACCTCGGCGTCGGCCGCGCTTGCCAACGGCGACCCCGCCTACTACCTCAAGCGCCAAGCGATCTACGCCGTGCTGGGAATCGCACTGATGGTCGTCGCGTCGCGTCTCGACTTCCACGTCTTGCGCCGGCTGGCGCCTGTCCTGGTGGTGACGAGCATCGGGCTTCTGCTCGCGGTGCTCGTGATCGGGCAGTCGGTGAACGGCGCCCGCCGCTGGCTGACCTTCGGCCCCGCCGTGTTCCAGCCCTCGGAGCTCGCAAAGCTCGCGCTTGCGATCTGGGCAGCTTCCTATCTCGCCCGCCGGCGGCCTCCGCAGTCGCTCTCCGAGCTGTGGCGGCCGGTCGGCCTCCTGACCGTGGTCTTCTGCGGGCTGCTGCTCCTCGAGCCCGACCTGGGGACCGCGATTGCGATCGTCGCGATGCTGGCCGCGATGCTTCTCGTCGCTGGCACGCCCGGGCGGACGCTCGGGGGCGGCCTCGGGATCGCGGCCGCGCTCGGCCTTCTCGCGATCTGGTTCGAGCCCTACCGACGGGCGCGCATCTTCAGCTTCCTCAACCCGTGGCAGGACGCGCAGGGGGCGGGCTTTCAGACCGTTCAGGCGATGATCGGCCTCGGCTCAGGCGGCATCTTCGGCGTCGGTCTCGGGCAGAGCGTCCAGAAGGCCAACTACCTGCCCGAGGCTCACACCGACATGATCTTCGCGATCATCGGCGAGGAGCTCGGCCTCGTCGGCGCGGCGGCGGTGATCCTCGCCTACTGCACGTTCGCCTACGTCGGCCTCAAGATCGCGCTCCAGTGCAAGGATCCGTTCGGCAAGCGCCTCGCGGCCGGGTTGACCGTGCTCGTCTCCGGCCAGGCGGCGATCAACCTCGCCGCCGTGATGGGCCTCGCGCCGCTGACCGGGATCCCGCTCCCGTTCGTCTCCTACGGCGGCTCGAGCCTCGTGGTGGCACTCGCGTCGGTTGGCATCCTCCTTAACATCGCGGGCGATGCCGGAGCCAAGAGCGCCAGCGTTTCTGATCGCGACCGGGGGGACGGCCGGGCACGTGCTGCCCGCCCTCGCAGTCGCGGAGGCGCTGCGCGGTCGCGGAGCACTCGTGACGTTCGCCGGGTCGCCGGGTCGCGCAGAAGCGCGTCTCGTCCCTGAGGCCGGCTTCGAGCTCGACACCTTCCGTGTGAGCGGGCTACCGCGGCGTCCAGGGCTCGCGCAGGCCCGCGCCGCCCTGCATTCGCTCGCCGCTCCGGCGGCCTGTGAGCGGATCCTGGCGCGGCGCCGGCCGGACGTCGTCCTTGGAGGCGGGGGTTACGTCAGCGGCCCTATGGTGCTCGCGGCGGCACGGCGGCGGATCCCCGCCGCGCTGATGGAGGCCGACGCGCATCTCGGCCTCGCCAACCGGCTCGCCACGCCGTTTGCGAAGCGTGTGTTCCTCTCCTTCCCGATCCCCGGACGCAAGCCGCCGAAGTACCGGGTCACCGGCCGGCCGATACCCGAGCGTTCGCACCCGCTGCCGCGGGAGGAGGCTCGCCGCCGCTTCGAGTTGCCCGAAGAAGGAACGGTGCTGCTCGTCGCCGGAGGCAGCCTGGGCGCCCGCGCGCTGAACGACATCGCGATCGAGAGCTTCGGCGCCGCAGGCCCGGCGGTCCTGCACCTCAGCGGCGAGAACGAGTACGAGCGTCTTCGCCGGCGTGTCACGCGTCCGGACTACCGGCTGCTTCCGTTCGTCGACGACTACGGTGCGGCGCTCGGCGCGGCGGATCTCGCGCTCTCACGGGCGGGAGGTGGCGTCTGGGAGCTGGCGGCCGCCGCGAAACCGGCAATCCTCGTTCCCTACCCGCTCGCCACCGCCGACCACCAGACCAAGAACGCGCGATATTTCCAGACTGCCGGAGGCGCCGTTCTCGTGCCGGAGGGCGAGCTCGGGCACGTGCCGGAGGTCGTGCGCTCGCTGCTCGGTGACTCACGGCGGCTCGAGGAGATGAGCAGGGCGATGCGGCGCGTATCCCGGCCCGACGCCGCTGACGAGATCGCCGAGGAGCTGATCGGACTTGCGTCCGCTCGAGGGTAGGCGCTTCTGGTTCGTCGGCATCGGCGGCGCGGGCATGAGCGCCCTCGCTCTCGTTGCGCGTGCCTGGGGAGCGGAGGTGGGCGGGTCCGATCGAGCGCGATCCTCGTACGTCGAGCGGCTCGAGGCGGCCGGGATTCAGGTGGCGATCGGGCACGACGCGGCGAGCGTCCCCGAGGGCGCCGAGGTCGTCGTCTCCAGCGCGATCGGAGAGGACAACCCCGAACTAGAGGTCACGCGCGCGCGTGGTACCAAGACGCTCAGGCGCGGGGAGCTGCTCGCCGAGCTCGTCGCGATGCGCAACTCGATCGTGGTTGCCGGCGCCCACGGCAAGACGACGACCACGGGGATGATCGCCTTCGTGCTCGACCGGCTCGGGCTCGATCCCGCGTTCCTGATCGGGGGCGAGATCCCTCAGCTGGACGGGAACGCCCGCGCCGGGGAGGGCTGGCTGGTGGCAGAGGGCGACGAGTCGGACCGCTCCCTCGAGCTGCTGCGCCCTCGGATCGCGGTGCTCACCAACGTCGACCTCGACCACCATGCGACCTTCGCTTCGGAGAACGAGGTACGGGAGCTCTTCGACCGGTGGCTTGCTCTGGCGCCGGAATCCGTCCGGGGGGACGAGCTGGAGCCGGTCGACCTCGACCTCGCGGTTGCCGGCGAGCACAACCGGCGCAACGCCGCGGTGGCGTTGGCCGCGCTGGAGCTCGCAGGAGTCGAGCGGGACGACGCCACGCGCGTCTTGCCCGAGTTCTCGGGTGTGGGGCGCCGGTTCGAGCGGCGCGGGGAAGCGCGAGGGGTCGCCGTCTACGACGACTATGGCCACCACCCCCGTGAGATCGCAGCCACGCTGGCGGCCGCTCGGGACACCGCGGGCTCGGGGCGAGTGCTCGTCCTCTTCCAGCCGCACCTCTACTCCCGCACCCGCCATCTTGCCCACGAGCTCGCGCACGCTCTCGCGGGGGCCGATGCGGTCGCCGTGACGAGCGTGTACGCGGCGCGGGAGGAACCCGTCCCCGGTGTGGAGGGCAGGCTTGTCGTCGAGGCGCTTGCTGCGGAGCGGCCGGGGATGCCGCTCGCCTGGACGCCGGAGCTCGCAGATGCGGTCCGGTTCGTCTCGCGGCGGGTGCGTCCGGGTGACCTGGTGCTCACGATCGGCGCCGGCGACATCGAACGGGCGGGGCCGCTGCTCCTCGAGGAGCTCGCGTGAACCTCGAACAGGGCGTCGCCCTCGCGCGCTTCACCACCCTGGGCACGGGCGGCCCAGCGGCCGCCTTCGCGCGTCCGGAAACGCTCGAGGAGCTTCAGGAGGCGCTGGCCTGGGCGGTCGAACGTGAATCGCCGGTTGCGACGGTCGGTCTCGGCTCGAATCTGCTCGTCGCCGACGAGGGCTTTGCCGGCCTGGTGCTGAAGCTCGGCGGCGAGCTCGCGGAGGCCACGGTGGAGGGGGAGCGACTCCTCGCCGGCGGCGGCGCTGCGAACGCCGTCTGCCTCCACCGTGTACGGGCAGCCGGCCTGGGCGGCTTCGAGTTCGCGTGCGCGATCCCAGGCACGATCGGCGGCGGTGTGTGGATGAACGCCGGGGCATACGGCAGCGACTGGGCGAGGATCCTCGACCGCGCGCTCGTCGTGGACGCGGACGGGGCCCGCTGGTCGTCTCCGGCGGAGCTCGGGCTCAGCTACCGGCATTCCGGTCTTCACCACGGGCAGGTCGTCGCGCGAGCGGAGTTCACGCTCTCCCCGCTGCCGGAGGAGCAGATCAAGGCGAACGTCTCGCGCCTTCAGGCCCTGCGCAAGGCCGCACAACCCACGAACAAACGGACCTTCGGGAGCGTGTTCAAGAACCCCGAGCACGAGCTGACCGCGGGCCGGATGCTCGAGGCCTGCGGACTGAAGGGCTACCGGATCGGAGGAGCGCAGATCTCGCCGCGTCACGCGAACTTCATCGAGAACGCGGACGAAGCACGGACGGCCGACGCGATCGCGCTCATGGTCGAGGCCCGAAGACGCGCGCTGGAGCAATTCGGCGTCGAGCTACGGCACGAGGTCGAGTTCCTCGGCCCGCTCGAGCTCCCACCGGTCGGGTAGGAGCGCCGACCGCCGCGGCGAAAGCCGCCTCGTGCCCGAGCGCCGGCCTCAGCGTGCGCGAGCCCGCGCAGCCGTGATCCCGCTTCCCGGGACCATGGAGCGCGCTCCGATCATGCGCGCTCTTCCGAGCGGACGCTCGCTGCTGCTCGGCTTCGTGATTGTGGCCGGGGCCGCAGGGCTGTACGTACTCGCCCGGAGCACACCGATGTTCTCGCTCGACACCGTCTCGGTCGCAGGCGCGCCACCGAGTGTCGCCGGGCACGTGCGCGCCGCGCTTCGACCGCTCGAGGGCCGGAGCCTCTTGTCGCTCGATTCGTCGGAGGTCGACCGGCGACTCGGGGCGCTTCACGACATTGCGGGCTACACCTACGACCGAGACTTCCCGCACACCCTCCGGGTGACCGTCAAGCCGGAGCACCCCGTCGCCGTTGCGCGGCGCGGAGCGAAGGCCTGGCTCGTGGCGGCGAGCTCTCGGGTGATTTCGCCGCTGCCCGTGCACGCCCGTCCCGCTCTCCCGAGGATCTGGCTCGCCCATTCCGGGGACCCGGAAGTCGGCGCGCCGATCACCGATCGTTTCGGGCTCCGAGCCGTGCGGACCCTGGCTCTGGCGCGCCTCGCGCACTTCGGCGGCCGCATCCGAATGGTGCGCGCGCGCGAGCACGACCTCACGCTGCTGCTGGGCTCCGGGCTCGAGCTCCGTTTGGGCGAGCTCCGAGCGATTCGGCTCAAGCTTGCGATCGCCACTCGCATCCTGCCCGGCATCCTGGCGCACGGCGGCTATGCCTACGTGGATCTCAGCGTTCCCGAGCGCCCTGTAGCGGGAGTAGACCCTCAACTCTCAACCTGAGCGTAAGGCTTTCGCAGCACAAGCGGCGTTGACAGGCGCACCGGCGAGGCGTACCCTGCCGGCGCAGAAGACGTACTGTCCAGTAAAGCTTGAGGTAGAGGCGAGTTGAGTATGAGGGATCAGACGGGGAACTACTTGGCGTTGATCAAGGTCGTGGGCGTCGGCGGCGGCGGCTCGAATGCCGTGAACCGGATGGTGGACGCGGGGCTTTCGGGGGTGGAGTTCATTGCCGTGAACACCGACGCTCAGGCGCTCCTCATGTGCGACGCCGACGTGAAGATGCCGATCGGATCCGACGTGACGCGGGGTCTGGGGGCAGGCGCGGACCCGAACGTTGGGCAGGCTGCAGCGGAGGAGAGCCGCGACGAGCTGAAGGAAGCGCTGAAGGGCGCCGACATGGTCTTCGTGACGGCCGGCGAAGGTGGGGGTACCGGCACCGGCGCGGCGCCGATCGTGGCGCGGCTGGCACAGGAGCTCGGCGCGCTGACGGTCGGCGTCGTTACGAAGCCGTTCGCGTTCGAGGGGCGCCGTCGGGCGGAGGTGGCGCTGCGAGGCGTCGACGAGCTACGCGACCACGTCGACACACTGATCGTGATCGAGAACGACCGCCTGCTCCAGGTCGTCGAGAAGCGCACCTCGATCGTGGACGCCTTCACGATGGCCGACGACGTCCTCCGTCAGGGCGTGCAGGGGATCACCGACCTGATCACGATTCCCGGGCTCGTGAACCTGGACTTCGCCGACGTGCGCACGATCATGAGCGAGGCGGGCTCGGCGCTGATGGGAATCGGCGCGGCGGCAGGCGAGAACCGAGCGACGGAGTCTGCGCGCGCGGCGGTCTCGTCACCGTTGCTCGAGTCCTCGATCGAGGGCGCGACCGGCATCCTGCTCAACGTCACGGGTGGCCCTGACATCGGGCTGTTCGAGGTGAACGAGGCAGCGCAGGTCGTCACGTCCGCCGCCGACCAGAACGCCAACGTGATCTTCGGGGCCGTCATCGACGAGGCCTTGGGCGACGAGGTACGCGTGACCGTCATCGCCACGGGCTTCGGACCGGCGCGGCTGCGCCGGCGTCGGCGGGCCGAGGAGCCGGCCGAGGGCGAGTCCGAGACGCCCCGCGAGGTGCCGGCCGAGCGCTTCGAGGTCACGGAGGACGTGCTCGAGGTGCCGTCCTTCCTGCGCGACGGCTAGTTCGAACCGACTCGCAAGGAAAGGTTTAACGACCGCGGACTGCGGTGAGGATTCCCGGTGCCCTCTCGGGTCGACCGTGACGGTTGACCCGCGATGACCCGGTCCGGCCGCCCCGGCCTCGGCTCTCCAAGCCGAAGCCGGGGCGGCTTCTTTCTTGGCTCCTTTAGCATCAGTGGCCGATGCAGACCCTGCTCCGGACACCGCTTTACGAGCGCCACGTCGCCCTCGGCGCGCGGCTCGTGCCGTTCGCCGGCTGGGAGATGCCGGTGCAGTACGAGGGAGTGATTCCCGAGCATCGAGCCGTGCGGGCCGACGCCGGGGTCTTCGACGTCTCGCACATGGGGGAGATCGAAGTCGAGGGCCCTCGCGCGCGCGAGTTGCTTCAGGCCGCGCTCTCGAACGACCTCGATCGCATCGGGCCGGGCCAGGCCCAGTACACGCTGCTCACCAACGAGCAGGGCGGCATCGTCGACGACCTGATCGTCTATGAGCTCGACCCGGAGCGCTTCCTCCTGATCGTCAACGCGGCCAACCGTGAGCCCGACTTCGGCTGGCTGCTCGAGCGCGAGCTACCGGGAGCGGAGGTGCGCGATGTCTCCGACGACTACGCGCTGCTCGCGGTGCAAGGCCCTCACGCGCTCGAGCGGCTCGGCCTGCCTGCCGCGCCGGCCTTCACCTTCGCGGACGGCGAGATCGACGGAGTCCGGTGCGTGGTCAACCGAACGGGCTACACCGGCGAGGAGGGAGTCGAGCTCCTGGTCCCGGCCGACGAAGCCGGCGAGTTGTGGGATCGCGTCATGGGGCGGGGGGTGACGCCCTGTGGGCTCGGGGCTCGCGACACCCTTCGGCTCGAGGTGTGCTACCCGCTGCACGGAAACGACATCGGGCCGGACACGGACGCGATCTCCGCGGGGCTCGGCTGGGTCTGCGCCCTCGAGAAGGAGTTCACCGGCGCCGGCGAGCTGCGGCGCATCAAAGCGGCCGGTCCCGAGCAGAAGCTCGTCGCCTTCGTGATGGACGATCCGGGCATCCCGCGGCAGGGCATGGCGATCACCGAGGGGGGCGAGGTCACCTCCGGTTCCCACTCGCCGATGCTGGAGCGGGGGATCGGCCTGGGCTACGTGCCGGCCGCGACCGCGCAGCCGGGCACGGAGCTGACGATCGACGTTCGCGGCCGGCCTCGTCGCGGGCATGTGGTCAAGAAGCCCATCTACTCACGGGAGGAACGCTGAATGGCCGCTGCCGAGAGCTACCCGGACGATCTCCGTTACCACCGCGAACATGACTGGGCGCGGCTCGAGGGCGACGAGGCTGTCTTCGGGATCACGTGGTTCGCCCAGGACGCGCTAGGTGAGCTCGTCCACTTCGAGGCGCCCGAGGAGGGCGCGACGGTGGCCAAGGATCGGTCCTACGCCGAGGTCGAGTCGGTCAAGGCTGTCTCGGACGTGATCGCGCCGCTCTCGGGCGAGGTGCTGGAGGTCAACAATGCGGTCATCGAGGCGCCCGAGACCGTGAACGACGACCCGTACGGCGCCGGCTGGCTCGTGCGAGTGCGGCTGAGCGACCCGGGCGAGGTCGACTCGCTGCTCGATCTGGAGGCGTACAAGCAGCACCTGGCCGACGCGTGAGCTACCTCGCGCTGACCGACGCCGACCGGGAGGCGATGCTCGAGGAGATCGGGGTCTCGTCGATCCAGGAGCTCTTCGGCGATCTCCCGACGGGCGTCAGGCTCGATCGAGAGCTCGGCCTACGCCCGGCGATGACCGAGCAGGAGCTGACTGCGTACTTCGAGGAGCTCGCCGCGGCGAACGTGCCTGTCGGTGCAGAGCTGTCGTTCCTCGGAGCCGGCATGTACGACCACTACGTCCCGGCGATCGTCGACGCCGTCATGCAGCGAGGCGAGCTACTGACGGCGTACACGCCGTATCAGCCCGAGCTCAGCCAGGGCGTCCTCCAGGCGATCTTCGAGTACCAGACGGCGATCTGCGAGTTGACGGGAATGGACGTCTCGAACGCGTCGGGCTACGACGGCACCACCGTTGCGGCGGACGCCTGCTTCATCGCGAAGCACGTGACGGGCCGCACGAAGGTCGTGCTCACCGAGGCGACGAACCCACAGGTGCGGCAGGTCGTCAAGACCTACGCACCGGGCTTCGGTCTCGAGGTCGTGGAAGTGCCTCACCGCGACGGCGCAACCGACCCGGACGAGCTGCGCGTCGCCTCCGAGGGCGCGGCCTGCGCCATCTTCCAGCATCCGAACTTCTTCGGCGTGCTCGAGCCCGCGGCCGAGTTGGCCGCCGCGGCGACCGATGCCGAAGCGCTCGCGGTGGCGCACGTCGACCCGCTCTCGCTCGGCGTACTCGAGGCGCCCGGTCACTACGGTTGCGCGATCGCGATCGGAGAAGGGCAGTCGGCGGGAAATGCCCTCTCGTACGGAGGCCCGCACTACGGGTTCCTGTCAGCGCGCTCGGACTTTATTCGGCGTATGCCGGGCCGCATCGTCGGCGAGACCACAGACGCCGCGGGGAACCGCGGCTATGTCCTCACCCTTCAGACACGCGAGCAGCACATCCGGCGCGAGAAGGCGACCTCGAACATCACCACGAACCAGACGCTGCTGGCGTTGGGCGGTCTGGTCTACCTCTCGTGGCTCGGGCCTGAGGGTCTCCGCGAAGTGGGGGAGACCTGCATGGCCCTCGCCGAGCACGCCAAGAGCCGGCTTGGGCTCCCGGTGCTGTTTGCAGATAGGACAACATTCAAGGAGTTTGGCATCCGCGTCGGACGGCCCGCCGCCGAGGTCGTCCACGACGCGCGAGAGCGTGGGGTGCACCCGGGGTATGCACTGGGCCGCGACTATCCCGGCATGGACGACGTGCTCCTCGTAGCGCTGACGGAGAAGCGGACCCCAGTAGAGATCGACCGGCTGGCGGAGGTTCTCGCGGAGGTGAAGGCTCGGTGAAGCTGATCTACGAGAAGTCACGGCCGGGACGCCGGGCGGGCCGCTTTCCCGAGCACGGCCTACCCGTCCCGGACGTGCCCGTGGAGCTCCGCCGCTCCGAGCCGCCGCGGCTGCCCGAGCTCGCCGAGCCGGATCTCGTCCGGCACTTCACCGAGCTCTCGACCCGGAACTTCGGCATCGACACCGGCTTCTACCCGCTCGGCTCGTGCACGATGAAGCACAACCCACGCGTGAACGAGCGGATCGCGGCGTTGCCCGGGTTCCGCGACCTGCACCCTCACCAGGAGGAAGACGGCGCGCAGGGCGCGCTTCGCCTGTGCTGGGAGCTCCAAGAAGTCCTTGCCGAGATCACCGGCCTCGACGCCGTCTCGCTACAGCCGGCGGCAGGCTCGCAGGGCGAGCTCACAGGGTTGTTGTTGATGCGCGCCTACTTCGGCGAGCGCGGCGAGGACGAACAGCGGCGGAAGATCGTCATCCCGGACACCGCACACGGAACGAACCCGGCGAGCGTCACGATGGCGGGCTACGAGCTGACGCCCGTCAAGACCGACGCTCGCGGCAACATCGACATCGACGACCTCGAGGGAAAGGTCGACGAGCACACAGCCGGGCTGATGCTCACGAACCCGTCGACGCTCGGGCTGTTCGACGAGAACATCGAAGAGATCGCCCGGACGTTCCATAGGGCAGGCGCGCTCATGTACTACGACGGCGCCAACCTGAACGCCGTCTGCGGAATCTCTCGGCCGGGCGACATGGGCTTCGACATCGTCCACATCAACCTGCACAAGACCTTCTCGCAACCGCATGGCGGCGGCGGTCCCGGTGGGGGGCCGATTGCGGTTGCGAAGAGGCTCGAGCCCTTCCTGCCCGTGCCGGCGGTCGTCCGGCGCCACGACGGGTACGGGTTCGACTACGACCGGCCCAAGACGATCGGGAAGGTGCGCGGTTTCGCCGGCCCGTTCGGTGTGTTCGTCCGCTCGTACGCGTTCATCCTGGCGTACGGCCCGCAGCTCCGAGAGATGTCCGAGGCGGCTGTCCTGAATGCGAACTACCTGCTCGCGCGCATCCGCGGGGCCTATGAGCTGCCCGTCGACCGGCTCTGCATGCACGAGTTCGTTCTCTCTGCACGCCTGCTCAAGCGGGAGCATGGCGTCACCGCGCTCGACGTCGCGAAGCGGCTGATGGACTACGGGTTCCACCCGCCGACGGTGTACTTCCCGCTGGTCGTGCCCGAGGCGCTGATGATCGAGCCGACCGAGACGGAGACGAAGGAGACGCTGGACGCATTCGCCGACGCCATGCTCGCGATCGCCGAGGAGGCGGCCCATGAGCCCGACGTGCTGAAGAGCGCGCCACACGGGCGCCCGGTCGGGCGCCTCGACGAGGTGAAGGCAGCCAAGCGCGTCGTCGTCCGCTACGGCTTCGGGGAACACCCCGACCTCTCCGGCGAGGCCGCCGAGGCCATCGCCGAAGCACCGAGAGGCGTCTGATGATCGACCTTCGCTCCGATACCAAGACCCAGCCGTCTCCCGCGATGCGCGCCGCGATCGCCGCCGCGGAGGTAGGCGACGAGCAGAGGCGCGAGGACCCGACCGTCAACGCACTCGAGCCGCGCGTGGCGGAGCTCCTGGGGCAGGAAGAGGCCGTCTTCGTCCCAACGGCGACGATGGCGAACGAGATCGCGCTGCGGACGCTGGCACCGCCGGGCGGCGAGGTGATCGCCGAGGAGAATGCACACCTCTTCATCTCGGAGTTGGGCGGCCCGGCCGTGCACGCGGGCCTGATGACGCGCCAGCTCCCATGCCCGAACGGCCGCTTCACGCCGGATCAGCTCCGCGCGACGTTCCGTAGGGGCGACAGGACGCACACCCCACCCACGCGAATCGTCTCCATCGAGAACACCCACAACGCCTCCGGGGGCCGCGTCTGGCCGCTCGAGGAGGTCGACGCGATTGTCGCGACCGCAGGCGAGCTCGACCTTCGCACACACCTCGACGGCGCCCGAGTCCTGAACGCGGCCGTCGCCTCCGGTGTTCCGGCGGAGCGGATCGCGGGCCAGTTCGACACGGCCACGCTCTGCCTATCCAAGGGCCTCGGCTGTCCTCTCGGGGCGCTGATCGCCGGCTCGGCCGAGCTGATGGCCGAAGCGCGGCGCCTGAAGCACCTCTTCGGCGGTGCGATGCGGCAGGCGGGGATCGTCGCCGCGGCGGGGGTCTACGCGCTCGACCACAACGTCGAGCGGCTTGCGGAGGATCACGCCCGGGCGCGGCGCCTTGCGGAGGGCCTGCACGCGGCCGGCCTGCCGATCGACCTCGAACAGGTCGAGACCAACTTCGTCCAGGTCGACGTCCGACCCCTAGGGCTCTCGGCGGACGAGGCGCTCGAGCGACTCTGGCAGCAGGACATCGGCCTCTCGAAGACGGCGCACGAAACTCGTCTCCGCGCCGTGACGCACCTCGATATCGGCGACGAGGACATCGAGCGGGCGATCGATGCGATTCCGCGCGCGCTGGGAGCGCTTGCCCGCGCCTGAGCGATTCCGGCGCCTCGTCGTCGAGGCGCAACGAGCGGGACGCCTCCCGAGCCTCGCCGCGGCCGTCTTTCACGCCGGCGAGCTGGTCTGGAGCGACGCCGTCGGAATGGCCGACCTCGAGAAGCAGGAGGCGGCGACGCCCGACACCCAGTACGCGGTGGCCTCGATCACGAAGACCTTCACCGCGGCATGCGTCTTCCAGCTCCGGGACGAGGGCAAGCTGGAGCTCGACGAGCCGCTCTCGCGGTACCTCCCGGAGGCCGTCCATGGCTCGCCGACTCTGCGGCGACTGCTCGCGCACGCGTCGGGACTTCAGCGCGAGCCGCCGGGCGAGGTCTGGGAGACACTCGAGTTTCCCGACGAGGAGGAGCTGCTCGGGCGGCTCGACGAGGCCGAGCAGGTGCTCGCGCCGGGGGCTGCCTGGCACTACTCGAACCTTGCCTACGCACTGCTCGGTCACGTCGTCGCCCGGGTCTCGGGGAAGCCGTTCCGCGACTGCGTGCGGGAGCGGCTGCTCGAGCCTCTGGGTCTGGTGCGGACGACCTGGGGTCCGGCCGAGCCGGCCGCGAGGCCGTATTTCGTCGAGCCCTATTCGGACGCGGCCCGACGCGAGCCCGAGCTCGAGCTCGGTGGCAAGGGCGGTGAGTCCGGACTATCGAGCACCGTCGGCGACCTCTCCCGCTGGGGCGCGTTCCTGGCCGACCCTGACGAAGCCGTGCTCGCGCCAACGAGCGTCGACGAGATGCACGCGCTCCAGATCATGGCGGAACCCGACTGGACGCTCGGCTGGGGTCTCGGCGTCGCGCTCTGGCGCCGCGGCGAGCGCATCTTCGGCGGTCACACCGGCGGCTTCCCGGGTTTCCTCTCGATGTTCGTGTATTCGCGCCGCGACCGGGTCGGGGCGGTCGTGCTGACGAACTCGGGCAACTGGCCGAAGCTGAGCGAGACGGGCCTGGCGCTCGCCGAGGCCGCGCTCGACGAGCTGCCACCGGACGTTGACTCGTGGGCGCCGGAAGAGCCGCCGCCGGAGGAGATGGTTCCGCTCCTTGGCCGCTGGTGGTCGGAGGGGGACGAGACGATCTTCAGCTGGCGGCACGGGAAGCTCGAGGCGAGGTCCGCGACCGCGCCGCCCGAGCGTGAGCCGTCGGTCTTCGAGGCAGAGGGAGAGGACCGGTTCCGCACCGTTTCCGGTCGCGAGCGCGGCGAGCTGCTGCGGGTCGTGCGGGACGACTCCGGTGGCGTCTCCAAGCTCTACTGGGCCACCTATCCGTTCACGCGATCGCCCGAGATTTTCGGCCCCCAGGGTCGGCGTCCCTGAGTACGGTTCGCCCGGCCTCCTCCCCGAGGCGAGCGTATCGAGAGCCGGCGCACGTGTCTGTGACGAGCTGTGCCGAGAGCGTGACCTCTGCTCAGCGGTCGCCGGCGACGTAGAACCCCGCCGCCACTCCCACGTAGACGGCAACGAGGAGGAATCCCTCCCAGCTACGCCCTCGACCGTCGGAGAGCAACATCGCGACGAGTAGGGCCGAGCCGCCCATGGCGGCGAGCTCGATCGGCCTGAAGCTCAGCGGCAGCGCGGGCTTCACGATCCACGACAAGAGCGCGACCGCGGGAGTAACCAGCAGCGCGACCTGCGCGCTCGAAGACACCGCGATCTCCGTTGCAAGCGGCAGCTTGCCTCTGCTCGCGATCACGATGGCGCCGCCGTGCTCGGCCGCGTTCCCGACGATGGCGACGATCACCGTCGCGATGAAGAACTCCGAAAGCCCCGCCGACTCCGCGAATGAAGCGAGCGAATGAACGAGCGTCTCGCTGATCAACGCCGTCACCACCGTCGCCGCGGCGAGCACTGTGAGTGCCACCGCGAGCGACCAGCCCTCGCCCGGGGTGTCGCCGCTCTCCTGATGCAGGCGTTTGTGCCGGCGAAGGCCGAAGACCGTTGTCCCCGCGTACAGGAAGAGAAGCACGATCGAGACGGGGATCGAGAGGACGGCGAGCGAGTGCCGCTCGACGTCACCGTGCCAGCCCGGCACCGAAGGGACGAGAAAGAGCAGCACGGCCACCAGCACGAGCCCGAGCTGCAACATCATCGAGAAGCGGTCGAGCGGCTGCCCGTCGCCGCCGTTCCCGCCGAAGATCAACGCGACCCCGAGCACGAGCAGGATGTTCGAGACGACGCTCCCGGCGAGCGACCCGCGCACGACGTCCGGGAGGGACGCGTTGACGGCGAACAGCGCGATGATCAGCTCCGGCGCGTTGCCGAAGCTGGCGTTCAGGAAGCCCCCGATTCCGGGGCCCGTATGCTCGCCCGCGTGCTCGGTCGCCTCGCCGATCAGCCACGCGAGGGGCACGAGCGCGGCTGCCGCGGAGACGAACAGGACGTTGTCGTCTGCATGGACGACGTACCGCAGGAGAATCGTGATCGGGGCCAGCACAAGCGACGCCCAGAGGAGCTTGCGGCCCACGGCGCTACCCTAGCGAGCCGTGCTCGAGGCCGTTCTCTTCGACTGGGGCGACACGCTGATGCAGTTCGCGTACTCGCCCGAGCTGGTCAGCGCCGGTCACCGAGCCGGGCTCGCCGCCATCGGCCGCGACGGCCTGCCGGACGACGACGCGCTCACCGAGCACTTCCGCGAGCACTACGAGCCGTTCTTCTGGGTTCCGGGAACCGTGGAAGAGATCGAGTATCCGGAGCTCGTCCGGCGGCTGCTCGCCGACTTCGAGGTGACGATCGACGACGACGAGCTGCGGCGCTACCTCGAGGCCGAGCACTCCGCCTGGGACCCCGCCCGAGTGCTCGGAGCGCACACGCACGCACTGCTCGAGTCGCTTCGCTCGCGCGGCCTCAAGCTCGGGCTCGTCTCGAACGCCTTCGACCCCGGCTGGCTCCTTCACCGCGACCTCGAGCAGATGGGGCTCGCGCAGCGACTCGACTTCAGCGTGTTCTCTTCCGAGGTGGGGACGAGGAAGCCGCATCCGGCGATCTTCGAGCGGGCGCTCGAGGCACTCGGGGTCGAGCCGGAGAACGCCCTCTTCGTCGGCGACCGGCTCTTCGAGGACATCCGCGGCGCCGGCGAGCTCGGAATGAGAACCGTTCAGGCGCTCTGGTTCCGGGTCGACGAGCACGCGGACGGCCGCGAGCCGGATCACCAGGCGTTCACGCAGGTGGACGTCCTGAATGTCGCGCGGCGTCTCGCTTAGCCGCCAAACCGCTGCTTGTCAAGTCTTGCGGAGCACGGGTATTTGCACCCACAATTCGCTCATGCAGATAGGCGAGCAGGCGGTGGCCCCGCCGAGCGAGCTACCGCTCCGACCCCAAGACGAGGTCGAATGCCGCCGCTGCGACGTCCACTGCGACAAGGTCGTGTTCCCGGGCGCGTGCCTCGAGCGCGGCTGTCCGTTCTCCTATTCGCACGAGGAATTCGGGCACACCTACATGGGCTGCCTGATGAAGGTCTTCGACGTCGAGATCGACGTCGACCTTCTGGAAGAGGCGGAGTCCCGGCGCGGCGGCTTCGGGGCCGTCAGGGCGACGGGGCCGGCGCTCCCGATGTGCAAGGTGGCGGTCGAGGCCTGCTACGAGGCGCGGGCGGGCGAGCTCGGCTGCGTCAATCCGGAGTTCCACGAGCTGCCGGTCGGCGAGCCTTCGTTCCGGATCTTCGCCCAGATCGCTTCGTAGCCCTGGCGTAGAGCTCCTTCAGCTTCCGCATCTGCTCCTCGTCCGGGCCGTGGCCCGCCCCGGGAACCTCGAGCAACGCGGGTAGGCCCTGCAGCTTCGGATGGGCGAGAAAGACGCCGAGCTTCTCTCCGAGGAGGCCGTCGCCGATGTTGTCGTGACGGTCGCGATTCGAGCCGAGCGGCGTCTTGGAGTCGTTCACGTGAAGACAGCGCAACCGGTCGAGCCCGATCAGGCGATCGACCTCGCTCACGACGCGATCCATCTCGGCTGGATCAGTGACGTCGTAGCCGGAAACGAACAGGTGGCACGAATCGAGGCAGACGCCGAGCCGCGGGTGACCCTCAAGCGCGTCGTAGATCGCCGCGAGCTCCTCGAGTGAGCGGCCGATCGTGTCGCCGGTGCCGGCCGAGTTCTCCATGCAGAGCCAGGTCGTGTCGGAGCAGTGCTCGAGTGCCGACGCAAGGGCGGGGACGACCCGCTCGAGGCCGGCGTCGAAACCTGACCCCAGATGGGAGCCGACATGGAAGACGACCGCGTCCGCCTCGATAGCGCAGCCCACGTCGACCGTGTTCTCGAGCGCTGCGACCGACTTCGAGTAGAGGTCGTCGTCGGGGTTGGCCAGGTTGATCAGGTAGAGCGCGTGGCAGACGACGCCGCCGATCCCGGCCTCGGCGCGGCGCTCCTTGAACCGCTCGAAGTTGGCCGGATCGTGGTTCGTCGGCCGCCAGGTGCGCGGGCTCTGCGTGAAGATCTGGACGGACTCGCCGCCCATCGCCTCGATCCGATCGATGGCGGTATGGATGCCTCCGGAGGAAGAGACGTGTGCGCCGAGCTCCACGCGCCTGACGCTAGCGCAGCCAGGTGGCCAGGCGCGCGGCCTCATCCTGGAGCTCGCGCCGGGCCTCGCGCGGAAGCGGCGCGAACAGCGTCGTCGTCAGGCGCTCGTCCTTGAACCGCCACGTCCCGGCGACGAGGCCGTCGACGAGGAACGTCTGCTCGACGTCCGCGTTCGAACGCAGGACCGCGTCGCGGTACTCCTCCGGCAGGAGCCTGGTGCGGTCGAGCAGCGTGTTGTCCCACTTGGGCAGGAAGCGAACCGGCGCCACGATGTCCCCCGGCGGGATCCAGCCCCGCCCTACGTCGTAGAGCTCGCGCCCCTGCTCGTCGCGGAAGGTTCGCAACCCGTTCAGCGACCAGGCGAAGTCCCGAACGCGCATGCCGGACCACCTGCCGATCTCACCGCGTGTGGCCGGGCCGAACGCCGCCAGGTAGCGGCGCACCAGCTCGGCGCGAGCCCGTTCGGGGTCGATCTCAGGGCAGTCGACCGCAACGAACGAGGGGCGCCGGGGGCCCTTCCAGGAGCTGCTCTCGGCCGAGTGGACGATGCGCCCCTGGAGCCGGAGGGCGTACCAGACCCCGTTCGGTCCCTCGATGTTGAGTCCGTGCTCACGCTCGAGCAACTCCTCGATCTCGGCGCGCGTCCGGGGCTCGGCGGCGAAGCGCCGCAGGGGCTCGATCACGCCGGCGGCGGTCTCTTGCGAGGCGCGCGTGACCCAGGCCGGCGGCGCCACGTCGAGCGCGGCCCCGAAGAGCGCGTAATCCGACGCGGACAGCAGGTGCACGGTTCCGCGCATCAGCACCCCTCGAAGCACCGTGCCACGCCGAAGCGCGCGTTCCAGCGTCTCGCGACGGAAGCCTTCGAGCCGGGACCAGAGCCCGACGTAGGGAGCCGGCGCCCACTGGGCCTGCATGCCGGCGAGCCGCTCGACCGCCCTGGGCACGGGCAGCCGCGCCCGTCGAAGTAACAGCTGCCTGGCGAGGGTGGCGCGGTTCAGCTCCCGTGGCGAGAGGACGCGCTCCATCCGCCAGTACGCTAGCGGCGTGAGCGTCCGCGTCCGCTTCGCGCCCAGCCCCACCGGCTACCTGCACATCGGCGGCGCCCGAACGGCACTGTTCAACTGGCTCTTCGCGCGCCACCAGGGCGGCGAGTTCCTGTTGCGGATCGAGAACACCGACGTCGGTCGCGAGGTCGCGGAGGCGACCGACCAGATCCAGGGCACGTTGTCTTGGCTCGGGCTCGACTGGGACGGCGAGGTCACCTTCCAGCTCGACCGGATGGAACGAGCGCAGCAGGTCGCCCGCGAGCTCGTCGCGGAGGGCAAGGCCTACGAAGACGAGGGCGCGATCCGCTTCCGCATGCCCGACGAGGGCGCGACCGCGTGGGAGGACGTCGTGCTCGGCCGGATCGAGTACCCGAACGAGAAGCTCGAGGACGTCGTGCTCGTCCGCTCGGATGGCCGGCCGACCTACAACTTCGTCTCCCCGCTCGAGGACGCGCTGGACGGGATCACCCACGTGATTCGCGGCCAGGACCACGTCTCGAACACGCCCAAGCAGCTGCGGATCCTGGAGGCGATCGGCGCCGCGCTTCCGGCCTATGCCCACGTGCCCCTCCTGAACGGGCCCGACGGCCGCAAGCTCTCGAAGCGCCACGGTGCGGTCACCGTCGAAGACTTCCGCGCGCAGGGCTACCTGCCGGACGCACTCGTCAACTACCTCGCGCTCCTCGGCTGGAGCTACGACGACCACACGGAGATCATGACTCGCGCGGAGCTCGTCGAGCGTTTCACGCTCGACCGGGTGGGCACGAGCGCCGCGACCTTCGACTACAAGAAGCTCGAGTGGCTGAACGGGATGTATCTGCGCGCCTTGCCGCCTGACGCCTATGCAGACGCCCTCGTGCACTACCTTCGCGAGCAGGGCTACGAGTGGGACGAAGAGGCGATCCGGAAGGCGGCCCCGCTCGTGCAGGAGAAGATCGCCACCCTCGGTGAGTTCCCGGCGTTCGCGGGCTTCCTCTTCGCTCGGGTCGAGCCCGATCCGGAGAAGCTCGGCGACGGGCAGATGCTCCCGGCCGCCGTGGAGCGCCTGGCCGAGGTGGAGCCCTTCGAGGCGGAACCGATCGAGGCGGCGCTACGCGACGTGGCCGAGGGACTCGGCCTGAAGCCGCGCGAGGCCTTTCAGCCGATCCGTCTCGCCCTCACCGGCTCGTCGGTCTCGCCGGGCCTCTTCGAGAGCCTGGAGCTCCTTGGCAAGGACGAGTCCCTCGCTCGCCTGACGGGAAGCGGCCGCGGCCGCGCGAGCGGGTCGAGCGATCGCTGAAACGCCAACCAGGCGTGTCGCCGAAACACGGGCGTGGGCTCAGGAAGCAGGAGGGGTGTGATTACCACTTTCGAGGAGTAAACGGGTCCAGCGCCCGAACGGATACGGCGCTATGGTCCGTGCCGCGGATGGGGAAGGACGCCCAGCTTCCCACGGTGCTGGTGGTCGACGACGAGCCGTCGCTCCGGCTGGTCTGCCGCGTGAATCTCGAGCTCGACGGTTACCGCGTCCTCGAGGCGCCGAACGTCGCCGAGGCCGAGCAGATGCTCCTTGCCGAGTCGGTCGACGTCGTGCTGCTGGACGTGCACGTCGGGCCGGACAGCGGCATCGAGTTGATGCGGAGGCTTCGCGAGCGCGGCGGGGCGCCTCCGGTCGTGCTCGTCACCGGCTCGGCGCGCCTCGACGAGGAGACGAACGCCGAGGCCGACGGCGTCGTCGCCAAGCCGTTCCGGCTCGAGGAGTTGCTCGAGGTCGTTCGCCGCCTCACCGCCGCTTGACCGTCGGATACATTCACGGCGATGAGCGTTGCCGCCGTCCTGCGCCCGGCCGACTACGAGTCCCGTCTTCAGCGCTACCTGTTCGAGCGAGCCGAAGAGGGCCGGGCCGTGCGCGTGGGCGAGAAGGAGGTCTCCGAGCGCGCGGAGATCGTCGCCCGCTATGCGGAGCTCTTCACGCGCCAGCAGCTCGACGCGCTCCGTCAGGCCGAAGAGGAGTCGTCAGGCGGCGAGGACCACGAGCGGCTCTACCGGCTCCGGAAGACCTGTGAGGCCGGGCTGATCTCGGCCGAGCTGGCTGCTCGCGAAGACGCGCTCGAGAACGCGATCTTGGCCGCCCGAATCGAGTTCGGGGGCGAGGAGCTGCCGCTGCGAACGGCGCAGGCCCAGCTCGCGGTGCTCCCCGAGTACGCCGATCGGGAGGAGCTCGGTCTGCTCGCGACGGAGCTCTCGGCGACCTTCAACGACGAGCGGCTCGAGGTTCTGCGCGCAGGCGAGGAGCTCGAGGCCGAGGTGACGGGCTCGAGCGACCCGATCGCGCGCACCGAAGAGGAGAAGGGCATCTCGCTTCGCGAGCTCGAGCGCGCTCTGGCCGACGCCAGCGCGGCGGCCGAGGGCATCTACGACGAGCTACGCGAGACGTGGTTCGGGCGGCTGCTCGGGCCCGAGCGGGAAGACGTTCCCTCGTCCTCCCACGTCGCGTACCTGCGCCGGCTCTCGCCGCTGGAGAGCATCTACACCAAGGAGCGCGCGGTCCCGATCTGCATGGACACGCTCGCACGACTCGGCTTCGACCTCGAGGCCGAGCCCAACATCAGGCTCGACCTCGACGACCGGCCGCAGAAGTCGCCGCGCGCCTGCGTGATCCCCGCCGACCCGCCGCGGATCGTTCACCTGATCACGCGCGCGCAGGGCGGGCTCCACGACTACCAGGCGTTCCTGCACGAGGCGGGTCATGCATTGCACTACGCGGGCGTCGATCCGACCCTGCCCTACACCTTCCGCAACATCTCCCGCGACCACGCGCTGACGGAGATCTACTCGTACATCGTCGAGGCGATCTCCCGGCAGCCCGGCTGGCACGCGCGCTACTTCAACCTTGAGGACGACAAGGCCGCCGAGAACGCCGAGGCCACGGTCTTCATGGAGGCGCTGCTCTTCCGCCGCTACGTGGCGAAGCTCCAGTTCGAGCTCGAGTTCTGGGGACGCTTCGGCGAGGACGGCGGCACCTCGTCCGGCTACTCCGAGCGGCTAACGACGGCGACCGGGATGCGCTACCGCGAGGAGGGCTACCTCGCCGACATGGACGCCGGCTTCTACTCGGCCGACTACCTGCGCGCGTGGATCCGCGCGGCTCAGCTGCGCGCCTACCTCGAGCGCGAGGTCGGCGAGGAGTGGTGGGCGGACGAGGACACGGGCACCCGGCTGCGCGCTCTCTTCAGCGAAGGCACGAGGCCCTCGAGCGAGGAGATCGCAAGCCGCATCGGCTTCGAGCCGCTCGACACCGGGCCGCTGCTCGCAGAGCTCGGCGCGTAGCCCCTGCCCCCTATCGCGGCGCTGCCCGGCCGGGTCCTAGCGCAACTTCTCGAGCTGAGCCTCGGCTTGGCGGCGCTCCTTGCCAGCCTCCTCGGCCTCGGCGAGCGCCCTTGCCGCTGCCTCGCGACGCTCGTCGGCCGTTTTCCGCGCTCGCTCGGCCTCCCGCTCCGCCACCCGTGCCTTCTTCATGAGGTCGCGCTCCTCCGATCGCGCGTCCTTGACTCGTTGCCGCGCGTCGTCGAGTGCCGCTTGTCGCTCGTCCTGTCGCTTCGCCTTCGCCCGCCGCTGAGGCTTGGTCGTCGTACCCGCCAGGCCCGAGATGGCTTCGAAACCCGGGGGTTCGAGTTCCTCGCTGAGGCGTCCCCGCTTCAGGAGCTCCCGCCCGTCGGAGGTCAGCGAGGCTGCGCGCAAGGTCTGCAGAACGCGCTCCAGCGCAGCGGCACCGATGCCTTCGCCGGCGATCGTCTCCCGCGCCTCCGCGGCCAGCCGCTCGAGCGCACGCTGCTCGTCGCGTCGCGCCTCGGCGAAGGCCTCCGGCGAATCGCCGCTCGCGGCACCGGCCTGCGCCTTCGTCAGTGCCTCGCCGGCGTTCAGGAGGCGTTGCACGTCGAGCTCGCGCTCGCGGGCGAGCCGGTTGGCGACCCAGGCGGCGACCGGCGGCTTGCGGAGTCCCTTCACTTCGTCGGCAAGCTCACGTTGGCCTTGGTCCCGGAGCCGCTTCGCCAGCTCGTCGCGCGCCGGAACGAACTCGTTCAGCGGCAGGCCGTAGAGCCTGTCGGTCTCATGCTCCAGCTGGGCTTCGGGACTGCGCGCCATGGCGAATCACGCAGCATTGCAACCACGAAGCGTCGGTGGACCGCAAGCACGCAAGCGCGGCGGCATCTGCCTAGACGAGACGCCGAGGACTGGGGACTGACGCGCAACGTTCTCGGCGTCTCATGCCGGAGCCCGTCTAAGCGCCCCTTGTGTTATCGCCTCGCGTGACTTTCATACGAGGAGAGGATGAGAGGGGGAGCCGGGCGGCCCAGCTTCTCCTTGGGACTAGGCGGCCCTAGTCCGCGGTAAAGCATCCGCCCGGCTCTTACAGCGTAGACGCGCGGCACGGGGTCCTCAGCGCTAGCGGTTCGCCCAGGCGTATGCGCGCTTCGCGAGCCTGACGGCTGGGCTGCCGGTGTACCGGCCAGTGATCGTCCACGGCCATAGCGGCGACACCCCCGCGCACAGCCAGACCATCCAAGTAAGGAGGCCGGGAGTCACGCCGCGCTCACGCCCCGACTACCGGTAGGCGGCCAAGACCATCCCTCTCAGCACCTCGCACCATCTCACCCTCCTCGTCCGCCCCCGCGAACAAGTCCCACCCAGATCGTGTGCGGCGGCCGAGCATCCGTCAAGGCCCTAATTGTGGGCATCCGGTTGAGCAGGAGCGGGGGAAATGGCCGGTGCCCGTTGAAGGGTTCGGCGCAAGGATGCCGCTGCCGGAGATCCGACACTGAAGGGAGAAGCGCATGAGGAACCCAAAGCTCGGCGGGATAACGACGGGCGGGATCATCGTCATTGCCGGGATCATCCTGATCATCGTCTGGAGCTTCTGGATCGGGTTGGTCGTCACGCTTATCGGCCTTATCGCCTTCGGCGGTTTCGCGAAGGGCAAGTGGTATTGACAGTCCTCGGAATCCAGGGCCGGGCGACGATTCGAACGTCGCTCCGGACGCGTCCCCAAACGCGCTTGCTTAAAGGTGTAGGAAGGCGCATACGGGATCCGAACAGTCCTGCAAGGAAGGACATTCCTACCGCTGGGGTATCACGGGGGTATGCACCAAACGCGCAGGGACGTCACAAAAGACCGGCATCTCAGCACGTGACCATCACGTTGAAGTCGTAGTCGGCCCGCGTCTTCCCATCGGGCAGCGTGGTCACGACCTGAATCACCTTGTCCACCCCTGGCAGAACCACCTGATACGCCTGAATCGTCCCGTTGGCGCCGTTGATGCTGTTGGTGCTGTAGTCGGAGTCGTCCCTGCTGATCGTCGCGAACGCGGCGCAGCTTCGGATGCTCCGATCGAAAACGACGCTGTACACGCCGCCTGAGCCTGAGGCGCTTGTGACACCGTGGCCGCGGGTCACGGCTCCTGCACTTACATGCGCCCACAAACTTGCCACGTAATCGGTAGCCGGGGCGCCGCCAAGCCGTGTCGAGTCAACCGCAACATCGGCCTTTGGAACGGGGCCGAGCGTCGACTCGTCCACCTCCGCGCCCTTGACCTGACCATTCTTGATCTTGGCACTCGTCACCGCGTTGTTCCGGATCTTCGCCGCAGTCACTGCACTGTTACTAAGCTGCTTCGTCCCGACACTGTTCCTCGGCAGCACAGCATTTGTTGCCGCGACGGATGTACCGCCGAGCGCAACGAAAAGCGCAAACAGCGCGAGGTGGTGCCGGCGCACGTACACGAAGAACGCCCTAGCCATAGTCCCCTCCTAGATCCCCTGCACGACCTGAGGATGATGTTATGGGCAGGTTCTTAAGTTTTCGTTTCGTCGTCAGTCGACCACTAGCACCGGGTCTTCGTCCGGCTTCTCCCCCGGCCGGGTGTCGATGACGCGGAGGATCCTGTCGTCCGAACTGTTCGAGGACGCGAGGGTTAGGCCAGCCTCCTACTGCACCTCGGTGATGTATAGCCGCTTCACCGGTGCCGGGAGCGAGCCCTTATTGATCGAGATCAGGGCGTATTGCGGTGTCGCCAGGGCCACGGGGCAAGTCGACACCGGAGAACAATCGACCGGCGGGGGCGTCGAGACCTGAACGTCGAGAGCGTCGGCCGCGTCCAAGAAGACACCGTCGATCTTGAAAGCGTTGCGCGCCGTCAGGAAGACCGCCAGCAACCCGTAGGTACTGAAGTCCTGATGGAGCGCCCGGTCTGTCTGAGCAGACTTGGCCAGCTGCGGCTTCCAGGCCAGCGCTTGCTTGAGCGTCCGCGCATAGAGAATCCGATCCGTCTTTCTCGGCTTCGTCGTGGACGCTCCCGAGACGAGCTTCCAGTCGGCCCGAGGACGCGCCGGTACATGGATTGTCGACGGTTGTCCCGGAGGAGGGTTGTCGTCGGCCAGGGACGCAGCGGGCGGGGCGATGACGACGCAGGCCGAAGGCGGCGGCTCCGTAGAGCAATCAAGCGGCGACGCGACGTTGTAGGCGTAGACGCCTTCTATCTGCTCATAGAGCGAGCGCTTGCGAATGGTGACGAGCACGTATCGGCCCCAGGGGTTGGGGTTGTCTCGGTAGGCCACGCAAGCCGGGGAGATGCCCGGGAGTTGGATCGTGTCGTTGCAGACGTTGGCTCTGATCTCAGCGGCCAACCCATGCTTCACGTAGTCGACGGAGTTGAGCGTGAGGGACGTCACCGGCCCTGTCCCAGGGTCTTTGAAGAAAACCGCGAAGACGCCGGACTTACTGAAGTTCAGGTGCTCTAGAGAGCGGCGGTCTCTCTGCGTGACGTACGGGAGCCAGCCCGCGGCCTGCCCCGGCGTGCGCGCGTAGTAGACGCGGTTCTTCGTCCATGGTGCCTTCGAGCTCACCAAGCCCGAGCCGAGCGAGCCCCATACCGGGCCGCACGGCGAGCAAGCTGACGGCGGCACGGAGTTTGGTGATCGCACCGCGCTCGCCAGCGAGGAGGAAGCGAGCGCGAGGCCGCAGACGAGAGCAAGTGCGAGACGACACAACATCGCCCAGACGGTGACAGAGGTCCCCGGTCGATTCAAGCCGGGGTGAGAGAAGTCGAGGATGGCGGTGAAGCTCGATCGCGTTCGGCGCAAGAGACTGACCACCGTCGCATCTAGTAAGTGGCCGCGCCCGCCGTCTGCGACGAGGGGTTGCTGGGGCCGCTCATCCCTCCGATCCCCCGCGGACGCGGCCGCTACGGCGTAGTTCGACTTGCAGGGCCAGTACTAGTTGTGTGGCATCTCGGTGCGAGGGAGAGGGCCGGACCGCGAGCTGAATCCCTAGACCCCAACGCCGTGCGACCCGAGCAGCTCGTTCGAATCCCTTGCTGTGTCGAGTGTGGATTTGGTGTGGTGGCCGGAAGAGGAGGATCGCTTCGCGGCCTAGCTCACAGATGACGAGCCGCCCGAGCTGGCGTTCCATTGCTCGAAGCCCGCCGAGCGCGAGTTCAGGGACTAATCGGACCGGAGCCAGGCGACCCTGTGTCGTAAGTGGGGCAGCTGCGCCGCC
>Ga0207675_100000279_pt1 | contig 48904 bp, 50 predicted proteins | sample KBSSwiS42_FD_184305 | JGI IMG/M metagenome (GOLD analysis project Ga0207675, IMG submission 184305) | Switchgrass rhizosphere microbial communities from Kellogg Biological Station, Michigan, USA - KBS Switchgrass S4-2 (SPAdes) (version 2) | ecosystem: Host-associated > Plants > Roots >...
TGGCGGATGGCTGGATGCGCCGGGCGCTCGCCGAGCCAATTCCGACGCATCCGCGCATTCGACCCGCTGAAATGCCCAACCCGTATCGCCTCTTCCCGGGAGAGATCAATGCCGCTGATAGCCGACGCCCGCCGACGGTTCATTCATAAGGTCGGCGCTCTGGCAGGCGCGGCGACGATGTCGCCGTTCGCCGTCACCAGAGCCATGAGTTCGTCCACTGGGGTAACGTTCGGCCCCTTGCGGCAGGTGCGCGCCGGAGCGTTGGACATCGGCTATATCGACGCTGGCCCTATCGACGGCCAAGTCATCATCCTTCTGCACGGCTGGCCGTACGACATTCACAGCTTCGCCGAGGTCTCTCCACTGCTCGTGAAAGCGGGATTCCGCGTCATCATCCCGTACCTGCGCGGCTACGGCACGACGCACTTTCTCTCCGATGCCACGAAGCGCAACGGCCAGCAGGCCGCACTCGCGTTCGACGCCATCGCGCTGATGGACGCGTTAGGCATCCAGCGCGCGATCCTGGCCGGGTTCGACTGGGGAGCGCGGACGGCCAACTGCGTGGCGGCGCTCCAGCCTGAGCGGTGCAGTGCCATGGTCTCCGTGAGTGGCTACCTGATCGGCAGCCAGGCAGCCAACAAGGCGCCGCTGCCGCCCAGGGGCGAGCTCGCGTGGTGGTACCAGTTCTACTTCGCCACCGAGCGCGGTCACGCCGGCTACGAGAAATACTGCCGCGACTTCGCGAAGCTCATCTGGCAGACTGCTTCCCCGACGTGGCGCTTCGACGACGCCACGTTCGACCGCAGTGCGGCCGCGTTCGATAACCCCGATCACGTGGCCATCGTGATCCACAACTACCGCTGGCGGCTCGGCCTGGCGGAGGGCGAAACGCGATACGACGAACCGGAGAACCGGCTCGCCGCTGGCCCGGTCATCACCGTACCGACGATCACGCTCGAAGGCGACGCGAATGGCGCGCCGCACCCGGAGCCGGCGGCCTACCGCGCGAAGTTCTCGGGCCGGTATGCGCACCGGCTGATCCCGGGCGTCGGCCACAATCTCCCGCAGGAAGCACCACAGGCGTTCGCTGACGCCGTCATTGATGTCGCCGGGCGGGGATGAACGCAACAGCCGGTCCGCCGTGAGAACCGTCATGCCCGAATTGATGCTCGGCGTTAGGCTCACGGAGAGCACATGGACCTTGTCATTGATCTTCCTTGCGGCGACGAGCGATGGCGTCGAGAGGGTTCCGGGCATCGGGCGCCGACATGTCACCCGCCTCCGATCCACCGCGGAACGGTGAAGGACACGGAATACCTTCTACGAGGATCAGCTATTGCGTCGCCCCCACGTTTCCAATACTCGTGTTGTCGGGTTTGGCCACTCCCGGGGTGTACCATGTTAGTGCTCTGTGGGCACTTGACCATCCGTCCGCTGAACGTGCCGCGGTCCGCCGCAATCCAGGACACCACTCAACAGGTGCACTCCAATCGGCCGGTGTGCATCCGGCTGAACTATCAGCTGGTGCTGCGAGCGACGAGGCCAGCGGCTGCCGATCAAGAGATAAGAATGTTGATCGGAGACGTTGAACCAGCCGAGGTCGTGCCGTCGGATACGCGGGAAGCGTTCCGTTACTCCCTGGCGGAGTACAACGCACTGGGCCAATTCGGTGGGGCCGGGGCACGGAAGCCGCTGCGTTAGGCGTAACGGGTGCCCTCCTCGACGAAACGCGGTGGACTGGGTAGGCCAGAGCGCTCGACGTCGACCCCACGAGACGCACGCGCTGGACTGGCGGCGGGTCTGTCGCCCTTCGCAACCGCGATGCATCTCGGGAAGTTCTCGCTTCCCGAAGCGCGAGGAACCCGACCGGAACGGAGACTGCACAACTGATGGGCGATAGCGCCGGCTGAGCCGCGTGCCCAACTATGCATCGGCTCGCCTGCCGGTCGGACCCAAAGGGCGGGGAGACCACAATTCGAAACGAACAAATCTCCCCCGCGAGGGGCGGGCGGATCCTGCAGTGGCTGGTGGCTGGGGCGTCCAGCCTCGCGGTCGTGTCGGGGACGGCGATCAGCCAGGCGGCGCAGCCTCCACCGGCCGTAGCTGCGGAACAGTATCTCCGCAGCCTCGGCCTCGGCGCATCCCAGCTTCGCGCAGCCGATGGCGGACAAGTGGTGGTCAGGCTGATCAAGACCGATGACCCCCGCGATGTCGCCGTCGTTGGACTAATGGTGGTGCGGGCGTCTCGCGATGCGCTCGTCGCTCGCGCACTCGACCGGAACGGCTTCGTCGTCGCGCAGGCGAGCCGAGCGGGTCTGTTCAGGAGTCCGCCGTCGCCCGCCGACGTCGCCGCGGTCGAGGTGGACCCGTCGGAGTACAAAGGGCTCAAGAGCTGTCGCCCGGGGCGCTGTGCGTTCAAGCTGTCCGCATCGGCGATGCAGTCGTTCACCGCCGGCGTGGATTGGTCGTCGCCTAACGCCAAGGCCCAGGCCGACCAGCAACTGCGCGGCGACCTGCTCCGACTGGTGGCGGACTACGAGCGACGCGGCACCGCGGCGATGCCCACGTACGACGATGGGCCCGGCGTCCGCTCCGCCGACGCATTCGCGGCGGTGCTGGCGCAGACGGCACCGATGCTGGCCGCATACGCGCCGGAGCTACATCGATACCTGACGACGTATCCGGCGGGCCGGCCTGCCAGCGCGCACGACTTCGTGTACTGGTGGGAGAAGCGGGTGCCGCGCATGCGGCCGACGCTCCTGATCGATCACGCGGTGGTGTACGCGCCACCTAACGAGCCCGCGTTCATCGTCCGGAAGCAGGTTTATGCCACCCACTACACGGAGGGAGGGCTCGACCTGCTCGCCCTGCTCGATGGCGACGTTGCCGCGCCAGCGCCCGTCACCCGCCTGATCGTCGTACGGAGGTTCCGGTTCGATTACCTGCCGGTCGGTCTCTTCAACGTGCGCGGTCGCGTGCGAAGTCGGCTGGTCGAGGTGACTCGAGACGACTTGACGCGGGAGCGCGCCGCAATCGAGCGAACGTTAGGCGCGGCCGCCCATCAGGACAGGTCTCGAAGCGACCCGGCCGCCATCAACCGACGGACAACGTCCGCCAAGAGCGACGCGATACCCACTCGCGTCACGGGCAGCTCGCCGGCCGACTCGCCTGCGATGGAATCGGACACGAGGACCTCACTCACACCCGCGCCGCGCATCCGCTCGGCCGCACCGGCGACGAGCAGGCCGTGACTGGCCACCACCACGACGCCGTCTCGCGCCCCGTGGGCGCGGAGCACTCTGGCCGCTTCCACGATCGTGCCGCCCGTGGTGATCATGTCGTCGACGATCACGCACGGACGATCGCGAACGTCGCCGATCACCTGCGTCACCTCGACGCTCTCGCCGTCCATCCGACGCTTCACGCAGATGGCGACCGGCCGTCGCAGGTTCTCCGCGAGCTCCGTCGCGCGCTTCACGCCGCCGAGGTCAGGGGAGACGATGACGGCATCGTCGGCGAGACGCGACTCGAGCGCGCCGCACATGATCGGGAGAATCGACAGGTTGTCGATCGGGATCCGGAAAAACCCCTCGATCTGCGGCGTGTGCGCGTCGAGCGTCACGACGTGGTCGATGCCGATGGACTGCATCATGTCGGCAATGGCGCGTGCGGTGACGGGCACGCGACGTCCCGCCCGCTTGTCGGCTCGCGCGTACGCGAAGTACGGGACAATGGCAGTGATGCGGTCGGCGTCCGCACGCCGGCAGGCATCGACGACCACGAGCAGCTCGACCAGGTGGTCATTCACCGGCGGTGATATTGGCTGCACGATGAACACGTCGTGCCCACGCACCGACTGCTGGAGCTCGGCCGCGACCTCCCCGTCGGGGAAGCGCTCGACTCGACACGCGCCAAGCGGGATGCCGAGATGCATCGCAATGTCGGACGCGAGCCGCGGGTGCGCGGTGCCGGCGAGGACCACGACCGGCTTCGACGTGCCTAACGTCGTTCGCGCGTCCTCGGGCACGGGGTAGATCGTCGTCGCAGTCATGGGTCTAATGAAGCTCCCCGCCCTCGAGGACGTCTAGACCGGCAGTGTGTCCTTCCAGCGCTGCGGCTCCTCACCCAGCCAGTCCGGGTGGGTCGCCGTGGCGTCGTAGATCGAGCTCGTCTTGAACAGCTCGAACTCCCCGCGCGACGCCGCGTCGGCAGTGCGCGCGAGGAGCGCTGCCACTTGTGTGTCGCTCATCGGCTGAAAGGTCCGCGCGGCCTCGAACGCCTGGTCGAGGATCTGCAGGGTGTCGCAACCGGTGATGACGACCGACGTGGGCAGGTGCAGCGCGTAGTGGAGGCACTCGATCGCGCTCACGGTTCCCGACTGGAGAATGCGCCCGTTGGCCAGTGACTTCATGCCGAGCACGCCGATGTTCTGCCGCACGAGCTCGGGAAGCACCAGGCGCTCGAAGCTTCGGAAGTGCGCGTCCATCACGTTGAGTGGCATCTGCACCGTGTCGAACGTGACACCGTGCTTCCTCGCGACCTCGAGCGTATAGAGGTGGATGCGCGGGTCCTTGTGTCCCGTGAAACCGATGTACCGGAGCTTGCCCGCCGCACGCGCCTCCGTGAGCGCCGCATGCGCGCCCTCGTCGTCGAACATGCGGTCCGGATCCTCGAACCGGTTCACCTCGTGATGCTGCACGAGGTCGATTCGATCGGTGCGGAGCCGGCGTAGCGATTCGTCGAGCTGTCGCGAGGCCTCTCGCTTGGAACGGCCGTCGATCTTGGTCATGAGGAACACGCGCGACCGATAGCCGTCGCCTAACGCCTTCCCCATCCGGCGCTCGCTTTCACCCTCCCAATAGTCCCACGAGTTGTCCATGAAGTTGATGCCGCGGTCGATCGCGGTCCGGATGATCCGTATGGCACCCTGCTCGTCGAGGCGCGGGAAGGAGAGGTGCCAGCCGCCCAGGCCGATGGCGGAGACGCGTTCGCCGGTATGGCCAAGCACCCGATAGGGCATGTCGGTGGTCGGCGTGCTCGCGGACATGAGTGGCCTCCTCGGCAGCAAGGGATGGTTCGACAGTTGAAGCTAGCCAGAGACGTCGTGCGGCCTAGCTCCTCCGCACCCGAACGGATGCGGTCGCCGCCTTGCCACCGCTCGTTGCCGTGATGGTCGCCGTCCCCCTCCTTATGCCAAGGACGCGACCGGTGTTGTCGACGACGGCGATCTGCGTGTCGCTACTCGACCACGTCACCTGCGCTCCGGCGATGATGTTCCCACGCGAGTCGTAGACGGTCGCGCTCAGTCGGAGCGCGTTGCCCACCTCGACCGAGGCACTCGCCGGCGTGACCTCCAGGCGACTGACGCCGGGTGCCTGCACCACGATCGTCGACGTCCCCTTCCGCCCTTCGGTCGATGCCGTGATCGTTGCCGTCCCAGGGGATACCGCGGACACGATTCCAGTCGAGGTGACGGTCGCGACGTCCGACCGGTTCGTCGACCACGTCACGGTCCGACCATCGAGCGGTCGCCCGGACGCGTCACGAGGCTGGGCTCCCAGCTGCACAGTCTGGCCGACGACGAGCGTCGCCGATGTTGGACTCATAGCGACCGATGCGACGGCGGCCGCGGCCACCGTAATCGCTCCGACGCCGACCTTTCGCTCGACTGTCGCCGTAATGATGGCGCTCCCTGGCGAAAGAGCTGTGACGGCACCAGTCGAGCTCACCGTGGCCACGTTCGGGCGGCCCGAACTCCAGGCGACCGACCGGCCGGCCAGCACGTTGCCCTGCGCGTCCAGCGGCTCGGCCTTGAGTAGGACGGTCTCGCCCACTGTGAGATCGCGACTGGACGGCGAGACTCGCACCGCGACCACGGGGACGGGCAGGACCTCGATCCGGGCGACTGCAGACTTTCCTTCGACGCTGGCGGCGACTGGCACCGTGCCGACGCGCCGCCCGGTGACGACGCCGGCGGGGGAGACCGTCGCGAGGTTCGAGTCGGCGACCGCCCAGACCACCTTCCGGCCAGTGAGCACGGTGCCGGACGCGTCGAGCGCAGACGCCGTGAGACTCACAGTCGCGCCAATCGCCACCGTTGCGGTGGGCGGAGCGACTTCTACGGTCGCGACCGCTCCATGCGAGGGCTCGAGCGAGTCGTTACCGCAAGCGACGCCGGCGACGGCGGCTGCCGCTGCAAGCGCTGCGCAGATCCACGTCGATTGTCGGCTTGTCATACGCAACGGGCTCGTGGTGCAGAAATCGAACCCGTGCGTTCAAGGAACGTGAAAAACCGGCATGCTCGCCGGCGCTTGTTAGGCTTGGGAGCCTTGGACGTCTGCTCACTGATAGACGTGCCCGGCGTGCTTCACCCAGCCAGCCCTGCGCCGCTGTGCCGGATCGTGGTGCGTCCAGTGTACGAGGCCGCCCTGATTGTTCCACACGTACTCGCCCTCGAACTCGATCTCGTCACCGACCCGCAAGTTGTCGACGCGGGGCGCGATGTCGATGTTGTGCACGATCAGGACCGATTGGCCCGTCGGAAGGTGTACGAGAAAGCGCTGGTGTCGTTCTCCCTGATTGTCATCGGCCAGCACGCGCGACACGGACCCGCTGCCGTCGACCCGAACGTCTCTCGCGTGGTTCTGGAACGCGCGCATGATGGCGGCGTTGTCCGGGAGACTGGCCGTCGGTGTCTCGCGGGGCAGCGCGGGCGCGGCCGCAGCGGCAACCGCCTTTGGCGCGGGACTCGTCGGCGTCGTCGAGTGTCGAGCGACACGAACCACCAGGTAGAGCCCGATAACGGCCGCCACGACGAGGAAGAATCGCTTCACGAAATCCTCCCGCGAATGAAGTCCTCAGGTGAGCTCACGACGCGCGTGCATACACGACGACTTCCCAGCCTAACGTCTGGCGCCGCGACCGGCGCTCGAGGCCAGCTCCGCGGAGCTCGGCATCAATGGCGCCCGGGTCGTGCAGGAAGACCCGAAACGTGGAGCGCTTGAGCCGCTGCAGCAGGTTGATGGAGGCTATCGCGATGCGCATCCAGCCGATCTGGCGCGGATACACGGCGCCGTAGAACCGCCCAGCCTTGCGGGCCGAGCGCTGTACGAGCCCGTGCATGTCGTCGAAGCAGCAGATCACACGGTCCAGCGTGACGATGTCGGCCGAAGCGATGGTGTCGGCCAGCGCGACGAAGTCGCCGAACAAAAACTCCACGCGCGAGCTGTGGCCGCGCCGCTCGGTCTCCTCCTTTGCTGCGGCCAGCTGCGCAGTCGATGCGTCCACGTGGACGGCGCGGCTCACGCGGTCCTCGAGCAGCTGGTGATGAATCGCCCCCACGCCTGCGCCGATGTCGAGGAGCACGGCATCGTGAACGTCTCCAGCCGCCAGCGTCGCGCGCAGGTCCTCGATCAGCATCCGGGTCGTCCTGTCCGGCCCGCGGCGACGAAAGTGGCGGAGCTTCTTCCTCGCCTCTCCGCGGTCGAATTGGTCCTCGATCCCCTCACACTGCGCACAGGACATGTCGGATTGGCGGTTGGGGTTCGCTGTATGAAATAGCTCCCGGAGGGCAAAACCGACACAAGCCAGCCACGAGTTGGCATCAACGTAGCGGCTCTGGTACGCAGCCGCGAAACCGGTAGCTTTCCCGGAGCCATGCGACGCCCCTCGCACCTGACCCGCGCCATCCGTTCCCTCACCGCATTCCTTACGGTGTGGTGCCTCGGCTGCAGTGCGTTCGACCAGCTCGTTGCCTGCCTGATGCCTACCGCCGGCCCGACCATGGTGTGCGCGTCGGACGGGACGAGGGCTGACGGGACGGTACGAGCAGGAACGGAAGGTCGCACCTCCGCGGTCATGGCTGCCGCGCATGAGGGTAGCGTCACCGGAGCCGACTGCGACTGCGGGTCGTGCCACGCTCCTGCGCCGACACAGCTGGTGATCGCGAGCCCGAACCCGCCGGTGTCCGACCAGCCGGCCGCCGACCCGGGCGTCGCTCCGAACACGACACGGACGCCGCTGGTCCCACCCCCACAACGCGTCGCCTAACAGGCGACGTGTGTCCGCGCGCGTCACAATCGCGCCCGCGGATGACGATCGCGCCTAACGCCAACGAGGCGTAGGCGCTCGCGGCTTCCGGCCCGTCAGCGGCCGGCCGTTCTCTCAGCCTCATGGCGGGCTGTGTCTTCGCACTCATTCTCGTCGAGTATGCTCGCTCATCCTTCGGAACACTTCTCGCGCTGGCGCATGACGTTCGCCCGCGCGACGCTCGTCGCCCTGGCCGCCTGCGGAGTGGCCGCATCGGCCGCCGCACAGGCCACCCGTTCGCTCACGCTGCGCGACGTGCTCGACACCACGCTCGCGCGCCACCCGCTCGCCGCGGCTGCACAGGCTCGGGTCCGAGCCGCCCAGGGCATGCGAACCACCGCTCGATCGTTTGGGAACCCGGTGCTGAGCTACTCCGTGGAGAACGCGCCGTTCCCGGGCGGCAACTCGGAGCCCGCGATGCCGCGCGAGACCATGGCCACCGCGACGCTGCCCCTCGAGACCATCTTCCAGCGGTTCCCGCGGGCGCGCAGCGCCGACGCCTCGGTTCGCGCGGCGGAAGCCGACGCACGCCAGGCACGTCAGCAACTCGCGCTCGACGCGTCGCGTGCGTTCTTCCGAACCGCGCTCGCGCAGGTGAGCGTCTCCGCCGCACGAGACCTCACCGCGTGGCTCGACTCCGTCGTTGCCTACAACCGTCACCGCGTCGAGGAAGGCGTCACCGCCGAGTCTGACCTCATTCGCGCAGAGCTCGAGCGCGATCGCGCTGCGACGAACGCGACGCTTCAGGAGGCCGATCTCGCACGTGCTCGCGCCGAGCTGGCCGCATTCCTCGACCGAGGCACTATCTCCGGCGCGGATATCGTCGTCGCGATCGACGACGCGCCGCTCGCACTGCCGCCACGCGACGAGACACCATCCCAGCGGCCCGATGTCGTCGCGGCCCGCGAACGTCTCGCCGCTGCCGGAGCAGGGGTTACGGCGGAGCGCGCGATGATCGTCCGCGAGCTCGGCGCCACGTTCGGCGCGAAGCGCACGGCGGGTACGACGTCGATGGTCGCCGGTATGAGTCTGCCGCTGCCCATCTTCAACTCGAATCGTGGTGAGGTTGCCCGCGCCAACGGCGAGCGCGACGCGGCAGCGCTCGAGCTGGCGGCCCGCGAGCGCACTGCCTCCGCCGAGGTGGTCGGCGCGTACGAAGCTGCGCGACTGCTCACCGAGCGCGCCACGCTCCTCGCGCAGGGGACGGACGGCCGTCCGCCGCTTCTCGCCCGCGCCGACGAGGGCCGGCGAATCGCGTTAGGTGCCTACCGCGAAGGAGCAGTGTCCCTGCTGCATGTGATCGATGCAGCACGCGCGTGGAGCGAGGCTCGCGTCACCTTCTATCAGGCGCTGTACGCACAGCATGAAAGCGTCGCCGCGCTGCTCGCCGCGCGCGGCGACGACCTCCTCGCCGAACTGCCGCAGCTCGCCGGCGGCGCACACGCCAATCCGTCCCGGTGACCGAGACCACCATGTCATCAGTGTATTCGATCCATTCGATCACGTTGGCCCTGCTGGTCGCCGGGGTCGCCTGCATGGGTGGGCCTCCGGAGAAGGGGGAGGCCACGAAGGGTGCGGGCGATTCGCTGGCGCGCGCCGAGGGAATGGGCGGAATGGCAATGCCGTCCGGGAAAGACTCGGCCGCCACACCAGGCACGGAGGTCACGCTGACCGCGGCGCAGATCCGGCACGGCGGTGTCGCGTGGCAACCCGTGACCATGGCAACCGCGGCGGCGACCGTCAGCGTCCCCGCCCAGCTCACACCTAACGAGGACCGCACGATGCGGCTCGGAGCGCCCGCAGGCGGTCGGGTCGTCACCGTCCCAGTGCGTCCAGGCGATCGGGTGGCGGCTGGCCGCGTACTGGTCACGCTGCACAGCCCCGAGGCTGGCGCCGCGCAAGCCGACCTGGCGAAGGCGCACGCGGAACGTGCCTCGCGCCGCGCGCAGGCGACGTATGCGAAGAGCGCGCGCGATCGGGCCGAGCGTCTGCTCGCGCTCAAGGCGATCCCTCGGCAGGAATACGAACGAGCGATCGCGGACGACGAGCTGGCGCAGAGTGCCGTCACGCAGGCGGAAGCAGAGCTGACGCGAGCACGTACGTCGGCCGAGCAGCTCGGGGCTGACGCCTCGGCGAGTGGCGAGATCGCGCTGCGGGCACCGTTCGCCGGCGTAGTGCTCGCGCGCACGGCGATGCCAGGAGCCGTTGTTGACGCGGGAGCGCCGCTCGTGGTCGTCACGGATCCCTCTGCCCTGTGGCTCACCGCCAGCGCACCTGAGGCATTGGCCGGCGCGTTCAGACCTAACGCGACCGTCCGATTCTCAGTGCCGGCGTACACGGGTGAGGTGTTCTCGGCGCGGGTGGAGGCGGTAGGCGCAGGTCTCGATCCCGGCACCCGTACGTTGCCCGTACGCGCGGTGGTGGACAATCGAACGGGCCGATTCAAGCCGGAGATGCTTGCGACGGTCGTCGCGGACGGAGGCCCGAGCGTTCCCGCTGCCCTCGTGCCGGACGACGCCGTGCAGACGCTCAAGGGCAGGACGGTCGTGTTCGTCGCGCGGCCGCTGCCTAACGGCGATGCCAGCTTTGCACGGCGCGAGGTCGAGGTTGGTTCCCGAACCGGTGGCCGAGCGGCGATCCTCGGTGGACTTGCCGCGGGCGAGGTGGTCGTGACGAAGGGCGCATTCGCGGTGAAAGCCGAGTTCGAGAAGGGCACCATGCCGAAGATGGAGATGTGACGATGAGCGCCCCACGAACTTTCATCGAGCGTCTCATCGACGCCTCCATTCGACACCGGGCGGTGGTCCTGGGCGCGACACTCGCCCTCACCGCCGCCGGCGTCTGGGCGTTCGCCACGCTCAAGACCGATGCATTCCCGGACCTGACACCCAACCAGGTGCTGGTCATGACGGAGGCGCCCGGACTTTCGGCCGAGGAGATCGAGAATCAGGTGACATACCCGCTCGAGGTCGTGATGCTCGGGCTCCCGCGGACGACCGATGTGCGGTCGATCTCGAAGGCGGGACTCTCGGTAATCACGGTGACGTTCGAGGACGACGTCGACCTGTACTTCGCGCGGACTCAGGTACAACAGCGCATGCAGGACGCCATGGCCTCGCTTCCCGACGGTGCGAAGCCGATGCTCGGGCCGCCCGCGACCGCCATGGGTGAGGTGTTCCAGTATCTCGTCGAGGCCGAAGGCGCGGCACGCGACAGCCTGACGCTGCTGCGGCTGTCGAACGTGCAGGAGTACGTGATTGCGCCACTGTTGCGGACGGTCCCTGGCGTCGCTGCGGTGAACGCGTGGGGCGGTCTGGAACAGCGGTTCGAGGTGCTCGCCGAGCCCGCGAAGCTCGCGGGGTTCGACCTCACGCTTCACGACCTCGAGACCGCACTCGCGAACAACAACGCCAACTTTGGCGGCGGCTACCTCGAAGACCGCGGCGAACGACTGACGCTCCGCGGCCTCGGGCGTGTGGTCGATACGACGGACATCGCGAACGTCGTCGTGAAGACGCATAACGCGACGCCCGTCTATGTGCGCGATGTCGCGCGGGTCACCATCGCAGGCGCGCCGCGCTACGGCGCGGTGACTCGGGACGCGCGAGGTGAAGCGCTGTCCGCTGCCGTGATCATCCTCAAGGGCTCGAATGGCCGCGATGTCGTGAACCGGGTACTGCAGCGACTCGAGGAGATCAAACGCGTGCTTCCGCCCGGCGTCGTGGTTCGACCGTTCTACAGTCAGGGCGAAGTCGTGACGCGGACCACGCACACGGTGTTTCGGAACCTCGTGGAAGGAGCGCTGCTGGTAATCGCAGTGCTCTTCGTCTTTCTCCGCACGTTCCGCGCATCGCTGCTCACGGCCTCCGTCATCCCGCTCGCCCTGCTCGTCGCGTTCCTCGCCATGCGCGAGCTGAACGTGTCGGCGAATCTCATGAGCCTCGGTGCGCTCGACTTCGGGCTCATCGTCGACGCATCGGTCGTGATGGTCGAGAACTTCGTTCGGCGCTTGCAAGGGACTGCCGGAGCAACGGCTGCAACGCGTCGGGATCTCATCCGCGAGGCTGCCTTCGAGGTGGGCCGACCGGTGGTGTTCGGCGTCGCGATCATCGTTGCCGTGTACCTCCCCATCTTCGCGCTCGAAGGGCTGGAGGGGCGCATGTTCCGACCGATGGCGTTCACCGTGTGCGCTGCGGTCCTCGGGTCGCTGATCCTCGCGCTCACCTACATCCCCGCCGCGTCCACGTACCTCTTCGCCGACGCTCCGGCCCGCGCGACGCGCCATGAGGGCGAGGAAGCAGGTTGGCTCCGAAACCTTCACGGTCGCTACGAGCGCGCGCTCCACTGGTCGATCGCGCATCGTGGTGCGGTGGTGGGAGGAGCGCTCGGCGTGCTGGCCGTCGCACTCGCATCCGTGCCATTCCTCGGCACCGAGTTCATGCCAAAGCTCGACGAGGGGTATCTCCTCATCGAGACCCGCCGCGTGCCGAGCGCCTCGCTGCCTGAGGGTGTCGCGGTGTCCGAGGATGTCGAGCGGACGCTCAAGTCGTTCCCCGAAGTGGCGAGCGTGGTGACGAACCTCGGCCGACCACACGAGGCGACGGAAGCAATGGCCCTCAACCAGGCCGACGTGTACGTGACATTCAAGCCGAAGAGTGCGTGGCGAATCAGATCGATGGACGCGTTGATCATCGCCATGGATTCGGCCCTGGCCGAGATTCCGGGGCTGGACTACGAGTTCAGCGCGCCGATGCGCATGCGGCTCGATGAGGTCATCTCCGGCGTGCGAACAGACCTCGGTGTGAAGATCTACGGCGACAGCCTCGACCTGCTTCAGGCGAAGGCGGCCGAGATCGAGCGACTCGTCGCGAAGATTCCCGGCGCGGAGGATGTCTCGGTGGGAACGAGCGCCGGTGCGATGCGGCTCCAGATCGAGCTCGACCGGTCCGCGATCGCCCGTTACGGTCTCAATGTCGCCGACGTCCGCGAGGCCGTGGAGTCCGGCGTCGGTGGGGCGGAGGCGACGCGCGTCGTGGACGGACGGCGGCGATATCCGATCGTCGTTAGGCTCGACGCCCCGTACCGCTCCACACCGGACGCCGTGGGCCAAACGCTGATCCGAACGCCGGCGGGCGGCGTGGTCACGCTGTCGCAGGTTGCGCGGCTTCGTGCGGTCGAAGGGCCGGAGGTCATCGAGCACGAGGGTGGCCAGCGGTACGTCGTCGTCAAGAGCAACGTGCGCGGCCGTGACCTCGGCGGCTTCGTGGCCGACGTCCGCCGGGCGGTCACGGGTGGGGTGACGATGCCGGCGGGTTATTTCACGACGTACGGTGGGCAATTCGAGAACCAGGAACGCGCGACGCGCCGCCTCGGTCTGATCGTGCCGCTCGTATTGCTGCTGATCGCCGGTCTGCTCTACGCGAGCTTCGGCAATGCGAGACACGCGCTGCTCGTCATGCTGAACGTGCCGTTCGCGGTCGTGGGAGGCATCGGAGCCCTCTGGCTGCGCGGGCTCACACTGAATCTGAGCGCGTCGGTGGGCTTCATCGCGCTGTTTGGTGTGGCGGTGCTCAATGGCGTCGTGCTCGTGTCGTACATGAACCAGCTCCGCTCGGCGGGGCGGGCGTTAGGCGACGCCGTTCGCGAGGGCGCCGAGGTTCGGCTGCGCCCGGTGTTGATGACGGCGCTCGTCGCCGGGGTCGGGTTCATCCCGATGGCGGTGTCCACGAGTGCCGGGGCGGAGGTCCAACGGCCGCTGGCAACCGTCGTGATCGGGGGACTCGTGTCCTCGACGTTCTTGACCCTGCTGGTGCTGCCGACGGTGTACGCGTGGGTCGAGGAGCGGCGGCTGGGGCGCGCGCCAGCCGCTACTTCCGGTGACGCACGAGCAAGCCGCGAGACCGTGCTTCATTATTGACCATCTGCCATCGGAGCCACGCATTTACGAGGGCGGCTGGTCCTTGCAGCAGTGTGTAGCGGTCGCCGCGCCGCTCCTTCTCCTCGTTCTCCTCGTCGAGGAACTCGGAGTGCAATCGAGATTCGACGGTCATGAGTTGAGCGTTGGCGAGCGTCGCGATCCAATCCGCGGTGACGCGCTCAGGGACTGTCATGTGGCCTCCTGTCCTTCGTTGGCCGGTAGTCACCAGCTGAAACGGCGCGCGCCACGCGCTCGAGCCCAGGTACGGCCGACCACGTGGCGCCACTCCGCGCCCGCATGGGGCGACGGGCGTTCGGTCAACCCAACTTCGTCACGTTCTCTGCCGCGGGCCCCTTCTGGCCCTGAACCACGTCGAACTCGACGCGATCGCCTTCGGCCAGCGACTTGAACCCGCTGCCCTGAATGGCCGAGTGATGGACGAAGCAATCCTTCTGGCCGTCCTCACGTGTGATGAAGCCGAACCCCTTCGTGTCGTTGAACCACTTGACGGTCCCGGTGATACGCATTCCTAACTCCTGATGGTGTGCTGTGTTCGGAGTGCGGGGACCCGTACTGGCCGACACAACGTACTCGTGATCAAGCCTCACGATGGCCGCACCGCGCAGCGACGAGACGCAAAAAGGCCTGCTCGCAATTCGGCAGGCCCCAAAAACGTCGGAACTTGTCCACGTGCCTCGGCACGTGTGTCGCTGTATATGCTAAGGTAACGTTCCAGGCGTCGCCCCGCAACGCCGACCTCCTTCGTCGCCGTCAAGCCTGGCGCTCACGACGAGGGGCGCCGTGCCTAACGCTGATCCTTTCGGCCCGACCGGCTAATCGTTAGGTCTCCTGGTGGACTCCGCGGCCATGTCGGGCGCGCAGTCTCCGGCGGCTAGTGCCGCAGCACCATTCGATACGCCACCAAGCGTTCGCTCGAGGAAGGCACTGATGCGGCGCTGATACTCCGCCGGCGCGTAGTCGTACAGATCTTCGTGGGTGGCGCCGTCCACGACCCAGAGCTCCTTCGGCGGCGCCAGCCGCTCGAAGAGCGCTTCCGACTCGTCCATCGGCGTGTAGGGATCGGCACTGCCCGCGGCCATGAGCACGGGCACTCTGACGTCGGCGATGTGATCGATGGGACGCAGCTCCGCGGGACGTACCCCAACGGCCGGCTCGAGCGACCGGACGAGGCTCGGCGCGAGCCACGAACCAATCGGACCAAGCCAGGCGCGGAGACGATTCTTCGCCGCCTGATCGATCGTTGGATAGACCGACTCGAGCACGAGCGCGTCGACCGGAAGCGGCTGCTTGCCGAGCAGCGCCGCCGCGCCGCCTAACGATACACCGATCGCCGCGACACGTTCGTGCGGCGTAAGCGTGTGCAGCAGACAGGCGGCGGCGTGTGCGTCTTTGGCTTCGAGCGCACCGAACGTGGTCTGATTGCCGGAGCTCTCCCCGTGCGCGCGGAAGTCCGGCATGAGCACGGCATAGCCGAGCGCGTGAAGGAACCGCGCTCGCGGCAGCATCGCGAGTCGATTGGCATGGACGCCGTGGAGGAGGAGCACCGCGCCGGCACCCGGACGGCCCGGAACGAACCAGCCGCGCAGCTGGCTCCCCGAGCGGCTCGGGAATGCGACCTCGACTGCGCCGAGACCGGCAGGCGCTGGTCCGATGGTGTGAGGTGACCCGGCGGTGAAGGCGCGCGTCACGACACCGCACGACGTGAGGACGCCGAGACTCGACAAAAGCATCATGATCGTCCGAAACCGCCGCCACGACCGCACCACACGTTACTCCCTGTCCGCGCGGGCGCTCGGCGCCGGCGCCCTCTGATCGGCCACCTACCCGCGGACGAAAATGTCGCTCGCGGTGAGGACGCCCACTAGTGCAAGCCGGGGACCGCAAGCCCGCAGCGAGCTTCCGATGCGGCGAGTGGTCAGATAGATCCACGGCCGAGCCACGTGGCGGCCAGCCGCTCGGTGATGCTCGATGGCGAACGCAACGACGCTGCGAGCTCGCTCACGCGCCCGTCGGGTAGAGCCTGCCACGCGGTGTCCCGCCGTCCGCGCGCCTAACGATGGCCGCCACCATCGTCGCGATGGCCGCTCGGTTGATGATCGCGAAAAACGCCAGGTGGTATGCGGCCGCCATCCAAAACCACATGAGCGCGAGGATCCCGCTCACCCATCGACTGGCATTCCGGCGCTGACTCAACGCGAGTGAAACGGCGACAAGCCCGAGCATCCCGAGGATCCACTGCACCGGCCACACGGCCAGGTTGTACCGCTGGAAGACTTCCAGAAACTGATCGACGGTGAATGGCAGCTGCATACGAGGGCCCGGGTCCAGCTCACGTTAGGGCCACACCAGCGAGATGTCAGTCCGCGATGTCCCGCGACGTGCGGAGGGATCCACGGACGCGACCTTCGCGTCGTTCCGACAGACCGCGCGTCGCTCGCATCGCATCCTAGAGTACCGTGCGTCCGTATGCACGAACCCAGATCCACAAGGAGGCGATATGGCACGCATGAAGCTCACCCGACGGCAGTTCCCCTTCACGCCGGGGTTCCTGCCTTCACCGCTCCTCGCTCCGTTCGGTGAATTCGACGACCTGAACGCGACCACCCAGCACCTGTTCGACGAGGTTTTCGGGAAGGAATTCCCGGTGAAGACGCAGGGATGGGCGCCCGCGGTCAACGTGGCCGAGACGAAGGACGAGTTCACCGTGACGGCGGAGCTGCCGGGAATGAAATCGGAGGACGTCTCGGTGGATTTCACCGATGGCATGCTGACGATCCGCGGCGAGAAGGTGAACGAGAAGACGGAGAAGGACGACGATCGCACGTACTACATGTGGGAGCGTCGCTTCGGAACGTTCCAGCGGACGCTGCCGTTCCCGGGTGGAATCGACGACAAGAAGATTGCCGCCGAGTTCAAGGACGGCGTGCTGACCGTGCGCCTGCCGAAGACCGAAGAGGTGAAACCAAAACGGCAGGCGATTCCGATCGTGACGAAGTAGCCGCCGTCGCTCGTGGCGCGACTGCCGACCGTTCAAACCGGGAGGCCGTATGAAGCGGGATCTACAGAATGCGGCGTGGTCCGCGGCGGGCGTCAGGGAAGTTGATGATCGGCTCGTGATGACATTAGCCATCACCTAACGGCAGTCGGCCGAACGCTCGCCCGTGTCTCGACGGACGAGCGTTGCCGAGTCACCCGAGCCTGGCGCGGTAACGACGCTCCGCATCCGCCCTGACGACACGTAGGCTTTCCCGCCGGATGAGTCGAACACCTGGGGAGACCATGGTCCAGTATCGCCGAAAGCGCTTCCTGGCGTCTACGTCGGTCGTCGCTACACGTGTCTCGGTATAGAACCGCGACGTTGCGGGTCCGAGCGGCTCCGCCCGGATGGTCCACGCGATCTTCGCGAACCCGGGCTCGTCGAACGTCGCGAACTCGTCAGGCGGCAGCGCACGGAACTTCACATCGCTCTTCCACGGCTGCGTCACGGCTCCAAGCACGATCTCTCGCCCAGGCTCCTGTGCGAGCACGGCCCAGCCGATCGACAACACCTCATCGATGAGCGATTGTGGCGGCCGCTCCTCGGTCGCGGACGAGCGCATGAGCAGTTCACGTCCGCGGAATATCGCGCGAACCACCGGCGACGCCGCGAGGCTCATCTCGCGCGCGGCCAGGTAGGCGACGTCCGCGGGAGCGGCGACGCGCGTCTCGTGCCGCTCGAGGACCTCGCATTCCGGAAGAAAACGGTCGAGGAGGGTCGGTGGCCCAACGCGCTTTCGCACGTGGCCGTATCGCAGCCATTGCGCGGTGACGTACCCAAGGCCCAACAGCGTTGCGGCGCCGACTCCTCCGGCGACGCCACGCCACGCCCGGTCGGATGTCCTGTGCATCTCCTCCTCCAATGCCAATGTTTCAGAACTGGACTGACACCACGAGCGCCAACCCTGCGCGGCTCGGCCGCACAGCGACATACGTCGGGATCGTTAGGCGCTCCCAGTGCTCCGCTCCCTTGATCGCGCCGATCCCCGCCCCCAGCGCAGCGCCGGCCATGAAGCCGCCGGCGACTACCTCGCCCGGAGAAAAGTCGTTCTCGCATGGCTCCGCGCCGCACGCAGTGGATCGAGCGTCGTAGGTGACAGCGCTGAGCAGTCCCACGGCCAGGCCTACACTCGTTCCCCACGCGAGTCCTGTGACCGCGCCGTCACGGTGGCTCCGGCCGCGGCTCACTTCCGCGGTCGTGATCGCGGCGAGTGGCACCGAGATGCGTGCTCCTCGCGACGTCGTTAGGGTGACGCTGTCGCGCGCGTGCGCGACGACGGTGGCCTCGAGCGGACCAGTCAGGACCCCGGGTGCTTGGACACGCACGCGAGTCCCGGGCTGGAAGTCCACGAGCGGCGCGAGCTGCGCGTCGGCTCGGGGGATTGCCATCGCCAAGCACCACACAGCGACGACGGTGGTGCGCAGAGCTCGATACCCCATATGGCCTCCGTCGGACCCGGCGGGACCGAGGACGTTCCATGGACACGCGTCCGTGGAGTCGTCTTCCGGAAACATGGGCCGAGACCAGCGCGGCGTCTGTCCGGCAACACGGAGCGCGCGTCGTCGATTATCCGACGCCACGCGTCAGGGGATGCGAGGCAACTGGTGACTCCCGTCCGACAGATCCACCCCGCGACGGTCGCTATCGTGTTGCCATCGGGCGCATTGCCCTCACCGCTCGACGCAATTCACGAGTCCGCCATGCGAGGGGTGACGCTGCTGTACGACACCCAGTCGGGTGCGCCGCAAGACGCGCCGGTCACCACGGCCGTGGACGGCGGCAACATCCGCGTTATGACAGGGCGCTGATGCGGCGTCGCGCGACCGCCGCTCGCCACCAGACTCCCGCCACGATCAGGAAAGGCAGCGACGACAACACGAGCGCAAAGGGGCCGAACGAGGCGTTAGGCTTCGCCTCCACCTGCGCCGTGAGCTGACCGCCGCCGGAGGTGCTCGCGATGAGCACCCGCAGGTTCCACAACTCGGCGCGATCGAAGGAAACCTCCGTCATGAAGCGCCCGCCGCGTCGCACCGGCTCGGAATGCGCGTCGTGCAGGACTTCAGAAAGTCGCCCCGAAACAGGAACAACGCCGACACGCACGGAGGATGGCGAAGTGAATGTCTGGCCGTCCGCGGCCTCGAGCATGATGTACAGCGGCCCGCTGCCGACCTCGGGATCGGTCCACACCGATGCGACATACGGCCCGATGCGCCGATCGGCCACGATCCGAGTCGGCGCCCCGCGATGTGCCGCCATCTCGTGAGGGTGCGCGCCGGCACCGCTCAGGTGTACAGCGAACGCCGCGACCGCCAACCCGAACACGGCAAGCGGCATCACGAACCGTGAACCGGCCACGTCACGTCAAGCGGCGGCCAGGCGAGGCTGTCCCGCACACGTGCAGCGCATTTGAGCCCGCTCGGCTTCCGGTGGAACGAGATGCCGGTACATCGCGATCACCATCGGGATGAACACGATCGTGTTGTAGATCAGGTGCAGCTCCAACCGGGGAATCACGAGCTGGGCAAGACTCATGGGCACCGGCGAGCCGAAAAGGTTCTGTCCGACGATCACCTGTCCCTGAAGCAGCGCATGCTCGATGTGGTGCCAGAACTGGATCCAGAAGGCCACCATCCACCACGTGTGCGCGCTGCCGACGAAGCCGGAGCGAAGGATCCATAACCCTACGAGCATGACGAGGGCGTACCCGTAGTGCAGTGCCTCGGAGCGCACGAGCCAGGGGAACCAGAGTCCGAGGACGCCACGCGCGTTCGCCAGTGGCCAGTGCAGCACGTACACCTGGTACGCCTGCGCCAGGTGCTCCGCCCAGTGCGCGAGAACGATCCCCATGAATACCTGCAGGCTGCGTTCGTGCCATGGGCCGTTCAGGCGCTCCGCGAACGATTGCCCCGCCGGATCGACGTGGCTCGAGATCGCGACTGGTGATTGAGCGGTGGTCATGAAGGTGGCTCCTGCCGAGAAGGATCGGGATCGCGAGCGCTGCCATGACCAAATGGTACGATGTCCCCTTACGGCGCAAGAGCCGACGTCGTACCTTGCGGCCGGTGAGTCTGTTAAACAGACAGACGTGCACGAAGGCCCGTTATCCCTGCTCCCGGAAGGTCTCACGGCCATGCGTCGCTCTCTCCGCTCCCTCCGGTTCGCGCTGCCGTTGGTCATCGGTACCGCGCTCGCCGTTCCCGTTTCATCACACGCGCAGGATGGTCGGATCGCGGGCACAGTGCGCACCGCGGGGCAAGACTTCGAGTGTGAAGTCCACCGCCATTGATCCGCGGACTCGAACATTCAGCTGCGAGCCTGGCGAACGTACGGATGGGCGTTAGGCGATCGATCTGGGAATACGCCGTCTTCGTCAACAACCTGACCGACGAGCACGCGATGCTCGCTCTGGACCGGGAACGCGGGACGCGGGCGCGCGTGGGCTATCTCACCAATCAGCCACGGACGTTTGGCGTGAGCCTCGGCTACAATTATTGAGGCTCTCGGACGCATTCCCCAATCACCGTTGCAATTCGGCGGAGGCCACGTTCAATGGCACAAGCGACACTCGGCAACCAGCAGGCGATCCTCAGGAATCAGAAGGAGATCCTGCGGAATCAGAAACAGCTCGGGCAGATACTCGCCAATCAGCGCGAGATTCTGCGCAATCAAAAGAAGATTCTGGCGGGTCAGGCCAGGATCCTGAAGAAATAGCGGCGGTGTCCGAGTCGTTAGGCGCGCCGCAGACGCTTCCGGCGCCACCGCGGTCCAACGCACAGGACGATCGCGGCGATGGCGACGCAGGCGACGAGCAGTGCCACGCCGCCGATGCCGGCGGCCGAGGACGCGCGTGGGCCCTGAGGCTGGGCGGCGCTGAACATCATCGTGTTGACCACGACACCCACCACGACGACGAACAAGGCGAGAAGCGGAAAGGTGGCGGCGCCGACGAGCGCGCGCGTGCGACGAAGCACCACCGGCGGCGCACCAACAGCCGTTGCGTTCGCGGCGCTGCTCACCACGCCTCGCCCCGCCTCGCCCGCTGGGTCCGTACTCACCCAGCTTCGGCAGATCGCGGAGTCGACCAATGCACGCGCAGCGATACCGGTAGTTCGCGACAGGTGACGGAGGCGGGCTCGCCGCTCGCCGACCTCCGCCAGATCATGCGTGAACTCCTCGTGGAGATCGCCGAGGATCGCGTCGCGCATCGAGTCGCACGAGAGCGCGAACCGCAGGACCGCGTGCGTCCATCGCGGGGGCTCGAGCAATGAATCGAAAGCGCGGGTCACTTGGCTGCTCCGAGAATGCCTTCGAGGCCGCGCCAGAGCATGAGCTGACTGTCGCGCACGATCCTGACCGCCCGCACACCGCGCGCGCTCACCTGATAGAACCGTCGCGCATGCCCCGCTCGCTCAGGGGTGGGCGCGTCCAGGCGCCACCGCAGGAGCCCCTTGCGTTCCAGCTGATTCAGGCAGGAATAGAGGGCGCCACGCGAGACCGATCGATCGATCGTCGCGTCGAGATGGCGCGCGATGTTCGGCGCGTATGCATCGTCGCCGAGCTGGAGGATCGCCAGCATCACCGTCTGCTCGAATTCGCCCAATACGCTCTTGCGCCCCACGAGATGATCTGGGAAGAAGGTGCATCAATGTGCCGGCAGGTTCTCGTTTCCGCCAGCAAGCGCATAACGGAGACTCCATGACCTGGATCCGAACCATTCCGCTGCCCGAGGCAGACGAGAAGCTCCGTCGCGCGATGGAAGCGCAGCGCGCGCTGTATCCGATCGAATATGCGAGCCCGGTGCACCCAACGGCCGACGGAACGTCGGGCATCGTGGCGTCACACAGCCTGATTCCCGACGCCCTGTATCACGCGTTCTCGACGTTCGGCGTGCTGATGTCGGACGAGCTGCCCCTGACGCGCCGCCAGCACGAGATGATCACCACGATGGTGTCCGTCACCAACCGGTGCCGGTATTGAATCACCTCGCACGCAGAGTTTCTGCGTCGGGTAACGCTGGATGACACGCTGGTCGCTGCGCTGGAGAACGACTACACGCAGGCGCCCATTTCACCGCAGGACCGTGTGATGCTGGACTACGTCGTGCAGCTGACGCGCGACGCGACGGGGATCGGTCGATCGCACCACGAGGCACTGCGCGAGGCTGGGTTCGACGACCGCGCGATCCTCCAGATCACGCTGATCGCGTCGTGGTTCAACTACATCAACCGCGTGGCCGACGCGTTGGGCGTGGGCCGGGATTGAGCACGTCACACGGCTCGGGGCGTTAGTCCCCGGGCCTGTGCGTGACGCACCAGTTGCATGAGCCGGCGCATCTCGGCCCGCGCGACTGCCAGACCGAAGCTGGTGATGTGATAGTACCTCCGACGCTCGTCGTCGGCGCGCGTGCGGCGCTTTTCCACTTCGACGATCAGCCCCTGCTCGACCATGCGCGCCATGGCGCGATACAGCGTGCCCGCGCTCAGCCGGAGCTCGCCGTCGGTGCGCGCTTCGACGTCCTGCATGATCGCGTAGCCGTGACGGTCCGTCTCGGCCAGCGCCAGCAGGATGTGCAGCGTGGCCGGGGGAAGGGGGAGCAGCTGTTCTGGCGTTGAATCGTTGATCATATCGGCGTGCCGCCGGAATGGTTTCGGCCCGGACTAGGTGTTTCAGTAATATATCCATAGTGGCTATATGCGCCAGCGCCGTCAGGGAGACTCCGGAAACCCGATCTCGGCGAGATCGGACGCGAGGTCACGCACGCCGATCGTCGGGTTGAGACGCGCCACCAGGGCATCGGTCAGCGGTTCGTGGCGATAGATCGCGGCGACCGCGTCGAGCGGAACGTCGACCTCGTAGTACTCGGCCGCGAACGTCACGTAGGTCTCCGGCCGTCCATCGAGATGGCGGAGGAGGTCGGCCGATCCGTCCGGGTCGTCGCCCGGTGGGAACTGCACCGGCCCGCGCTCCCAGGCTGGCGCCGCAGCCCGACGCCAGATGCAGAACGTCGTGTGTCGTGTGTCGAAGGCAGGCTCGTCGCGGAACGCCGCGAACTCCGGTGGGATGCCGTCGAGCACGCCCGGCCACGGATTGTCGGGCCGGTACATCGGCGACTCGTGATCGAGGCCAAACAGGATGACCCCGCTCGCGTTGATCACCGCGAACCACTGGTCGCCTTGCCCGTTGCGCATCGACGCCATGAGCTCACCCGGCGCCCAGTGTGCGTTGAAGGAGTAGTAGCGATCCTCCCACACGGGCGACAGAATAGCGTCCAGGACGGCGAGCGACCGCGTCAGGCGTCGGAAGGTCGGGACGTCGGGCTGTTCGCCCAGGGCCCGGGTGCTCACTGTATGCATTGACAATATAGCCACACCGGATATAGTGGAGTGGGAGCCGCGAACAAAATGTGGCATCGTCACTAACCTCTGTGAACCTCCCATGAGTCTCTCGGTCTACAGGGCGCTGTTGCGCCTCTATCCGGCGTCCTACCGCGTCGAGTACGAGGCGGAGCTGCTCCGTACGTTCGCGGAGTCGACGCGCGGGCAGGGAAGTTTCGCCGCCGCCCTCGCCGCCATAGCCGACATCGTGCCTAACGCACTCGCCGCCCACTGGGCCATCCTGCGCCAGGACCTGCACTACGCCATGCGTACGATGAGCCGCTCGCGCGGCTTCGTGACGACGGTGGTGCTCGTCACCGCCCTCGGGGTCGGCGCCAACACGGCCACGTTCTCGGTGGCGGACCTCGTGCTGCTGCGCCCACTGCCGTTCCCACGCCCGAACGAGCTCGTCAGGCTCTGCGAAGGCCCGAAAGAGGGAGGCGGCTGGGGATGCATGAACGAGTTGTCCCCGGCGAACTTCCGCGATGCCGCCGCCATGACCACTAAAACGCGCGGATGGGGCGCGTTCACGTACAACGATGTCAACCTCGTCGGCATCGGCGAGCCAGCGCGCATCTCCGGCATGCTCGTCACCCCCGAAGTGTTCTCGGTCCTCGGCGTTCGCCCGTTGATGGGCCGGGTGTTCGACGCCACGGCCAATGACGGCGACGCGGGATCCGTCGTGCTGTCGTACGGACTGTGGCAGTCGCAGTTCGGGGGCGACCCCGGAGTGGTCGGCAAGACGATCCGGCTCGATGACACGACGCGTGTGGTCATCGGTGTCATGCCGGCCGGCTTTCACTTCCCGGCGCCTAACGTGCAGATCTGGACCCCGCTCGTGCTGCGAGAGGACGCCTACGCCGATCGCACCGACACGTACCTCCAGGCGATCGGCCGGCTCGCTCCCGCGGCGACGTTCGAGCAGGCGCGCGCGGAATTCTCGGCCCTCGCGTCTCGTCTCCAGCGCGATCACGCCGAGACCAACGCGGAGACCGGGTTTTCGTTCTTTCGGCAGCGCGACTTCGTGCTGCCGCGCTACCGGATGATGCTCCTCGCGCTCTGTGGAGCGAGCCTCAGTCTCCTCCTGTTGATGGGCGCCAATCTCGCCAACCTGCTCCTGGTGCGCGCGGCCGGTCGTGAGCGAGAGCTGGCCGTGCGCGCGGCGCTTGGAGCCGGACGCGAACGGTTGGTGCGGCAGATGCTGACCGAGAGCGTGGTGCTCGCGGCTGTCGGCGGTGCTGCCGGCGTCCTCGTCGCGATGCTCGCCGTCCCGCTGTTGTCGCATCTCGTTCCCACGACGTTACCGCTCGCGGAGGCGCCGCGCGTCGACCTCCGCGCGCTGGTCATCGGTGCCGCGTTCACCGTTCTCACGGGGATTGGCTTCGGCCTGATTCCAGCGGCGGTCGTCGGACGTACGGGGTTCGACGCGCTGCGCGACGGAACACGTGGCGGAGGCGGGCGTCGCCAACGGCTGCGGACCGTGCTCGTCACGCTGGAGGTTGCCGTCTCGGTCGTGCTGCTCGTCGCCTCCGGGCTGCTGATCCGCGCCGTGTGGAAGGTGCAGGGGGTCGACCCCGGCTTCGCGTCCGAGCGCGTGTTGACGCTGCGGACGTCGCTGGTGTCCTCCCGATCCGCCGACTCGGTGCGCCGCACGGACTTCTACGATCGTGTGGTCGCCGGCGTGCAGGCCCTTCCCGGCGTTCAGGCTGCGGCGTACACGAGCGGCCTTCCGATGGTGCTGACCGGTGGGATTGCCGGGGTGGAAGTCCCGGGCCAGGAGGTTCGCAACCGGCGGGAAAACGGCGTGAGCCTCCGATACGTCACGCCGCAATTCTTTGCCGCGTTAGGCATCCCGGTTGTGCAGGGGCGTCCCTTCGAGGCCGGGGATCGGCCGGGACGGCAGCGGGTCGCGGTGGTGAGCGAATCGTTCATCCGCGAGTTCCTGCCTAACGGGCCACCCCTCGGCAAAACTTTCCGTGTGAGAGGGCTGGAGCCGACCATCGTGGGCGTCGTCCGCGACATCAAGGTACGGGGGCTCGAGCGCACGAACGAGCCGCAGCTCTACATGGCCGCGGCACAGGCGCCGAGCGGCCTCGGGGGCCTGTACATCCCCAAGGATCTCGTCATCCGGGCGTCCGTCCCGGGCGAGACACTGCTGCCTGGCGTCCGCGACGTCATTCGCCGAGTGGATCCGGAGCAGCCGATCTCGGACGTTCGGCTCCTGAGCGATGTGGTGGCCAATCAGACGGCCGATCGCCGCGCCCAGCTGAACATCCTGAGCGCGCTCGCTGTCGTTGCGCTGCTCCTCATGGGCGTCGGCATTCACGGACTGCTGGCGTTCATGGTTGCGCAGCGCTCGCGCGAGATTGGGGTCCGCCTCGCACTCGGTGCGGAGCCTGCGCGGGTAGCGCGGATGATCGTCGGCGAAGCGGCACGCCTGGCGCTGCTCGGGAGCATCCCGGGAGTGCTCGTGGCATACGCCGCGGCCCGAGCGATGAGCGCGCTCCTGTTCGGCATCCCGCCTGGCGACCCGCTGACGCTCACGAGCGGCACGCTCCTCGTGATCCTGGTGACGCTCGTCGGCGCGCTTGCTCCGGCGCTCGCGGCTGTGCGCGTCAGCCCGCTCCTCGCGATGCGAGCGGACTAACGCGGACTTCTTGGGCGGGTCGACAAGAAAACCAATTGACCACAGAGGTCACAGAGGCCACGGAGAACTGCTACGGTTCTCCGTGGCCTCTGTGACCTCTGTGGTTAATTTCTTGTTGGTCGACGGACTCGGCAATTGCACAGTTTGCGACCGACTGCCAGCTTGAGGATCGGGAACGCCCTATGCGGGACGGACAGACCGGATGAGTGGCGTGGGACAATGAAGTCAACGCGCGAACGCGTCGATGTGCCTAACGCATCGACCGGCGCACACGCATCCGCGACGGCCGACGCAGCCGCCTCGGTGTTCGTCGGCGGCGGGGAGATGGGCGCGCTCATGCGTTCGCTCGATTGGTCGAAGACTCCCCTCGGGCCCGTCGAGACGTGGCCCCAGAGTCTTCGGATGATGGTGCGGTTCCTCCTCGCCAACCGCTTTCCGCTGCTGCTCTGGTGGGGCCCCGAGTACGCCTCGATCTACAACGATGCCTATCGCCCGATTCTCGGCCGCAAGCATCCGGCATCCATGGGCCAGCCGGTCCGCGAGTGCTGGCACGAGATCTGGCACGTCCTCCAACCACTGATCGACACGCCGTTCAACGGCGGTCCCTCGACGTGGATGGAGGACATCAGCCTCGAGATCAATCGCCACGATTACGTCGAAGAGACGCACTTCACGATCGCCTACAGCCCGGTCCCCGACGAGACCGCACCTCGCGGCATTGGCGGCGTGTTGGCCACCGTTCACGAGATCACCGAACAGGTGATCGGCGAGCGCCGCACGGCGACGCTCCGGGATGTCGGCGCGCGTTCGGCGGAGGCGAAGACGGCGGAGGAAGCGTGTGCGATCACCGCGGCGATTCTTTCGACGCACGTCTACGACATTCCGTTCGCGCTGCTCTATCTGATCAATGACGACGGCACGCGAGCGCACCTCGCCGGCGCGACTGGCGTCGGGATGGGTGAGGCGATCAGTCCGTACAGGATCGAGCTCGGTGAGGCGCCCTCGCCCGGCACTGAAGGGGGCCTTCGCGATGCGCTGAACGCCGCGCTTCGAGCGGAATCGATGCAGACGTTGGAGGAGCTCGCGTGGCGGTACGACCGGGTGCCAGCTGGCCCGTGGGACGATCCGCCGGACTGCGCTGCAGTGCTGCCGATCGCGTCGAACAAGGCGCACCACTTCGCGGGATTCCTCGTGGCCGGACTGAGCTCTCGCCTCGCGTTCGACGACCGGTATCGAACGTTCCTCGAGCTGCTGACCGCGCAGGTCGCGACCGCGATCGCAAACGCGCGGGCGTACGAGGAAGAGCGACGGCGTGCCGAGGCGCTCGCGGAGCTCGATCGCGCGAAGACGGCGTTCTTCGCCAACATCAGCCACGAATTCCGGACGCCGCTCACACTGTTACTCGGACCGCTGGAAGAAGTGCTGCGGCGCGAGGAGCGTGTCGCGCCGGCCGTTCGGGATGAGCTGACGACGGCCCACCGGAACGCGCTCCGCCTGCTGCGGCTCGTCAATTCGCTCCTCGACTTTTCGCGCATCGAGGCGGGACGCGTGGATGCGCTGTTCGAGCCGACGGCGCTCGCGTCGTACACGGCGGAGCTGGTGTCCACGTTCCGGTCGGCGACGCAGCGCGCGGGCCTCACGCTGGAGATCGACGCCGACGAGTTGCCCGAGCCGGTGTGGGTGGACCGGGCGATGTGGGAGAAGATCGTGCTCAACCTCATCTCGAACGCGTTCAAGCACACGTTCGAGGGGACCATCACGGCGGCGCTGCGGCCTGCCGGGCACGGCGTGTCGCTCGAGATCCGGGACACCGGCGTTGGCATTCCCGCGGACCAGCTCCCGCACCTGTTCGAGCGGTTCCACCGGGTGCCTAACGCCCGATCTCGGACGCACGAGGGCACGGGTATCGGGCTCGCCCTCGTGCGCGAGCTGGTGCGGATCCACGGTGGGCAGATCGCAGTGGAGAGCCACGAGGGCAGTGGGACGTGCTTCACCGTCTGGCTCCCGTTAGGCTCCAACCACCTTCCGCACGACCAGCTCAGCACATCCGGCGCGACGCTTCGCCGCGCGTCGACGGCGCTCGGCGCGGCCGCCTACGTCGAGGAAGCGCTCCGCTGGCTCCCGGTCGGGACGTCGGACGCCGACGCCGCGGATCTGATGATGGTCGCGAACTCGAAGACCGATTTCCTGTCGGGCACCACCGTCCCATCGGACACCGCTGGCGCGCGGATCCTGCTCGCCGATGACAACTCCGACCTGCGAGAGTACGTCGCGCGCCTGCTCCGGTCACAGGGCTGGATGGTGGACGAGGCTCCCGACGGGCTCACGGCCCTGGAGCGGATACGCGCCCGTGCGCCCGACCTCGTGCTGACCGACGTCATGATGCCCGGGCTCGACGGCTTCGCGCTGCTGCGCGAGCTGCGCAGCGACCCGAGCACGAACAACGTACCGGTCGTGGTGCTCTCGGCCCGAGCGGGTGAGGAGTCGCGCGTAGAAGGTGCGGAGCACGGCGCCGACGACTACCTCGTGAAGCCGTTCTCCGCCCAGGAGCTGGTCGCGCGCGTCGGCGTCCACCTGCGACTCGGGCGGCAGCGCCGTGAGGCCGAAATGGTCCTCCGCCGGCGAACGGCACAGTTCGAGACCCTGCTCGGCGAGGCACCGTTAGGCGTCTTTCTCGTCGATAGCGAGTACCGCATCCGCGAAGTCAACCCGATCGCCCGGCCTGTCTTCGGCGACATCCCCGACCTCGTGGGCCGGGACTTCGACGAGGTGATGCACATCCTCTGGTCCCCGGAGTACGCCGACGAGATCGTCCGGCTGTACCACCACACGCTCGAAACCGGAGAACCGTATTTCGCGCCCGAGCGGATCGAGGAGCGTCGGGATCGCGGGGTGCTCGAATACTACGAATGGCAGATCAACCGCATCACGCTGCCGGAAGGCGGCTACGGCGTGGTGTGCTATTTCCGAGACATCTCGGCGCAGGTGCACGCGCGACGCGAAGCCGAGCAGGCGAGGGAGCTGGCGGAGACCGCAAACCGCATCAAGAGCGAGTTCCTCGCCGTGATGAGTCACGAGCTTCGCACGCCGCTCAACGCGATTGCGGGTTACGTGGACCTGATCGACATGGGGGTCCACGGTCCGGTGACCGCGTCGCAGCGCGAGGCACTCAGTCGCATTCAGCGCAGTGGAAAGCACCTGCTCGCACTGATCAACGATGTGCTGAATTTCGCGAAGCTCGAGGCCGGGCGTGTGGAGTACATCCCACGCGACGTCAAACTGGCCGACGCCGTGGCATCGGTGTCGCCGATGATCGATTCGCAGCTGCGCGCGAAGGGCCTCTCGTACGAGGTGCACGTCGATCCGACCATCATCGCGCGTGTCGATGTGGACAAGCTGCAGCAGGTGCTTCTGAATCTGCTGTCGAACGCGGTGAAGTTCACGGCGTCGGGCGGTCGTGTCTCGGTCGAAACGCCGAGCGGCGAGGGTGCGGACGATCCGGAGCATGTGACACTGCAGGTCTCCGATACGGGCATCGGCATTCCGCGGGACAAGCTCTCTCTCATCTTCGACCCATTCGTGCAGGTGCATCGGAAGCTGACGAATTCGGTCGAGGGCTCGGGTCTCGGCCTTGCCATCAGTCGCGATCTCGCACGAGGCATGGGAGGCGATCTGCGGGCGAGCAGTGTCGAGGGTGAAGGCTCCGTGTTTACGCTCGTGCTCCCGCGCGGCTCGTAGAGAAGCAACTCAAAACGCCGACCGTCACTCGTAATACGAGAACGTCGAGCTGATCGGAACCACCCGTCCCGCGTCAGGTCCGTTCGTCAGCGTGACTGTTCCGCGCTTCGTCGTCGGACGGTTCTTCCCGTCATAGTCATAGCTGTAGGTGACGCTGAAATTGATGCCGTCGCCGGTACGGGTCTCTCGAGCGGGGTTACCCTTCTGCAGTTGTACGCCCGGCAAGAGAATCAGGTGGTCGAAGAAATCCTCGTGGATCAGGCTGAATCCGTCGACGTTGATCCCTTCATCGTATTGCTCGAAGTGGTCGACGACGGTCGTTTCGTCCTGGACTCCCTCGATGCGTGCCCGATGGTCGGTCACGTCCATCAAGTTGCCATCGGCGTAGTACGAGAACGACATCCGCTTATCGACGATGAAGCCACCCTCGACTCGTCGGTCGCGTTCCAGTCCGGTGAGCTTCGAGCCGTCATACGACAGGAATACCACGGTAAAGACCGAGGCGTTCGAATCGACGTAGCGGACTTCGCTGACTCGACCCGCGTCGTCGTAGAAATACTGCAGCCTGTCGTGATTCACGATGATGTTGTTACGCATCTCGCTCAGGCGGCCAGCGTTGTCGTACGTCACGTCGTACCGCGTGAGATCCGACGCATAGGACGCGAACTTGATCCGACCCGCCGTGTCGTACTCGAAGTGGTAGAACGGCGAAGGCAGATTGGAGATCACGACGTCCCGAAGGAGCACCGGCGATGGAGACGGAGCCGGACCCGGACCCGGCGACGTCGGCGCGGTCATTCCGGAATCGCCAGTACAGGCGAAGAGTGCCGCCGCCAGGATCAGGAGGCCCGAGTGTCGAAGGCGCATGCCTGAACCAACGCCAAAATGGGCTGAAACCGGCCATGGATGCTTAGCTGGACCTAACGCCACGCAACGGTCGACCGAGAACCTCCCATGGGCTCACAGCCTCCAGCATCCGCCGCGCGTGACTACGCGGCGCAGTACCCCGATCCGATCGACGTAGCCGCAGGTGAGAGTGTTCGAGTCGAGCGACCCGACGAGGAGAATCCCTCCTGGTGGTGGTGCGTCGCCGACGACGGGCGCGCCGGTTGGGTTCCCGGGACAATCCTGGACCCCGCGCCTACCGCCGGCGCGAACAGCCACGTTCAACGGCCGTACTCGGCGCGCGAGCTATCGGTGACGCGAGGTGAACCGCTGTTCATCCTGGAGGAGTTTGCCAATTGGCTGCTCGTCCGAAACACGGCCGGGGCACGCGGGTGGGTTCCCGCGTCGCATGTCCAGCGAGATGCGAAGCCGGCCCTTTAACGACTGGCATCTACCGACGAAGGGTGTTCGGATGCTTCGGATGCCACGGCCGAGGAGTGGTCTTGACCCGGTTTAGTGGACACCGGGGATAAGGATCGTTATGCAGCCGTTGCCAGTTGGCGCTCATACGCCGCCGGGCTTTGATAATCGAGGGTGGAATGCCGCCGCCGCGTGTTGTACCACGTCGCGATGTAGTCGAACAGTGCCGTCGCCGCCTCCGCTCGCGTCCGCCAGTCCCAGCGATCGATGAGCTCCCGTTCCAGCGTCGCGAAGAAACTCTCCGCCACTGCGTTGTCCCAACAGTCGCCGCGCCGGCTCATGCTTGCGGCGAGGCCATGCGCGGCGAGCACCTCGCGATACGCCGTGCACGCGTACTGGACGCCGCGGTCCGAGTGATGGACCAACCCGGGCGCCGGGTGCCGCTGATCCAGCGCCATCTGCAACGCCTCGAGGGCCAGCTCCGCCGCCAGCGTGTCGCGCATCGCCCAGCCCACCACTCGCCGCGAGGCGAGATCCAGCACCACCGCCAGATACAACCAGCCCTCGCGCGTCGGCACGTAGGTGATATCACTGACCCAGGTGCGATTGACCTCCGCCACGCCGTTCGCATCGTACACCGCGAAGCGCCGCGCCAGCAGATTCGGCGCGATCGGGAAGCCGTGCGTCGAGTCGGTCGTGCGCGGGACGCGGCGGCGCGTGGGCGTCCCGACCAGCCCGTCGGTGCGCATCAGCCGCGCCACGCGCTTCTGGCCGACATGATGGCCTTGGCTCTTGAGCTCCCGGCAGACGCGCGGCGCCCCGTAGGTGCCGTCGCTCGCGGTGTGGGCGCCGCGGACGTGGAGCAGCAGCCGCTCGTCGGCGATGGCGTGGGCACAGGTGGGCCGTTTGCGCCACGCGTAGTAGCCGCTCGGCGCCACCTCCAGGACCCGACACATGAGTCGCACGGGAAACGCTCCGTGATAGAGAGTGATGCAGGCGTACTTCACGGCGACTCCTTCGCAAAGAACGCCGCGGCTTTTTTTGCGAACTCGCGCTCCTGTTTCAGAATCGCGTTTTCGCGGCGCAGCCGCCGCACCTCGTCTTCCAGGGTTTCGTTCGGCGTCGGCGCCGTCAGCGTCTCCAGGCGGCCGGTGCCTTTGCCATCGAGCTTGCGGGCCCACTCCCACAACAACGCGGGCCGCACATCGAGCTCGCGCCCGATTTGCCCGAGCTCGACCCCCTCGTCGCGCCGCTCGCGCATCCGGCGCACGGCCTGCCGTTTGAATTCCTCACTGAATGTGCGCCGCGCCCGTCGCGGCGGTTTCGCCTTGCTCGGTCCTTTGGCCATGGAACACCTCCGCTCTCAAGCTAGAGCAAATGAGGTGTCCACGAAAACGGGTCAACTCCAGGAGGATCCGGAGGGATCCGAGTCATCCGTTGCATCCGTTCCCCTTCGTCTGTGGAGCCGGCCCTCTCAGGGACGCGTGGTACCCACCGTATCCGTCAGCGTGCCGAGGAACGCGATGATGTCTCGCTTCTCAACGCGTGAGAGGTGGAGCGAGTCGCTCGGCAACGTCTGCTGAGGCGCCGCGATGCCCCGGCCAGCACCACCACCGCCATCGTAGAAGTCGAGCACCTCCTCCAGCGTTCGGAACACACCGTTGTGCATGTACGGGGCGGTAAGCGCAACGTTGCGCAGCGTCGGCGTCTTGAACGCGAAGCGATGAAGCCCGACGCGATCCACGGCAAACCGACCGACGTCGGGATCGATCCGCGCGCTATCGCGCGTTCCGGGGCGCCCGGCTGGTGTGCCGATCACTTCCGGCTCGGCCTCTGTATAGGTCGGCGGGGTCGCACCGTTGAAGAGCGGTCTCGGCTTGGTAACGGTCTTGTCCCAAGCAACGGCGAAGACCTAACGCGGATAAACCACGATCACGACGATGCCGCGGATTTGTTTCGATGACATCTACCCATCTCGGCCCCGAGCCTTCGTTGGTTTTCACCAACGCATCCGGGGCGACCAGCCCGAACGGAGCCTCACTGGCAGCCGAGCCAATCCGCGTCATCGTTCCTATCGTGGTTCATCCGCGTGAGGTCTTGCTGTTGTCTTTGTCACCGACCACCCGGGTCATTGCGTGGCCGCGGGCACGGCGACTGCGTGTGGTGATTGATCTCATCAATGGCGTCGACCGGGGGCGACCCCGTCTACAGCAAGGGAGGGAGAGATGCCCGAGAAGGCAACGATCGCCCGCGCCCGGCGCGACAGGCGTGAAGGAAAGTCCCCGTCGACTCAAGCGGGAGAGTTCATCCAAGAGGAGATACACCACGTCCGCGAGGGCAAGCACGGTGCGCGGTCGAGCAAGCAGGCCATCGCCATCGGCCTGTCGAAGGCTCGGCGTGCAGGGGTAAAGGTCCCGCGCGCACGACGCGGGTCAGCCGCGGCGTCGAAGCAGCAGGCGGCGAGCACCGGAGGAACGAAGCGCGCGCGGAAGCGGCCCTCGGCACGTCGCTCGGCTGCCATCAAGCGTGCGCTTCGTAGAGAAGGACATTCGGCTGCATCGCATCGCGCGCTCTCGAGGCATGCTCACGCCGCCGCTCGTTCCCGCACGGCTGCGCAGCGGTCTGCGTCGGCGAAGAAGGCCGTGCGCACCAAGGGTCCGAGAGCCAGAAAAGCTGCGGCCCGGAAGGCTGCCAGGACGCGGGCCCGCCGTTCCTAACGACGAGTCGTGACGACGCGTGGCCTCGCGCGACGGGGTCGATCGGTAGCATATAGGTATCGAGCACAGGGCTTCCGATCGACCGTCCGCGCGAAAAACGGCAGGAGCCATGGGCACGACAACACAAGTCGATGGGCTGCTGGCGTCGTCCGAACCATCCGTTCGCTACAAGGTTCGCGTCGGTGTGCTCGGCGAGAGCGAATCGTCACGAAGCATTCGCGCACTGCGGCGAGAAATTCGCACGTCGCCGCGGGTCGGCGCCCTGCTCGCCGGTCGCGCGGCCGATGGGCGGCTGTTGCGTGGCCTCGGCGTCTATCAGAAATGGCAGGGTGCGCATTGGGTGATGGCGGCGCTGGCCGATCTGGGTTATCCACCAGGCGACCGCGACCTCGTGCCGATGCGCGACCAGCTGCTCGATGCGTGGCTCGCGCCCGAGTGGTACGACGAGTTCGAGTGCCCGAGTAAGGCGAAGGCGTATTCGCGGCGTGGCGTGCCGGTGATGCGCGGCCGATACCGGCGCTGCGCGTCGCAGCAGGGCAACGCGCTCTACGCCATCGTGACACTCGGTCTCGCCGACAAGCGTACCGAGGCGCTCGTCGAACGGCTCCTGCACTGGCAATGGCCGGATGGGGGATGGAATTGCGACAAGGATCCCAGCGCGGACTCGTCGTCGTTCATGGAAACCCTGACGCCGCTGCGTGGGCTCGCCGCCTTCGCGCGACACTCGCGCAATGCCAGGGTCGAGGCAGCCGTTAGGCGCGCCGCGAGCGTTTTCCTCGATCGTCAGCTATTCAAGAGACGGTCGACCGGCACCGTCATCCGTGCCGAGTTCACCCAGCTTCATTACCCGCTCTACTGGCACTACGACATCCTTGGCGGCTTGAAGGTCATGGGCGAAGCGGGGTTGATTGGCGACCCGCGATGCACCGCCGCGCTCGAGCTGCTCGCCGGCAAGCAGCTGCCCGACGGCGGATTCCCGGCCGAAGCGCGCCACTACAAGATCACGGGCAGGGTCGAGCTGGGCGCCGACGCGGTCGATTGGGGAGGCACGAGCAAGCGCGTCGCGAACCCCTGGGTGACGGCGGATGCGCTGAGCGTGCTGGCCGCGGCCGAACTGGCGCCTGCCTAACGGTTTTGCGTCTACGTCGCGCGCGGCGGCGGAATGACCAGGACGGAGCATCGTCCGTCGCGAACGATCTCGGTCGTGACGCTGCCGAGGATCCACCGCTCCAACCGCTCGTGCCGCAGGCTGCCGATCGCGATCAGGTCGGCGCGGCTCTCATCGGCGCACGCCAGCAGCTCCTCGGCGACGGAACCATGCCGTGTCACGAGTTCGACCCGGACACCCGGCGGCGCGCCGAGCTCACGCACGAGCTGCTCGAAGGCCGCTTCGACACCAAGGTGCTTGATCAGCGCCTCCCCTGCGGTGTCCTCGTGCAGCCCGTCCACGCCGCTGCGATCGACGTACACGAGGCGGAGCACCAACGGATTCGTCGGCGCCGGGCGGGTGAGCACGTCGAGCGCCGCACGCGCGGCCCGGATGCTCGCCGGCCCGAAGTCGATCCCGACAACGGCCCGGCGCGGCAGCCCATGGAGGCTCGGAACGACGGCCAGCACGACACTGTGGGCTCGCCGCGCCACCGTGAGCGTGGTTTCATCGCGGAGCACGCGATCCACGACACCGTGATGGCGAAGTCCCGTGACGATGAGTGCAGCTTTCTGGCGCTCGGCATAGCCCAGGATCTGATATGGTGCAGAGCCGACCGCGACGTGCACTGGCCACTCGTTAGGTCTGCCGAGCCATTCGCTGAATTGGCGACGGCGCGCGCGGGCGTCCTCGGCATACGGCGCGTCGCCGATGAGCTCCCGCGCGTACGTGAAGGCGGTATGCAGCGGATTCGGCAGGTCCGACACGTCCAGCACCTGGACGGCCGATACCACCGATCCGAAGCGCTGCTCGAGGGCCGCAGCCGCGCGCACCGGCGCCGCGCCGTCGGCCTCCCCTGTGACAGCGACGACGATCGGCCGGTGCCGAAGTCGGTCGCCTAACGACGGCCCGACGTCTGAAGCAATGCCCGCCTCGGCGGGTTTACTGATCGGGCGCTTGAGCCCTGTGGCGCTCGGCGAATCGACCGACATGGTGTCCCCCATCAGTTCCATCTAACGCTACCCGTTCGCGCGACGGATGTCCGTCCGGGATTCGCATCACGCCACGTCAGCCAACCGCCGACATCGCCGGCGGCTCGATCTCCGCTCGTCGCCTTTCGCCGAGCCGGGCGATGGCGCGATACATGGCGTCGCGCAGCGCCTTCTCGCGTGGATCGTCGATCAACCAGAAATCCAGCTTGTTCATGATGTACGCATAGCCGAGTCGCGCGTCGGGGTCGGCGAAGCCAAAGGAGCCACCCGCACCCGGCCCGCCGAACGCTCGTTGGCTGGAACCGAACGCGACGCCAGGCCCGGGCCGGACGAAGCCGAGGGAGAAGCATGACGGCACGCCGAGCACCTCGTCCTTGGTCTCATTCGCCTCGGGCGGAGTCGTGATGCGAGCGAACGTCTCCGGCGTGAGCCCGACCTCGGCGCCGCCTTCCGCGAAGACCGAGTAGGCGCGCGCGATCGAACGGGCAGTGCCGACGCCATTGCCCGCCGGCAGCTCGACCTCGAGGGTACGTCGGTCGTTGTAGTCGATGTCCGCCGGGATCTCGAGCGACCTGCGCAGCAATGACCCTGGCGCGACGACTCGCTTGATGAGCTCGGGCGTCGAATGCCCGAGCGCCAGCAATGCCCGGAAACGGGACAGCGGTTTGAACGTCGCGAGTCGCGTGTCCGGCACATCGCGCGGCAGTCCGATGTAGAAGTCGAGCCCGAGCGGCTCGGCGATCTCGTCCCGGAAGAACCGGCCGAGGGTGCGATGCGCTGGATCGACGCGGCGGATGAGCTCCTGCATGTACAGGCCCAGCGTCATCCCATGGTAGCCGTGCCTTGTCCCCGCAGGCCAGGCTGGCCGCTGTCGGGCGAGCAGACGCGCGACGTCATCGAGGTCACGCATCCGGTCGATCGTTAGGCGCTCGTCGAGCAGGACCAGGCCGGCTTCGTGGGCGAGGAGCTGTCGAACGGTGATGGCGCCCTTGCCGGCCTGTGCGAACTCGGGCCAGTAGCGCGCGACGGGCGTGTCGTAGTCGAGCCATCCGCGGGCGTTGGCGACTGCCAGTGTCATCGCGGCGAGGCCCTTCGTGGTCGACATGACGACGACCATCGTGTCCTCGTTCCACGGCTCGTCTCCGTCGGGCATGCGCCGTCCACCCCAGAGATCGACGACCTTCTCGCCTCGCCAATAGGCAGCGACGGCGGCGCCGATCTCGCCACGTTCGGCGAAGTTGCGCTCGAACTCGGCGCGCACCTCCTCGAAGCCGCGAGCGACGAACCCGTGGGTGCCCGCGCTGCGGTACGCGCGTTGTCGCAGGAGCCCAATCGCGAGCACGCCGACCCAGAGGAGATAAGCGTAGACGTTGACGCGCTCGACGATCCCCAAACCCGGCGTCGGCAACTGTGCGGCGAGTCGCGGTCCGTAGACGCCGATCGTCGCGAGAGACACGACCAGGACCAGCAGCGTGCCAAACGAGTACCGGAGAAAGCGTGGGCCGAGCGTGACGGCGGCGAAGCCGACAGCAAGGAGAATGGAGAGGACCATCACGGTCGTGACGACGATGTGGAGCGTGTCGCTGATCGTCCATTCGGCTCCGCGCACGTGGAGCGCCGAGTATGGCGCCATTGCCAGTCCGATGAGGCCGATTCCGGCGAGCAGGAATGCGGCGAAGCGTAATGCGCGTTTCCGTGCGACCGTCTCCCGCATCATGCCGATCCCGAACGCTACCAGCAGGACGTCGTAGGTCAGGAACAGAGGGCCGACGAGAGGCTTGGATGGAGCGCCTATGGCGCTAAGCTCGCTGATCGTCTGTGCGCTGAAGCTGTACCCCTCGTACGACACGCCTCCGAGGAGGTCGGTTGCTACGTACAGCAGAGATGAGAGGATGCCGCAGGCGAGCAGGATCGTTCGCAGGGTTCCTCGTTCGGACGGTTCGGTTGTCATCATGGCGCCCTCCGCAAAGGTCGCGCATCGATCGCGCGTGCGATTCAAGGTCGCGCGGTGGACGTTACCGGTCTGTCGGCGATCCATGCGTGGCAGGTCGGATATCTCCCGACGACCTAAGCATCCGTTCTGGATGCCTGCCCGACAATCCGAGCTACAGGACGAGCGGAAGCACCCCTTCCCGCGAAGCACGCACGACCTTCGGCGTTTCGCCCGCACCCCAGAGCCTAACGCGGTGACGCACACGATACGCGAGCGGGCCGCCGTCCGCGCTCGCCGATCGCTCGATGGGACGGGGAATGCACACGAACTCGACGGTCAGGTCTTCCGGCGCGACGCGCACGACCGCGTATCCGTGACCACCGGTATCCGCGAACGACAGATGCGGCGCGACGTCGGGATTGCTCGCCGCGAGCGCCTGTCGGACGTCGTGTGTTCGCTGCAGCTCGAGGCTCGACCGAACGCCGTGCATCATCGAGAGATTGATCGCCGGTTCGGCAGCCGCCCCGCCCGGTGGCTGGTATACGTACACGGCCCGAAGCGGATGGTCTCGGGGGAGACCGAATTCCATTGCCTCGAATAGCCCCGGAGCGGAGATCGACCCGGTGACGAATTCCGCCGCGATCGGGTGAAAGCGGTGCGGAGGCAGCGTGGACGACAGGACGCCCGCGAGGAATGCGTGGCGATCGCCGCAGACCGTCGCGAGCCCCGTGATGCCGTTTCGCTCGACGAAGTCGAAGATCTCCGCGCGCTCGTGGCGGTAACCCGACCAGTCGTCGTCGCCGAAGAGCGCGTAGCCAGTCGTCGGCCAGTGTGTGCCGACGTCGTCAGGCAAGTTCTGGAAGTCCGTCCTCCAGTCGAGCATCGCGACGGAGTTGCCCCACAGCTTCCACGGCGTGGTCGCGGCCCGGAGCCGATCGAGGAACCACTCCTTCTGGGTGGCCCCCAGCGTGGAGAGCGGCGGGGCAGTACGCCGGGGGTTCGGGACGTCGACCCCGTTGAAGCGGATCGTCGCCGGTGGTGATGCGTTAGGCGCGGCCGCCCCGGCATCGAGCACGGCGGTCACGTCCTCCGACACGACCCCCGGGAACGACGTCGGCCGGAATGGAGCAGCCTCCGCTCGGGTCGTGAGCGGCTCCGATCGAAAGCTCCGATTGTCGGTAAGAATCATCTCCGCGTTCGCCCCGAGACGAAGCGACCGGTACACCCGGAGGCTGCGGATCGCCGCGAGGTTGTCCGGGTCGACGCCAAGCCCCTGCTCGTCGAGTTGGCGGAGTGGCGCATCGGTGACCGGTGGCGCGTGAAACTCATCGACGTTAGGCGCGCCCGGTCGGACCACGCGCGCGGGCTGGTACTCGAACCACGCCTGGTTCGCCGCGACCTTGCGCGTCTGCGCCGGGAGCGTGGCGCCGAAGCTCTCCTGGCTCTGCCACCCCTTCCACGAGAACTCGTGGTTGTCCGGCACGGGGACGAACGGCCAGCGCGCCCGCGCGTCCTGGAGATCCGGGTCCAGTAAGTACGCCCGATAGAGCGCCCGGTAATCGTCCACGGTCGTGGGCACGTGAAAGTCGCTATGCTGCTCGCCGTGCGCGTATCGGACGATGTCGCGGATGTGGCGAGCGTAGTAGCCCTGCGGCCGGTCCTCGGGATACCACACGATCTCGTAGACGAAGTCGCCGAGATGGAGGACGAACATGAGGCGGTCCGCCGGGGCGCGATGCTCATCCTCCCAGATCATGCGACGGTACGCGTTGCACGCGCCAAGCTGAACGTTCTGACAGCTGACGAACGCGAACTGCACGGGACGACGGTCGCTCGGCGCCGGTGTGGTGAGCGTCCGACCGACGCGACTGCCGAACCCGCGTTCGTCCGTGAAGCGGTACCAGTACTCGCGTGCCGGACCGAGTCCTGCGACGAGCACTCGGCACGTCCAGTCGGTGGCCGCGCTGACGGTCGCATGCGAGCTCGAAACCACGTTGCGGAATTGCTCATCGGCCGCGATCTCGACGAGCAGCCGCGATGCGGAACCCTCCGTCGTTGGCGGGCGGCGGGTCCACAGAATCACGCCGTCGGCGCTCGGGTCACCGGAGGCGACGCCCTGCGGATAGCAGTCGCGGCATTCCCGCCACGTACCTAACGACCGCCGCTCGCCGCGTAAGGGCCACGCGAGCGCCGCGCCGAGCGCGAAGGCCGTCGCGACCGCCTCGCGGCGGGTCATCGGTCGCGATAACAGTTCCCCGGCCGTTCGATCGTCCATGCAGTCTCCGTCGCGACGACAGTCCCGTATTCTAAGCAACCACGTCGGTGATGTCTGCGGAAAACCACGAACGCTGAGGCCGCAGACGGCGCTGCGCGCCGGGCGCTGGGTACGCTGTTACTGCTCGTGATGTCAGCACAACTCGCCGGCGGCCGGAATTATTTACAACTGCCCCGGGACGTTCACGGCCGGCCTATAGAGTTCATCAAGAAACCTCAGCGGCTTCTGCGGCGGCGCGGAGCGCCGTCTGCGTTACCAGCGTTCGTGGTTACGCTGTTAGAACCTCACCCGCACGGTAACGTCGACGCTGCTCGGCGCGAGGATGATGTACCGCGGCACGTTCTCACTCACATCGCCCGTCGGATACGCGTGACGATCGAGCAGATTCCGACCCGTGATCACCACCGTCGTCCGCCCCGCCCACGAACCGACATCGGATGCGCGATCGCCTAACAGCGTCACCCCCGCGTCCAGGATGTAGAACGCCGCCGCCGTGAGGCGGTCATCGCCCGTCGGCGCGAGGAAGCTACGCGACTGGTATCGGCCATCCGCGTTGAGCGCGAGCCAGGGAGCCGCGTGCCACGTCGCGCGATGCCCGCCGATGAACGCCGGCGTCAGGATCGGTTCCACGTCCTCGTACGTAGTACCCGTCGCCTCATCGGTGTAGCTATCGATGCGATTCTTGCTCACCGTCGCATTGAGACCCAGGTCGAGCGTCCGCGTCACCGTCCACTGCACATCAGCCTCGACGCCTTGCCGATAGCTCCGCCCGACGTTCGCACGCAGCTCGTAGCCTAACGGCGTGGTGGCACCTGTGCGCGCGATCTCGTCTCGGAAGCGCATATCGTAGAGGCCCGCCGAGAGCACCACCGGACCGCGCGTCAGCTGCGCGCCGAGCTCGAGGTCGTTCACGTGCTCCGGCTTCACGCGCGTGAGCGGCAAGAGCGCCGGCGCATCGTCCGGCGTCACGTCATCCGCACCAGCGAACAGATCGGTGCGGGTCGGCTCGCGTCCGGTCGTTCCGAACGATCCGTACAGGAGAAGCCCGTTGGCCGCCCGAACTGTCAGCCCCGCCTTCGGGTTGACGAAGCTCCAACGTTGGCTCGCCTCGCTCAGCCCGTAGCCCTCCGTCGGCTTGTAGCGGAACTCCGCGGTGCGGACCTGCAAGTCACCGTAGAGGGTCACGGCGCCTAACGCGAGGCTCGCCTTGGCGAACGCGCTCGCCTCCGACTTGTAGCCCGTGTTCGAGTATGGCGCATACTCGAGGTCCGGCCGTCCGTCGAACTCGTGGTCCTTCGAGTACGTCATGGCGTGCGCACCGGCATCGAGCGTGAGATCGCCGCGCGTCGCGTGTGCCGCCGCTATCAGCCCACCCCATCGCGAGCTGGAGCGATAGCGCAGCGGTTCTTCCACACCCGACGGATAGTCGTAGTAGCCGCGTGTGTCGAACCCGTACGCCGTGAGCCCCGCCGACGTGCTCGACGACAGCAGCCGAGTGTAGTTCACCGTCGCGAAGCTCTCGCGGTAATGGTCCCCGACGCCGTCGAGTGGGTTGTTGCGCGGGTCGACGCGCAGCACACTATCCGGAACCGCCGTGTAAGCCTGGCCGTTCTGCTCGAGGCCAGTGGATGCCGTGACCTTCACGATGTCGCGGTCGCCGAAGTAGCCGCCGCTCACGAACCCGCCATTCGACGCGTTGGACGCGCCGCGTCGATAGCCGTCGGAACGCAGGCCGGAGAACCGTCCCGAGAATGCCCAGCGGCTGGGCATGAGCCCGGTCTCCAGCTCCAGCGTCCCTCGCGCCGCCCCGAACGATCCGCCGCCTAACTGCACCGCACCACCTCGCGCCGAGCTGGTGAGCGGTCGCGACGCGAGGTTGAGCGAGCCGCCATACGCGGCCTGGCCGTAGCTGCTCGTGCCCACGCCGCGCTGCATCTGCGCGCTCTCGATCGAGCTCGTGAGGTCGGGGAAGTCGGCGAAGTAGATCTGCTGATCTTCCGGTTCGTTCAGCGGCACGCCGTCGAGCGTGATGTTGATGCGCGACTGGTCGATGCCGCGCAACCGGAAGTACGAATAGTTGGAGAGCGAGCCGCTCTCGGAATATGCCGTCACCGATGGCGCGGTCCTGAGCGACAGCGGCACATCCTGACCGGCGTAATCGCGCGCCAGCCTGGGGCGATCGAGCGTCGTTTGAGCATACGGCGCGTCGGCGCTCGCCCGCGTCGTTGTGATCGTGAGCGCCTCCAGCGACTGCGCTCGGCGCGTGCTGTCGCGTGTTGCTGAATCAGCGGCGCTCCGTGCCCGCGGGGTTTGCGCCGCCGCCGGTGCAGTGAGGACGAGGGTCGCGAATGTCGCGACGTAGTGAAGTCGACGAGATGACACGGTAGCCGTCAGGTTCGGGTCGGTCGACCGAGCCGTTCCCTGGCGGCGTACAGACTCAAGGGCGCGTGGCAGGCACGTGCGCACGACAGCGCGCATCGCGCGCCCCAACTCGTGGCATTCGCTCACTCGCGACTCCCTACGCCGGTACGAACCGGATCAGGTTCTACGGGACTCTCTCAGCCTCTTGTGCCGTAGTTCGGCACAGGCACCCCGGTCGAGTATCTGAAGTCTAGCGCGGCGCCCGGGCTTCGGAAACTGATGAGCGGTGGCGGGAGCGCACCCCTCTGACGGCCAGGGGACGCCATCCGCTAGCTTCGTGGGCGTGACGGGACACGCACGCACTCGCACGCAGGTCGCCATCATCGGCGCCGGACCGGCCGGACTCACGCTTGGCCATCTGCTCCATTGCTCCGGCATCGACTCGATCATCATCGAGCACCGAGACCGTGCGTACGTCGAGCGACGACAGCGCGCAGGCGTGCTCGAGCAGGGAACCATGGATCTCTTCCGCTCCATCGGCGTCGGCGAGCGGATGGACCGCGAAGGGCTCGTCCACCATGGCATCCACCTGCAGTTCGAGGGGGAACGGCATCGCATCCCGCTGACCGAGCTCGCCGGTGGCCGTTCGATCACGGTCTACGCGCAGCACGAGGTCGTGAAGGATCTCATCGCCGCGCGCCTCACGACCGGACGCGAGATCTGCTTCGAGTCCGACGACGTCACCCTGCATGACGTCGACTCCGAGAGACCTCGCATTCGCTATCGCTCCGAGGGTTCCGCGCGAGAGATCGAGTGCGACATCATCGCCGGGTGCGACGGGTCGCACGGCGTCTCGCGTGCCGCCATCCCGCGGGATGCTTACCGCGTGTTCGAGCGAACGTACCCTTTCGCGTGGCTCGGTATCCTCGCCGCCGTGGCGCCGTCACTCGATGAGCTGATCTACGCGCACCACGACCACGGCTTCGCGCTGCACAGCATGCGGACGCCCGCGATCACTCGGCTCTACGTGCAGTGCGCGCCCGACGACCCGCTCGACGCATGGCCCGACGGCCGCGTCTGGACCGAGCTACGCACGCGCCTCGGGACCTCGGATGGGTGGACCCTCGAATCCGGGCCCGTGCTCGAGAAGGGTATCACGACCATGCGCAGCTCCGTGATGGAGCCCATGCAGTGGGGGCGGTTGTTCGTCGCCGGGGATGCCGCGCACGTCGTTCCGCCGACGGGGGCCAAGGGGATGAACCTCGCCGTGTCGGACGTTCGGGCACTCGGCGCGGCGATCGCCGAGTGGTATCGTACGGGCGATCGCGTGCTGCTCGACGAGTATTCCCGCACGTGCCTCAGGCGCGTGTGGCGCGCGGAACATTTCTCCTGGTGGATGACCTCGATGCTGCATCGGGTTCCGGACGCCGACGCCTTTCACCACAAGCTGCAGCTCGCCCAGTTGCGGTACACCGTCGAGTCCCCAGCGGCAGCGGCGAGCCTGGCCGAGAACTACGTCGGGTACGAGCATGCCTAACGACCCTTCCGACCCGGCTGGTCGCTTCGATGCCGGGATGCACATGCGCCGAGCGGTCCTGGGAGCGGAGTATGTCGACCGCGTGATGGCCGCGCAGACCGCGTTCGACGCGCCGTTCCAGCGCTTCGTCACCGAGGTGGCGTGGGGCGCCGTGTGGGCGCGCGAGGAGCTCGACCTCAGGACGCGGAGCCTCGTCACGATCGCGTTGCTCGCCGCGTTAGGCCGGTGGGAGCAGCTCGAGGGCCACCTGCGCGCGACGCGGAACACCGGCGCCACGCCGGAGGAGATTCGTGAGGCGTTGTTGCACGTGGCGGTCTATGCCGGCGTCCCGGCCGCCAACACCGCGTTTGCCCTCGCGCGGAAGATTCTCGCCGAGCGCGAGCCGCCGGCGAACGACGCAGCGGGTGACTCCCGATGATCACCACGATCGGCGAGATCGTGCGCGGCGACGCGGCGGTATTTCCGCCGTACTTGTACGAAGCGTACCGGTCGACGCTCCGCCGCGCGCCGCGGCTGCCGCTCGTCGAGGTGCCGCTCACGGCGTCCGAGCTCACGCGGCCGCGCCTGGACTTGAGCCACGTGACCGCCGAGGACGCCGACCTCACGCGCAACGCGGGCACGGGTGGCGAGGCCCTCGGACAGCGGATCATCGTCACGGGCCGGGTGATGGACGAGGGCGGAACGCCTGTGCCGGGCGCGCTGCTCGAGGTGTGGCAGGCGAACGCCGCGGGCCGCTACATCCACAAGCGCGACGACTGGCCTGGACCACTCGACCCCAACTTTCTCGGCATCGGCCGGTGCCTAACGACCGACGCTGGCGAGTACCGGTTCCTGACGGTGCGACCGGGCGCGTACCCGTGGGGGAATCACGAGAACGCGTGGCGGCCTGCGCACATTCATTTCTCCGTGCTCGCGCCATCGTGGTCTCAGCGGCTCGTCACGCAGATGTACTTCCCCGACGATCCCCTCCTCGAGCTCGACCCGATCCTCAACGCGGTACCGGACGCCGCGCGATCGCGACTCGTCGCGGCGTACGCGCACGACGTGACACAGCCACACTGGGCGCTCGGCTGGCGCTGGGACATCGTGCTCGCCGGGCCTGGCGCCACGGCGTTCGAAGCACGCGAGCAGAGCGCGGCATGAGCCCGCTCCCTGCCACGCCGTCGCAGACGGTCGGGCCGTTCTTTCACGACTGCCTGCTTCGGGAAGATCGCTGTGAGGTCACCGTCAGCGACGAAGGTGGTGCGCAGATCCGCGTCGAGGGACGCGTTATCGACGGCGATGGCGCTGCTGTGCCGGATGCCGTGATCGAGATGTGGCACGCCGCGGCGTTCGCCCGCATCGGAACGGACGCCGAGGGTGCCTTCGCGTTCTCGACAACGCGACCGAAAGGCGTGGAGGTCGATCGCGGTACGATGCAGGCGCCTCACCTTTCCATCGCGGTCTTCGCGCGCGGGCTCATGAACCACCTGCTCACGCGGATGTACTTCGAGGACGAACCGTCGACCGAGACCGATCCCATCCTCCGTCTCGTCCCGCAGGCGCGACGCCCGACCCTGATCGCGAGACGCGCGCCCGATGAGAGCCTAACGCCGCTGTATCGATTCGCCATCGTGCTGCAGGGCGCAGGGGAGACCGTCTTCTTCGACTTCAGGTCGCCCGCCCGGTGAACGCTTCGACCGTCGATCGGATCTTCAGTACTGAGACCCATGTCGGTCACATCCTCCGCTTCGAGGCAAACCTCGCGCGCGCCGAAGCGCGCGCCAGCCTCATCCCTAACGAGGCGGCAAGCGCGATCGCCGAGGCATGCCGCGTCGAATTGTTCGACCTGGCAGCGCTCGAGCGCGACGCTCTCCACGCTGGCACACTCGTCATCCCGCTCGTTCAGCAGCTCATCGCCCAGGTGTCTGTCGAGGCCCGGCCGTACGTGCACTGGGGCGCAACCAGTCAGGACGCGATCGACACGGCACTCGTCCTTCAAATGCGCGAGGGGCTCGACGTCCTGGCCGCCGATCTCGTCGGTGCGGGCGACGCCCTGGCGGCGCTTGCCGAATCGCATCGCCTGTCGGTGATGCCGGGACGCACGCTGTTGCAGCAGGCGGTGCCGATCACCTTCGGTCTCAAGGCCGCGCGGTGGCTGGGTGCGGTGTCGCGTCAGATCGCCGCGCTTCGCGCGCTCCGTCGCGACGCGCTCGTGCTTCAGTTCGGCGGCGCCGCCGGAACGCTCGCCGCCCTCGGGACACATGGGCAGCAGGTCGCCAAGCTGCTCGCGGCCGAGCTCGCGCTGCCGCTGCCTGACCAGCCGTGGCACGCGGAGCGAGACCGCCCCGCCCGCGTGGTCTCGGCGTTAGGCGTCACGGCCGGCATCATCGCGAAGATCGCGCGAGACCTCGTGCTGATGGCCCAGACGGAAGTTGGCGAGGTGGGGGAGCGTGCCGCGCCGGGGAAGGGAACATCGTCCACGATGCCGCAGAAGCGAAACCCGGTCGACGCCACGAACGCCATCGCCGCCGCCCAGCTCGCGATCGGAACCGTGCCGGTCGTTCTCTCGGCTATGGCGCAGGAGCACGAACGCGGCGCAGGCGGATGGCAGACGGAATGGACGGCGATCCCCGACGCCTTCCGACACACCATGCGTGCGGCGATTTATCTCCGGCGCGCGCTCGACGCGCTCGACGTGCATGCCGATCGCATGCGCGTGAACCTCGAGGAGGCGTCCGGGGCATTGATGGCCGAGTCGCTGTCGACTGCGCTCGCGGCGCACGTGGGTCGCCCTGAGGCAATGCGACTGACAGCGCACGTCGTGGAGCAGGCATTCCATGCGCGGATCACGCTGCGCGAGGCAGTGAGTCGCGACACGCGCGTGTCGGCGCTGCTCCATGGGTGGGAGCTCGATCGCGCGCTAGAGCCGGCCGCGTATCTCGGCAGCACGAACGCGCACATTGATCGCACGCTGCGCTCGTGGCGCGAGCTGCGAGAGGCGCGAGCCGAGTGATCCGTGGTGCCGTTGGCGACACCGGGATCGCGTACCGCATCGATGGCAGGCGGGATGGTCCCGCGGTAGTGTTCAGCAACTCTCTGGGCACGGACCATCGATTGTGGGACCGGCAGATGCCGGCGGTCGAGGGCCACTTTCGCGTCGTGCGATACGAGGCGTGTGGCCATGGCGTCTCCGATCTGTTGCGCTATCCCGTCACGATCGAGGGACTCGGCCAGGATCTCATCGCGCTGCTCGATCACGTCGGTATCGAGCGCGCCGTCGTCTGCGGGTGTTCGCTCGGTGGCGTGATCGCGTTGTGGCTGGCGGTGAACCGGCCGGAGCGCCTAACGGGAGCCGTGCTGGCCAACACCGGGGCGAAGATCGGCACGAATGAGAGCTGGGACGCTCGCATCGCGGCGGTGCGGGCCGGCGGAACCGTCGCGGTGCGCGCTCAGGTCATCCGCCGCTTTCTCACGCCGGAGTTTCGGGCGCGCGACCCGGAAACGACGGCGCTCATTGCCGGGATGATCGAGGCGACGAACCCTGATGGGTATATCGCTGCGTGCGAGGCGCTGCGCGCCACGGACCTTCGCGCGGATGCGAGCAGAGTCAGTGCGCCGGTGCTGATCGTGGGCAGCGAACGCGATCAGTCGACGCCGCCCGAGCTCTCGCGTGACCTGCACGCGTCGATCGATCGCAGTGAGCTCGTCATGATCGCGGAGGCCGCGCATCTCTCGAACGTCGAGCAGTCCGCGGTGTTCAATGCGGCGCTGCTGAAGTTCCTCGGCGCGGCGCTTCCCTGACAGCAGGTTTCTTCGCGCTCGGATCGCCGGTGGGCGGGGGCGCTTCGTCGGTCGCGGCCGGCGGACCGAGGAGCTCCGTCAACACCGGCTTGAGCGCGTCGGCCCAGATCTGATACCCCTTGACCGTAGGGTGGAGCCTGTCGCCCATCATGCCGTCGAACAGCGTGCCGTCCTTGTCCGCGAGCCTGTCGTTGATGTTGATGTAGCGGATCGTCCTGCCGTCGGCGAACCGTGACAGGGCCGCGTTGATGCGGGTGATCTCCGGGATCACCGCCATGTTGTCGTTGCGCGGAAAGATGCCCGTCAGGATGATCGTCGCGTTAGGCGCCCGGCGCCGGCACGCATGCACGAGGGCCCGGAGCCCCCGAACGATGCCCGCGACCTTCTCGCTGCCGCCGGGCGTATTGCCGACGTTGTTCGTGCCGGCGAGAATGACGATCACCTTCGGGTTGACGCCGTCGAGCTCCCCCTGCTCCAGCCGCCACAGCATGTTCTGGATCCTGTCGCCGCCCCAGCCGAAGTCCGCGGCGTTCCACCCGAAGAAGTTCGCCTTCCAGTTCGCGAGCAGCTCGGGGTAATCCGTCGCTCCCCACCGGCGCGTGATGGAGTTGCCGACGAAGTAGACATCGATTCTGCCCTGCGTCCGCTTTGCCAGGAGCTGGCGGTGGGCGAGCATGGAATTCGAATCGCTGCGCGCCGCGGGGACGTCAGTGCGCTGCGTGCCCTGCTGCGCCGAGACCGGCGCGACGCTCAGTACACTGCCCAAGCCGATGGTGAGCGAAACACTCCGAAGCCGCTTGTGCACAGCGATATCTGACGTTGGTGGCTTGGGTCGTGAGATAGACGTCAGGTCATACTACCACATGAGCGGCATGAGCAGCCTACTTCACATCCTGGTCTACCGGGAAGCTTCCTCTCACCACGAGCCGAATGAAAAGGGGGAACGGCCGCTCGGGATGCCACCATCCCGAAGAGCTGTTCCCCTTTCAATCATCTCGTTGCGCGAGGAGTCGTGGGTGGCATGGAGGGATG
>Ga0207675_100000281_pt1 | contig 48891 bp, 48 predicted proteins | sample KBSSwiS42_FD_184305 | JGI IMG/M metagenome (GOLD analysis project Ga0207675, IMG submission 184305) | Switchgrass rhizosphere microbial communities from Kellogg Biological Station, Michigan, USA - KBS Switchgrass S4-2 (SPAdes) (version 2) | ecosystem: Host-associated > Plants > Roots >...
GATCCAGATCGACCGGTTGTCGGCGTCCACGCCGACGCCGCTCGGGCCGGTGCCTTCGGGCGCGATCTCGCGCAGCAGTTTGCCTTCGTAACTCGACAGGTACACCTTGCATCGGCCCGGCGTGTCGGTGCGGCTGCCGGCGACGTCGATCGTCCAGATGCCTTCATCGGTGCACTGCATCCCGTTGGCCGACTGACCGGGCGCCTTGAAAAGGTGCTCGATCTTTCCGGCCGGACGGATCGGGTATCCGGACTTGGGCGAGGCAGGCGTGTGCGCCTGGCCCGATTCACCGATCGACGGCCAAGCCGAGACGCCGATGCCTCCGGCCGTCGCGGCCGCCCGGTTGAACCACTCTCGACGACTGATGGCTGTCATGAGTGTCGCTCCTCGTATGCAGAGCCAGCGGTGCGGCGACATCATCGCACGAACAGCCGCTGAGGCGACCGGCGACACCGGCGACATCGCGGGTGGTACGATGCAGTCGCATGGTTCGGTGGTTGGTGCGCGTGGCGGCGTCGCTGGCGGCGGCCGCGTGCCTCGGCGCGCAGGGCCGCGAAGCGTTCAGCGGATCGTTCAAGAACCCGTCAATCGCCTACGAGACGAGCCCGTTGAACGACGCCGCCACCCGTCTCGATCAACAGCTCGCGAACGGTTCGAAGCGGCTGCAGTTCGACGCCGCCCGCGGGTATCTCCCGTCGATGCTGCAGGCGCTGTCGATTCCGATCGAGTCACAGGTGGCGGTGTTCTCGCAGACGAGCCTGCAGGCGAAGCTGATCAGCGCGCATCATCCGCGCGCCGTGTACTTCAACGATCACGTGGCGGTCGGATGGGTGCCGAACGCCGACGAGCTCGAGATCGCTGCGCAGGATCCAGTCCAGGGCGTCGTCTTCTATCGCCTCGAACAAAAGGAGAGCCAGACGCCCCGCTTGGAGCGCAGCCGCGAATGCCTGCGGTGTCATGTCGCGTGGGAAACGCTTGCGGTGCCGGGCTTCCTGGTGCTCAGCACCGGCCCGGACGATGCGGCGGGGTATGCAACGGGCGGAGCGGTTGACGGCCGCGACGAGATCGGCACGCGCTGGGGCAAGTGGTACATCACCGGTCCGCAGATCCCGAAGGCCGGCCTCGGCACCGCGATCACGTCTGCTCCGTGGTTGGCCAACGCGTTCGACGCGCGCACGTATCTCTCGCCGCACAGCGATGTCGTCGCGCTGATGGTGCTGGAGCATCAGGCGCGCGCGATCAACCTGATCACCTATCTGGGCTGGGAGACGCGAATCGGCGCCAGCGATGCTCGCCTCGACTCGATCGTGGACAGCTTCGTGGACTATTTCACCTTCGCCGACGAGGCGCCGCTGCCGGGCCGGTACGCAGGCTCGTCGGGATTTGCCGCGACGTTTCAGGCTGCCGGCAGGCGCGACGGGCGCGGCCGCTCGCTGCGTGAGCTCGATCTCGAGACCCGCCTGATGAAGTATCGCTGCAGCTACATGATCGACAGCGCCGCGTTCGACGCGCTGCCGGCGCGGGCCAGGCAGAAGGTCGCGGCGCGGATGACGACGGTGCTTCGCGACCGCGATCCGGCCGCGCTCGAGATCCTGAGGAGCAGCAAGCCAGACTTGTTCAAGTAGGAGGGGCGATGCGAAAGTCAACGCTCGGCGCCGTGCTGTTGATCCTCGGCTGCGTGTCCGCAGCCTCCCAGCAGGCGCCGCCACCCGGCACCCTCCGGCAGATCGTCCCCGGTCACTATCTGTTCAGCTCCGCAACCTACAACAGCGGCATCATCGTCACCAACGACGGCGTCGTCGTGCTCGATGCGCTGAACACGGAGGCGGTGGCGCGGGCGCAGCGGGACGCGATCGCGAGCACCATCCGGCAGCCGGTCCGCGTGCTGGTGTCGTCGACGTTCCACGACAACTACTCGAAGGGCAACATCGCCTACGCCGATGTCCTCAAGATCGGCCACGAAGACTACCGCACCGATCTCGTCGCGCTGATGCAGCGGCAGAAGGTGTCGGCCGAAGAACAAACCGCGCGCCTGCCGCATCACACGTTCCGGGATCGCATGACGTTGTATCAGGGGGGCAAGGAGATTCAGATTCTCCATGTCGGCCGGGCGCACACGCGAGGCGACAGCATCATCTTCGTGCCGCAGGATCGCATCGTCTATTTGAGCGAGCTCTACTTCGCCGATCAGTTCCTGTTCATCGCCGACGGATACGGCCTCGACTGGCTTCGCGCCCTCGATGCCGTCGAGGCGCTCGGCGCCGACATCTTCGTGCCGGGACACGGACCCATTCCCGCGGATCCGCGGGAGACGCGGCAGGGACTCGCACGATTCCGGCAAATGCTCGTCGACGTGCGCGACGCGGTTCAGAAGGAAGTCGCGCGCGGCGCGACCGAAGATCAGGCCGTCGCCACCATCCGTTGGCCGCAGTACGAACGGCTGCCGGGATACGAGGCGCAGCGCGAAACAGCGGTGCGGCGGCTGTACCAGCAGCTCACCGGCAAGCTGCCGTAGCTAGCGCAGGCCGAAACCGCGAGGGGACGCTTTGGGGTTGGGTAGGCACTCCGAAACCGGGCGGGCGGGACAGAAATCGCCTCTGTCCCGCCCGCGCCCCGAAGAGCACGCGCGCTGATCTACGGCAGGGTCAACGCCCAGGCGCTGCGCCCGTGCGTGGCCGCGTAGAGAATCCGAGCCTCCGGCACGATGGTCAGGCCGGCCACTTCGACCATCGGCAAGCCCGACCCGGCCACCACCCACGACGTGGCGCCGTTCGAGAGCTTCTTCACGCCGAAATCGGACGCGGCGTAGAGATCGCCGGTCACGTCGTCGCGCGCGATGGCGGTGATCGGGAAATCGGGCAGGTTCAACGATCGATCGACCCACGTTGCCGCGCCCGTTCCAGTCCAGGTCACTTCGAAGACGTGCCCCGGCTGCGTCGGCGTATTGACGTTGTAGCCGTTGTACGAGATCCAGGCGTGATGCGGATTCGCCGGATCGACGGCGATCGCGCTGATCGCGCGGTTCGGCGCGTTGAGCGCGGGCACCGGGTCGACGCGGGTCCACACCACCGAGTCTGGCGCGGCGTTCGCGTTATCGGTGATGAACACCCGGCCGGGACTGGTTGCCGCCCACATGCTGCCGACGTTCTGCGCCGTGCGTTGAATCCACGCGACCGCGCCGCCGGCGCGGGTCAAACGCCGGTAATCGTTGACCGGTGCCGTCAAGTCGGTGTTCGTGACCACCACATCCGGCGCCGGCGGCGTCTGCGGAATGGACGTCGTCCCCGGCGGGCCGATGCGAACGAAGTCGCCGCATCCGGGCTGGACCGCCGACGTGGTGAACTCGGGGCAGTTGGCCTCGAGAAACGCCTGGTTGCCGCCCCAGTCCTGCGTGCGCCAGACGGAGAACGACCCCTGGAAGATCGACCCGGCCACACCGGCGTGCGGGTCGGCGACGATCGGCGGGTAGAAGAACGACGCCTCCGGGCTCGACAGGATCGGCGCCGAGATGATCACCCACTTCGTCGGATCGCCGCCGCGGAAGTTCGCGTCGTTCGCCTGACCGGTGAATGTGTTGAACCGCAGCGCATCGTTCGCGGTATTGAAGCCGGAGACACCGCCATCGCCGTAGATGATCTGCGGCCAGACAATGCGCGACCCGCTGAACTCGAACGTGCCGTTATCCTGCGTGCCGCCCTGCAGCAGGTTCTGCGGTCGCTGCGTGCTCACCGACAGGCTCTGGAATTGCAGCGTCGACAGGCCATTGTTCATGTTCACGAGCTTGTTCGGGACCCTGCGCAGCAGGCTCTTGCAGCCTGCCGTGTCGGCCGCATTCAGCCCTCGCGTATTGCACTTGGCGGAGACGTCGGCGAAGTTCCCATCTGAACGGACGACGCCGCCGTCCGAGCCGGTGATGAACTGCAGCGGCTTGCCCGGCACGGTCACGATCGCGTGCTGGTCGGGGTGAATCACTTCGGCGCGATTCGGATCGCCGTCCTGCGTGAGGTCGCTAAAGCTGGCGCCGCCGTCGGTCGCCAGCAGCCAGGCGCGGCCGTTCGACTGCGCGTGCAGCTGACCGTACGAGAACGAGCCGCCGAGGTAGACGACGTCGGGCGCGCCGGCGGGCGTGTAGACGACGTTGTCGTACCAGCACTGCCCGGTGCAGTAGCCGATGTTCTGCGGCGTCGTCATGTCGACGAACGTCGCGGCGCCGGAGGCGTCGTCGCTGCGGAGAAAGCGGGCCCGGTTGGCGCCCGCATCGGACTGATTGCCGACGCCGACGTACATCCGGGTGTTGCCGTTGGGCAGCGTGGTGATCGCGAATTCGGCGCGGTCGGTGCTCAGGTTCTCGTTCAGGGCCGGCTTGATCTGGGCCCACGTCGCGCCGTTGTCGAGCGAGCGCCAGATGCCGCGCGAAAACTCGTTGACGTAGATCACGCCCAGGTGAGTCGGATCGACCTGCACCGTCGTTGAGCCGCGAGCCGTGGCGACGGCGACGATCGGCCGGATCAGCGTGAAGGTGGCGCCAGTCTGCCGATACAGTCCGCGGGTCGCGAGCGGATGGCCGGTCGCCGCGCTCGACGAAGCGCCGCTGGTGACGGAGCTGACGCCGCGGACGGCGCTGGCAATCGGCACCAGCAGGTTGCCCGCGTTGTCGAGCGCCATCTGTCCGATCGCGCGCTGGAAGAAGATGTCGCTGCCGGGCACCAGGGTCCACGATTGGCCGCCGTCGGTCGTCTTGTAGATGCCGACACCCGCTTCCGAATCGTTCGATGCGTTTGGCTCGCCGGTACCGGCATACAGCGTGTTGCCGGACGGATCGCCCGGATCCATGAGCAGCGATCCGATGGCGTTGGTCTCCAGCGTCCCCGAGGTGAACTGCCAGTTCGACGCGGTGAGCGCCTTGTCAGTGCGCCAGACGCCGCCGCCCGCCGCCGCGACGTACAACACGCACCGGCTCGCCGTGCAGGTCGGCGCAATCGCCATCGCGGTGACGCGGCCAGCCGCCACGTACTGGGCGCCGTCGAACAGGAACGGATTGAGGACCGCCGGATACGTCGCCTTGCTCGGTCCAATCAGCTGCCACGCGCCGGACGAATGCGCGGCGGCATCCAGCGTCTTCCATCCGGCGCGGGCGGCGAGCGTCGCTTCGCCCGGCACTTCGGCTTCGGGGTAGGCGCGAAGCAGGTAGGCTTCGACTTCGGGGCTGTAGTCGGGCCAACGGGCGTCGTTCGGCCCGATGATGGCGCGCTTGTGCTCGCCAGGACCGCTGTCCGGGTCGCCCTTTTTGAAAACAAAATCGCGGGTGGTCGCAGACTGAGATCGGTCCGAACGTTTCCAGACGACCGACGCCGTGGTCACGGCAGCGATGACGAGCGCACCCGCCATCGCCAGCCGCGTGAACGAGAGCCAACCGAGTGTTCCCTGCATTCTGTTCATCATCCTGCCCCTTTATCGCGTGCCCCTGTCGTCAGCGGTCGACACTATACGCCCGAGTCTGGACAGATCGCGTAAAGAAATCAGGGAGTCTCAATCGGGGGCCGGGCGCCCGATGCGCCCGGCCTTCGCCGCTGTCGCGTCGGTCGCTACCGCACCCCGCGTTCTTTCATCACCACGGTCTCCCAGCCCGAGGCCGCCGCCGGGTTCACCCACGCTTCGAGCGTCACCCCTGTCGTGAGATCGAGCGGGCTGCCGGTGGAGCGCGAAGCGAGTGACCGTCGGAGGTGGGCGACAGACGTCGCCCGATCTCGTCGGCGGGCGCGTGGTGCGTGTGGCCTGAATCGGCCGTCAGCGTCGTCGGCGCCGGTGCGATCGCGGCGCCCGGCGCATCGTCGTTGTCGCTGTCGTCGTCGTCGTCGGAATCTCCGGTGCTGCCGTCGGGAGGCGCGGCGGTCAGCCGCGGAATGTCCGCTGTTAGCCTCGCCCACGCCGGCAGGTGGTCCAGTGAGACGGTAGGGACGGCACGGTCGGCCGCGGTCCAACGAAGCGACGCCGCGTTGGTGGACGGAGCGTCCGGCGACGACCAGCCGATCGACAAGACACCGCAACACACGGCGATTGCCGATAGGAACGACGACAGAAGCGTGGAGCGCCAGCTTCGCAACGGCGTCTGCACCTGAACCTCGATCGAACAAACGAAATGATCGGGCGAGAACCGCAGACTAAGGGGATCGAGGGCTCGCGCGAAATAGCTCGTCGGTGGGAGGATGCTTCTACTTTGCGAACATTCTACGAGCTCTTTCGACGACGCTTATCCTGCGCTCCACCGCATCGGCAAGCGTCTCGATATCCGAGCGGTCGTTGTAAACCTGCGCGGACACCCTGACCCAGAGCCGGCCGCCCGACGCGTGAAGCGGCACCTCGATGCGATCCTCGAGCAGCAGCGCCAGGCGCAAAGCTTCAGCAGCTTCGTCGGTCGTGCCTGCTTCGTCGGGCAGCGGCACCGTCACCATCGTCCCCACCATCTGGCGCGGGATCTCGAACGCCGTGCCCCAGCGGCTAGTCAACATCGCCGCGGCGTCCCACGCGAGGCCGTGCATGTAGCTCACACACGCATCGAAGCCCCATTCGCGCAGCAGGGCGATGCCCTCCGGCGCCGCGAGATAGCTCGTCGGGTCGGCGGTCGGCGTGTGCTCGAACTCGGCCCGGAATCCCCGGTCACGGCCCCACGACACCACCGGGTAGTGGACGATCGACTGCCGCTCCGGCGCGGCCCAGAGGATGCCGCAGCCGCGAGGCGCATGGGCCCACTTGTGGAGATTTGCGGCATACCAGTCGACGCCGAGCGACGGGATGTCGAGTGGAATCGCGCCGGGCGCGTGGGCGCCGTCGACCAGCACCGGCACGCCGCGGGCGTGGCATGCGGCGGCGACGGCGGCGACCGGCAGCACGAGCGCCGTGCGCGCCGTCACGTGATCGATGACCACCAGCCTGGTGTGCGGGGTGAGCGCCGCGACGATGGGGTCGACGACGCCGGCGGCGTCGCCGATCGGGTACCCGAGCTTCACGGTTCGAAGCGTGGCGCCGCTGCGCTCGCACATCGCGCGGGCGGTCAGCGTGATCGCGCCGTACGCCATATCGGTAATCACCACCTCGTCGCCGGGCGCGAGCGGCAGCGACCCGAGCACCGCGTTCATGCCGGTGGTGACGTTGGGAACGAAGACGAGATCGTCGGGACGGGAGCCGAGAAACGCCGCCACCTGGTCGCTCGCTTCACGCAGCCGCGACACGGCGCGCCACGGCATCGGGTGCTCGCCGTTCAGCTCGCGCAGCATGAAGCGCGACGGGTGCCGTTCGATCTCGTCGCGCAGTGCCTGTTGCTTGTTCAGCACCCGCCGCGGCGGTGCGCCGACGGTGCCGTGATTGAGGTAGGTGCAGTCCGGGTCGAGCAGCCAGTGCTGCAGCATCGAGCGGCCGAAAGTCAGCATGCCGCAATGGTATGGAAGGCCTCGGCAGGCGCCCGGACCATTGCGGAATTGGCACGTAAATCGGCTGGCTCGCCTTGTCGGATGCTTACGCGCCGTGCACCGCGCGGCGCAGGATCTCGTTGCGATCGACACGCGTCAGCGCCGGCAGCGACGCCTCCAGCCGCTGAACGGTCTCGGCCACGGCTTTCCGCAGCTTCCGCGTAATCGGCGCGCGCGTCAGCTCGAGGAGGTAGTGGTGGCCGTCCCAGGGCGGCTCGTTCAGCAGCGGCAAGCGCCAGACGAAGCCGCCCTCGATGCCGATGCTGATCCAGTCGGTGCCCGCCGCGAGCGGCCGCTTCGGCGACGGCGTCGCGCGGGTGATTGCGGCATCCAGATCATGAACGAGCTGGCGGACGAAGAAGTCGCGCACGGCATCGCCGCCTTCGAGCGCCATGAACGCGTGCACCGAGCGCAGGCGCCGCGCGATGGCACCGGTGGCGGCGGCGTTGATCAGCACGCGCGGCACGACGACGATGCGGTGGAGCTCGACGCTGGCGCGCGGCAGTCCTTCGGCGTAGGCGAAATCCTGCAGGCGTCCGGGGTAAGCGTCGATCTCGCTCTGGATGATCGCCGCCACCGAGGCGTCGCGCGCGGCCGTCGCCAGCGCGCGCCACAACCGCCTTGCGGCGCGCGGCCGGGCGAGGAAGCGCAGCCGCAGGCGCGACGCCGCCGCGTCGAGCGTCGCCTGCCCTTCAGGCGTCGCCAGCCACGCCGTCAGCGGCGCGCGCGTGATCCGTCCAGCGTAGCGGGCACCGCCGCGGCGATGCCGTACCCATGCACCCATGGCCAGCGATTCGAATTCGCAACGCGAGTGGCAGATTCGTCACCGCGCCGCGGCAGATCCCGCGGCAGGCGGCACATTTTGTCGGCGTGCTCATGAAGCTAGCGAAACGTGTGCCGGCTGGTGATCAACTCTTCCCGGTTCGACATCACGTCGAGCGAGCCCGCTTCACGAACTCGTCGCGCTGGCTCCCTTCCCGCCAACCGGCGACGACGAGGCCATCGTTGAGTTCTGTGCCCGATCGACCGGACGCGCGTGTGTGCAACTCCTGCGCGTCGTGTCGAGAACGCCCGAGCTTGGCTGCCGCCGGAGCGCACGGTCCAGGCGGATGCGGGCCTGATTGTGACAAACGCACGCCACGGCATCGCGACGCCAGTGGCCAGCGCATTGCTCGGATGGCGCCGGAGGTCGGACCATGACACAGCATTGGAAAGTAGTAATGAGCGTCCTGTTCGCGTCGGCATTTGCGGTCGCGGCGCACGCACAGGCGACCGCCCCGCCGCAGCCGGATCAGAAAGCGCCGCGGGCGAGCGATGCCGCGAAGATCACCCTCACCGGCTGCGTCGAACGCGCCGATCAGGTGGCGTCGGCCGGCGCGACGGCCGCAGGGACCGCCGACAGCCTCTCGTTCATGTTGATCCACGCGTCGAAGGACGGCGCCACGCCGCGGTCCGAATCCGTGGGCACGACCGGGACCGCCGGTGCGGCAGCCGGCGAGGCCAAAGAAGCAAAGGGAGAGACCTACCGGCTCGACGCCGACGTGGCGAAGCTGAATCCGCATGTCGGACACAAGGTCGAAGTCACCGGCGTCGTCGACTCGACCGGCGCCGCTCCGTCGAGCGATGCCGCATCGCGCGACAGCGCGCCGCGGGTGAAGGTGGAAAGCGTCAAGATGCTCGCCGAGACCTGCGCCAGGTAGCACCGCTCAATCGAGCCGGAACCTCATCACATCCGACGGCAGCTCGTCGTCGAACGCCAGCGGCGTCACGCGCCAACGCGCGCGCCGCTGGCGGCGCATCACCGCGACAACCAGGTACAGGCTGGCGCCGACTATCAGCGCCGGCGCCGGCGACGGCGCCCGCAGGCTGAGGAACTCGAACCCGGTGCCAATCGTGCCGCCGACGACGAAGACGCCGACGGCGGCCAGCGACGACTGCGCCACGGTGTGCTTGCCCGGCATGTACGAGCAGGTGAACGGGATCCGCTGCCAGTCGAAGAGCAGCGCCTCGACCCACAACAGACCGATGATCGACGTCATCGCGCCCGCGAGGATCGCGCGCGGGCCGGCGGCCAGCCATTGCAGCGGCACGGTCATCGCCATCGGCATCACCGCCGCGAACATCGTCAACATGCGTTCAGCCGCGTGCAGCTGGTCGCCGCGGATCGCATCGCGCTCGGTCAGCTGAAACACCCAGTTCGCCTTCGGCTCGATTGGCAGCGCCAGCGACGTCCTCGCCGCGAGGCCGAGCACCACGACGAGCGGCATCGGCATCCACGCGAGCACGGCGATGATCTCGCGCGCCGGCACGGCCGCTCCGCCCAGCCAGCCGGCCATGCCGCTGCGGATGGCACTGTTCGCCGCCAGGGCGACGCCGCACATCGACAGCGCAATCACCACGCCCTGATGCAGCGCGCTCCGCCGCAGCGTCGCGTGCGTGAAATCGCGGACTGCCGCGCGCGCCGGCGGTGCGTCGCGCCGGCGTGGCGAGCGCGCTCGCCGCGACACACCGAGGGTATGGAGCATGACCCGATCGAAACGGCGGTAGAGCGACAGATAGCTGGCGCCGGCGACGATCGAGGCGAACGCGAAGGCGCCGGCGGCAATCTGCGTCAACTCGACGAAGTATCGGTCTCGATGGCCGAGCAGCAGCCGCTCGGCGCCCATGAACCACACCGGCGGCGCCACCATCATCAGCGCCGAGTGCTGCGCCAGGCTGCCGCTTCGCGCCGGCAGCGCAAGCACCAGAGGCAGCACCAGCACCAGCGCGCCGAGCATCGCGCCGCGCATCGCCGCTACCGCGCCGTGGACGCGGCTGCGCGGCAATAGACCAATGAAGGCGCCGTTGACCGCCACGACGGCGAGCGCCGCGAAGAGCGACGCGGGCACGCTGGCCGCACAGAATGCCAGCAGCGAGAGCCACACGGCATCGACGGCCCACCTTCCTGCTGAAATCAGCATCACCAGTGGCGCGATCGCAACATGCGCGGTCGCCGTGAACAGCGCCGCAAAGGCGGCGATGGCGGCGAGCTTCGAACGAAAAATGACGTGGCGGTCGACCGGCAGCGGCATCAGCACCCGGAAGTCTGTTTCATCCGGGAACAGCGAGTGGCTCACGAGCACGGTGACGACGGCGACGATCCACATCGGCAGCGCGATCGCCAGCGCCGTGTCGGCGAGCAGCGCGTCGGCGTACGGCTGGCCGGTCGGCGCGGCGAACAGCGCCGCGTACTTCTTCGCATACATGTAGACGAGCAACAGGCCGAAGGTGACGATCAGCGACACGACGCCGAGGATCACGCGAACGAATGCGTCGGCCCCTTCCTGTGTGAACACGCCGAAGTCGAACAGCGCGCGGAAGAAATGCCTGGTGAGCAGCGCGAAGGGGCGATTGGCGGCGGCCGGCGTCACGCCTGTACCAGATCGAGGATTCGCCGCGCGACCGGCTGGTAGTCGTCCTGCGCGGTGACGCGCACGAACAGCCGCTCGAGCGCGTCGCGGTCGCCCCCGGCATCGCGCGTCACCGCGTGTTCGGCGGCGACGCGCCCGGCCGAGAGAATCACCGCCCGCGAGCAGACCTTCTCGACCATGTCGAACCGGTGCGTGCTGAAGAGAATCATTCGCCCGGCGGCGGCGAACAGGTCGAGCAGCGCGCGAAACAGCAGGCTGGCGTTGACGTCGAGGCCCGAGAACGGCTCGTCGAGCACCAGCACGTCAGGGTTGTGCAGCAGCGCCGCCGCCAGCAGCACGCGCTGGCGCATCCCTTTCGAGTACGCCGCCATCGTGCTGTAGCGGCTGTCCCACAGCAGGAACAGCCGCAGCAGCTCCGGGACTTGCGCATCGAGCCGCGCCTGCGCGAGGCCGCGCAGCCGGCCGACCAGCGTCAGGTACTCCGCGGCCGTGAGATGCGTGTAGAGGTACGGTTCCTCGGGAACGTAGCCGATCCGCCCTTTGTAGCCCGCAGGGTCGTCGGACTGGCGGGCGCCATCGAGCCAGATCGAGCCGCTCGTCGGCTCGAGCAGGCCGACCACCATGTTGACGGTCGTGCTCTTGCCGGATCCGTTGGGACCCAGATAGCCGACGACCTCGCCGCGGCCGACGCTGAAGCTGACGTGATCGACCGCCAGGTGGCCGCCGTAGCGCTTCGTGATGCCGCGGAGTTCCAGCACGGTCGATCCCGAGTCATCAACCGCCGCGTCAGGCGCGCGAATCGGGACCGGGCGGCGACGCCGCATGGCGGCGGTAGGTCACGAAGATGCTCATCGCAGCGACCAGCGCCGCGCCGCTGACCACCGCGCCGGCGGTGTTGTGCGCGAGCACGAAGCCGGTGACGGCCACCACTGCGCCCAGGGCCACCGTGATGTAGCCGCCGCTGCGATGGACCTGCTGCCACAGCTGCGCATTCGCCAGCGTGCGCTTCGTCCGCAGGCCGACGGCGACGTTCGGCCGCGTCCGCGGCAGCAGGTTGCCGACCGCCACGATCGCGACGCCGAGCATGACGATGACGATGCGGCCACCCGCCAGCTGCAGGCCGATGCCCGCCGCCAGATCGGTCAGCTGAATCATCACCAGCACATGCAGCGCGACGATGAAGAGCAGCACGCGCAGGACGATGGCGTGGTAGGTCGACTCGAAGACGCCGTTGCCGCTGCGAACGCGGTCGTGCCGCCACAGGCTGCGGAACAACGCGTAGACGACGAGCGCGGTGGCCGGCAGCGTGAAGGCGACGAGGATGCGAGCCGATGGTTTCTCGTCCAGGAAGGGTCCGGGCAGCGCGGGAAAGGCGGCGAGGCCGGCGAGGAAGCCGGCGGCGATGACCGCGCCGGCGCGAGCATCGATCGAGGGTTTGCTGCTCATGCTTTGGCCTCCTGCGCGCGCCGGCGCACCGCCGGCGTCCGCCGCGGTGGCTCGATCCACGCCACCAGGTGCTGAATCAGATCCTGGAACACGGAGGTGTTGAGCTCGTAGTGGATCGCCTGGCCGTGCCGCTCCGTGACCACCAGGCCGCCGGCGCGCAGCACCGCGAGGTGGCGCGAGATGGTCGGCCAGCTGGATTGAAACTGGTCGGCGATCTCGCCCGAGGTGCGCGGCCCGGCGCGCAGATAGTCGAGGATGCTGCGGCGGGTCTCGTCGGCCAGGGCGCGGTAGACCGCGTTCTTCGAGCGCTGGCGTCGTTGCATAGTTAGCATATTAGCTAATTAGCGGCCGGTTGCCAAGATCGCGGGCGCGCGTCAGGGGCTGGGGGCGGCGGCTTCGCTGTCGGGGCCAGGGGCTGGGCGGCTTCGCCGCCTCGACCTCATCGGGGCGGCGGGCCGGTCGCGGTCGGCAGCGACGGGCCAACCGCGTAGAGCTGGGTCCAGCCTTCCGCTTGCGGTGTGCGCACCAGGCGAATCGCCACGCGCGGATCGGCGCGCGTCCACGTCGACACGTGCAGCATCTCGCCGGTGGACAGGCGATGATGCTCTTCGTCCTCGCGCGCGGGATCGGGGATGCCCTTCGGATCGGGCTCCTGCACCAGCACCAGCCACGCCGGCGCACCCGGTTGCTGCGGGATGCCGAGATAGTTCACGAAGAAGCCGCTCGTCAGCAGCTGCCACGTGTACGGCCCGCCCCTGGCCGTCGGATCGGTGGCGAACGGCGGGATGCCCTCGGCCGCGAGCGCGGCCGGTTCTGGCCAGCGTCGTGTGTCGACGCGCCGCATCTCCGCTTCGAGCAATCCTTCCTGCAGCTCGCGGAACATCCGCTGCTCCAGCGACGGCCGATCGCGGATCAATTTCTGAAAGGGCAGCAGGTGGCTGACGCCGGCGTCGCCGGTGCGGAACGTGGCGCTGTCGGTGGCGAGCACCATCCAGGAGCCAATCACCACCAGCATGCCGGCGCGCAGCACGCTCAGCAGCTCGTCGCGCGCCGAGAGCGGACGCACTTCGATGCGGCGAATCGCGTCAGCCGCCGCCGTCATGGCGACACGCGCCGCCGCACCGAGCGGGCGGCCAGCGTGAGGAAGAAGATCGCGGTCACCGCCAGCACCACGGCGCCGCCGGTCGGGACGAGGAACCGTGTCGACACGCCGAGGCCGCCGATGCCGGCGAGGAAGGCCACCGCCACGCTCAACACCAGGTAGCTGCGCGTGCCGCGGGCGACGTTTCTCGCGGCCGCCGCCGGCACGACCACCAGCGCTTCCACCAGCAGCGCGCCGATGATCTTTAGGCTGACGACGATCGAGAGCGTGAGCAGCAGCGCGAAGAAGTACTCGAGATACGCCGGCTCCGCGCCCGACACGCGCGCCAGCGGCGGGCTGAGACTGTCGAGCAGCAGCGCGTTGTACTGGCGGACGAGCAGCACGATGACGAAGATGCCGACCGCGGCGAGCAGCAGCAAGTCGCCATCGGTCACCGTCAGCAGGCTTCCGAACAGCACCGACTCGACCTGGTGCACGTTGAACTGCCTCGTCAGCGCGACCAGCAGGCAGAGCCCGAGGCCAAGGGTCAGGGCGTGGAATACGCCGATCAGCGTGTCGGGCGGCAGCGTCGCGTGACGCTTCACGTAGACCATCGCCAGCGTCGAGAGCAGGCAGAAGCCGAACATCCCGCCGTACGGCGCATTGAGCGGCTCGCCAAGGAGGAGGCCGAGCGCGACGCCGGTGATCGCCGCCTGGCCGAGCGCGGCGCTGAAGAACGCCATGCGCCGCGTCACCACGAGGTGGCTGACGCCGCCGAGGATCGGCGCCAGCACGAGCACGCACAGGATGCCGCGGACGAGGAACGGGTACTGGAAGTCGCCCGGCAGGATCCCCTGCTCCGCCAGCGATCCGATCCACGCGTAGAACCGCGTCATGCGCGCGCCTTCCGCCGCTCGCCGAGCGTGGGCAGCAGCTCGCGCACGCCGTCGGCACCGAGGATGTCGACCGCCCCTTCGGCGACGATGCGGCGATCGAGGATCGTGACCTGGTCGGCCACGCGCCGCACCTGCTCGAGATCGTGCGACACCATCACCACGGTCGTCTCGCCGCCCCGCTTCAGATCGAGCAGGATGCCGTCGAGAATCCGCATCGCCGCCTCGTCGAGCCCGGCCGCCGGCTCGTCGAGGAGCAGCAGCTCGGGCGCGGGATCGAGCGCGTGCGCCAGCAGCACACGCCGCAGCTCGCCGCCGGACAGCGCGGCCAGCGGACGGCGATCGAGATCGGCGAGGCCGACGCGATCGAGCAGCCGGCGCACCGCGCTGCGGGCGGCCGCGGTGAGGCCGAGGCAGACCGGCCGGCGCTGGCGGGTCAGCGCCAGGAAATCGGCGACGGTGACCGGCAGCGTGGGATCGACCGCGAAGGCCTGAGGGACGTAGCCGATCGTCCCGGCGCCGCTCCAGTTGAGCGCGATGCGTCCGTCGAACGCGATCTCGCCGAGCATCGCCGCCACCAGCGTGCTCTTCCCGGCGCCGTTCGGCCCGACGATGACGTGGACGCCGCCGCGCCGCACCCGGAGGGTGACGCCGTCGAGGATCGCCTCCTGATGACGGCGCACCGTCAGCGCGTCGATCTCGACCAGCGCGGCCGGCGCGTCGGTCATGCGCCGGTGACCAGCGCCTGAATCATGGTGTCGACGTTCTTCTGCATCTCGCGCTCGAACTTGTCGGCGGTGTACTCGCCCGAGGCGATATGGGTGATGACGTAGACCCTGGCGCCCCCCTCGTCCTGCAGCACCTTGAGCATCGGCGCCGGGAACGTCTCCTCGCTGAAGACGACGCGGATTTTTTCTCGCTGCAGCAGCCGCACCATGTCGCGCAGCTCCGCCGCCGACGGCGTCAACCCGTGCGCGGGCTGGACGACGCCGGCGACCTCGAGGCCGAATTCCTGCAGCAGATAGCCGTAGCCGTCGTGCACGGTCACCACGCGCGTGATCTTCGCCTCGGCCAGCTGCTGCGCCGCCTTCGACTTGATCAGGCGCAGGCGGCGCGCATAGTCGGCGGCGTTGCGCTGCAGCGCGGCGGCGTCGTTCGGGCGCAGGGCGGCAATCGCCCGCTGAATCGCATAGGTCTGCTGGATGGCGTTGGTGAAGGAGATGAAGGTGTGCGAGTTGACCGAGTTGCCGCGCACCGAATGGATCTGCGGCGTCGTCTCGTTCGGCCGGATCACCACCAGCTTCTTGTTTCCCGCCGCCCGGATCATCGGCATGATGAAGTCGTCGTGGCCGATGCCGTTGACGACGATGGCGTCGAGATCGACGAGCTTCTTGATGTCGTCGGGCCGCGGCTGGTAGTCGCCGGCATCGATCTCGCCGGGCAGAATCGATCGCACTTCGTAGCCCGGCAGGCCGCCGACGATGTTCCGCGTCCACGAGTAGTAGGGATGGAGGGTGACGCCGATCTTCAGCGGCGGCGGCGTCTGCGCGAGGGCGGGCGCGCAACTCGCCAGCATCGCCAACGCCGTCGCGACGGCGGCGATGGCAGCCCTGAAGGGCTGCGCTACGGACATCGAGACCATCGCGCTCATCTCCTGATCGCGTAAACGGGATTGGGGACGACCGAGAACACTTCCACCCAACCGGTATTCTGCGGCTGCGCCACGAACTCCACCGGCAGATCGCCGCCGAAGCGATGCATCCAGACGAAGATGTGCAGCGTCGTGCCGTCGGGCAGCCGGTGGTGCTGCTCGTCGTTGGGCGCCGGATCGGGCGCCATGCCCGGCTCCGGTTCCTGGATTTCGAGCAGCCACGCCGGCTGTGACGCCTCGCGCGGCCGTCCCAGGTAGTTGGTGATCACGCCGCGCTCGAGCCGGGTCCAGGTGTAGCCGCTTCCGGGCAACGACAGCGCCGTCGGATCGGGCCAGCCGGACGTGCGCGCGCGGTGCGACTCGGCGGCGAGCAGCTGCTCGCGGATGCCGCGAAACTGCTCCTGGTCGGCCTGCGGCAGCGCCGCGGCCAGGGTCTGGTACGGCAGCAGGTTCCGGCTGTCGTCGCGTCGTCCGCCGGTGGCGTTGAGCGCGAAGTAGACGACCGCCGCGGTCACGATCACGCCGGCGAGCGCGAAGACGCCGAAACGCTCGCGTCCGCCGCTCGACCGGCTCGCCGACTGAACGACCTTCGTGGTCACGATTGCGCCCCGGCGGGATCGCCGAGCCGGCCATCGGTGCCGCGCCGCCGCGAGATCGCGGCGGCCAGCGCCACTGCCAGCATCACCGCCAGCCAGGCGAGGGTGACCCATACCATCGCGTGCGCGGTGGTGAAGCTGCCCGCCTGCGCGAGCAGGTGGCCGCGATCGACGAAGCGGTGCATCGCGCTGTGGATGATCAGCGCCGACGCGAGGATCGCCGCGACGCGCTCCGGCAGGCCACGCTCGTCGAGCCAGGTGCGCGTGGCCCACGCCAGCGCCCCCAGCCACAGCTCCCCCGCCAGCACCGTGGCGGCGAACACCAGCGCCGCGGCCGTGGCGTGTGACCACGCCATCGGCTCGGCGATGACGAAGGCGCGGCCGAACGACGCGCCATTCGCGACGCCGAACAGGAGCGCCAGCAGCACGACCAGCTGCTCCCGCGCGCGGGTGATGTTCTGCAGCGCGGCCATCACGACTGCGGACGCGGCGACCATCGACATCGCAGCGACAACCGGCTCCGTCGCGGGGCCAACGACGGTGACGGCGATCGCCGCCGCCTGCGCGCTCGCCGCCGCGGCGAAGATCGCGAGCAGGAAGCGGGTTCGTCGCATCGGCAGGAGCACACAGACCAGGAACAGCAGGTGGTCGCCGCCGTCGAGCAGCGCGCGCACGCCACGGCCGATGAACTGCGCCACCACCTCCCCGCGCGCGGGATCGAAGGCCATCCGCGCCGGCTGACCGGTGACGCTGACGACGTGATCGCGGCCGGTCGGCAGGCGGTAGCGAAGGTTCGTCCGCACCGGCGCGCCCGCCGCGCGGACGGCGTTCAGGCGGCCCGAGAGCTCGTCGAGGTGTCCGCCTGGATATCTCAGCTCGATGTCGATCGACGCGCGGTCGGCGCCGATCCGCGCCGCGTCGACGGTTGGCAGCAGGCTGGCGTCGCCCTGCTGCAGATCGAGGTTGCGGGCAAAATCGGCCGCGATGATCGGCAGCCGATCGGCGACGGCGCCGGGATCGAACGTGCCGTCAAGCTGGCGCGGCAGGTTGGCGTCGCCAACCACGGCGGCGGGGAGATGCGCGCGGACGAGGAGATCGCCGCCGCGCGGTTCGACCACGAGGTCGACCACGTGCTCGATCGGCACGTCGTGCGCAATCAGCCCGCGTGACGCCGCCAACGCGAGCAGCACCAGCAGCGTGAACCGCGCCCGAATTCCTGGGGTGACCACCTCGTCGTTTAGTCTATTTCACCTTCGCCTGGTCCGCCGGAAGGCGGACACTACCTACGAGATGAAGGCGTGGCGCTACGTCAAAGCTCTCGCTCAGGCATCGCTCGGCGCCGCCGTCGACGTCCGCGGCGCGCGCGTGCGCGTTCCCGGCACGCTGCCGATCCGGTTGTCGGTGGTCGCAGGCAACCTGCGGCTGCACCGCATCATGGAGCGCGAGCTGAAGCCCGGCGCGCATGTCGTCGACGTCGGCGCCAACATCGGCTACAACACGATCTACCTGGCGCGCCTGGTCGGCGCCGCCGGCCGCGTCGCCGCCATCGAGCCAGCCGAGGACAACCTCCGCATCCTGCGCGAGAACGTCGCCGCCAATCGCCTCGACAATGTGACCGTTCACGGCGTCGCCGCCGGCCGGGCGAACGAGCTGCGCGATCTCTACCTGCGCGGCGACGCCAGCGCCGTCAACAGCCTCTTCCCCGACAGCATGTATGCGGAGGTGACCGGCATCGAGCGGATCCGCGTCGTGCCGCTCGACGAGCTGGTGGAGTTCGACGCCGACCTCGTCAAGATCGACGTCGAAGGCGCCGAGCTCGATGTGCTCGCCGGCATGACGCGGATGCTGCGCCATCCGGCGCTGCGGCTGCTCGTCGAGTGGCATCCGCGGCTGCAGGAAGCCGCCGGCTATCCGCCCGACGCGCTGCCGCGCGCCCTCGTCGATCACGGTTTCCGGCTCGACACCGCGTCGCACCTGCGAATGGCGCCGCTGCCCCCGCGAGCGATCGATCGGCTCGCCGCGCGTCTTCATTTCGCCGGGCGGCCGGTGGAGATCCTCGCGCGCCGCTGATCGTCGCAGCACGCTCCGACAGAACGGACGAGCTGACCGAAGCGGCGCGCCGTATCTATTTGCGGCACGCTCTGTGCTCTGAGCGCGTCACGTGGAACTGATTGCCGTGATGTTGCTGCTTTTGGTCATCGCGCTCGCCACATTGCCCATGTGGCCGTACTCGGCGCGATGGAACTACTACCCCGCCGGCACGTGCGCGTTCGCCGTGGCCGTGATCGTCTACCTCACGCTCGAGGGGCGGCTGTAGCCGGAAACGCCCGCTACTGCTTGACGTAGGCCGACGGGTTGGCGTCGAACTTGGTCTTGCAGACCGTCGCGCAGAAGTAATACGTCTTGCCGTTGTACTCGCTCTTCCCCGCCGCTTTGTTCTCGTCGATCGTCATCTTGCACACCGGATCCGTGACCATTGTTTCCTCCCTGACGATGTCCGCCTGAGAGCGGACGCTACAAGTTCACGCGCCGCAGCCGCAGCGCATTGCCAATCACCGAGACCGAGCTGAGTGTCATTGCCGCGCTCGCCCAGATCGGGCTGATGAGCAGGCCCGTGGCCGGATACAGGATGCCGGCAGCCACCGGAACGCCGATGCCGTTATAGGCGAACGCAAGAAATAGATTCTGTCTGATATTCCGCATCGTCGCCCGGCTCAGCCGTCGCGCGCGGACGATGCCTGCGAGATCCCCCTTCAACAGCGTGATGCCGGCGCTCTCGATCGCCACGTCGGTACCGGTACCCATCGCGATGCCGACCGCCGCCTCGGCCAGCGCGGGCGCGTCGTTGACGCCGTCGCCCGCCATCGCGACGATCCGCCCTTCCTGCTGCAGCCGCCGGACCACCTCGCGCTTGTCGGCCGGCAGCACCTCCGCCCGCACGTCGTCGATGCCGAGCTGCCCGGCCACCGCGCGGGCGGTCGCTTCGTTGTCGCCGGTCAGCATCACCACGTGCAGGCCTTCACGGCGCAGATCTCGAATTGCGGCCGCGGTCGTCGCCTTGATGGGATCCTTGACACCGACCAGCCCGGCTGGCGCGCCGTCGACCGCTAGGAACATCACGGTCTGCCCGTCACGGCGCAGCTGCCCGGGGTCGGCAGCGGCGGGATCGAAGACGACGCCCGCGTCGGCCATCATCGCGGCGTTGCCGAGCACCGCGCGCGAGCCGTTGATGCGCCCCTCGATCCCTTTGCCTGGCACGGCGCGGAACGCGTCGACCGCCGGGAGAACGGCGGCTTGTTTTCGCGCGCCAGCGAGAATCGCCGCCGCCAGCGGATGCTCGCTGCCCTGCTCGAGCGCCGCCGCCAGGCGGAGGACTTCGTCAGCCGTGCGGCCGCCGACCGGCACGATGCTGGCGAGCTGCGGCTTGCCTTCGGTGAGCGTGCCGGTCTTATCGACGACCAGCGTGTCGACCGCTTCGAGCCGCTCGAGCGCCTCGGCATTCTTGATCAGGACGCCAGCCGATGCGCCGCGCCCGGTGCCGACCATGATCGCCATCGGCGTCGCCAGGCCGAGCGCGCACGGGCAAGCGATGATCAGCACGGCGACGGCGCTGACCAGCCCGAAGGCGAGCCGCGGCGGCGGTCCCCAGAGGCTCCACGCGACGAAGGCCGCCGCCGCCACGAAGAGGACGGCCGGCACGAAGAACGCCGCGATGCGATCCGCCAGCCGCTGAATCGGCGCCCTGCTGCGCTGGGCCTCGCCGACCATCTTCACGATCTGCGCGAGCAGCGTGCTGCTGCCAACGCGCTCGGCGGTGAACAGGAGCGTGCCGGTCGTGTTGACCGTGCCGCCGGTCACACGATCGCCCGCTGCCTTCTCGACCGGCACCGGCTCGCCGGTGACCATCGACTCGTCGATCGCGCTGTGGCCGTCGACGACGACGCCGTCGACCGGCACCTTCTCGCCTGGCCGCACGCGGACGGTATCGCCGACATGGACTTCGGCGAGCGGGACATCCAGCTCGGCGCCGCCACGGGCCACGCGCGCGGTTCGCGGCGCCAGGCCAAGCAGCTGCTTCAACGCCGACGTGGTCCGGCCTCTGGCGCGCAGCTCGAGCACCTGACCGAGCAGCACGAGCGCCGTGATCACGACCGCGGTGTCGAAGTAGGTGTCGACGACGCCGTGGAACCGGAAGCCGGCAGGGAATATTCCCGGCGCGATCGTCCCGGCGGCGCTGTAGACGTACGCCGATCCGACACCCATCGCGATCAGCGTGAACATGTTCGGGCTGCGAAATTTGAGCGACGCCCACGCGCGCTCGAAGAACGGCCAGCCGGCGCCGAAGACCACCGGCGTCGACAGCACGAGGCCGATCCAGTTGACCGTGCGCATGCCGAGCGCGCGCATCACGACGCCGCCGCCCGCCATATCGCCCATCGTCAACAGGAATACCGGCGCGCCAAGGAGCAGCGCGATCCACATGCGCCGCGTCATGCTGGCCAGCTCGGGGTTCGGCGCGTCCCCGACGGCGACGACGCGCGGCTCCAGCGCCATGCCGCAAATCGGGCATGCCCCCGGCTGCTCGCGGACGACCTCCGGGTGCATCGGGCACGTGTACTCGGTCCGCGTCAGCGACGACAGATCAGAGAGGTCGGCCTCGAGCGCCATGCCGCACTTCGGGCAGGCGCCGGGCGTTGGCTGCCGGACTTCGGGATCCATCGGGCAGACGTAGCTGCGCGCGCCCGGCACCGCGACCGGCGCCGGGGCTGCGGCGCTGCCGTCGGCAGAGACGAACTCGCCGGGCGCCGCCTCGAAGCGTTCGAGGCAACTGGGGTGACAGAAGTAATACGTCTGCCCGCGATAGTCGGCCTGCCCCGCCGCTTCGGCCGGATCGATCGTCATGCCGCAGACCGGATCGAGCACGGTTGCCGTGGTCATTTCTCGAGCGCCTCGATGATCGGGCAGTCGAGCGCCTCGCCCGAATGGCAGGAGTGCACCAGCGTCTGCAGCGCGCGCTTCATCCGTTCGAGCTCGCCGATCTTGCGTTCGATCTGGGCCACCTTCTCCTCGGCGACGGCGCGGATCTTTCCGCGGTTGCGCGAGGACTGGCGCCGCAGCCGCAGCAGCTCCTCGACTTCGTCGAGCGAGAAGCCGAGATCCTGCGCGCGCTTGATGAAGCGGACGACGCGCACCGCTTCGTCGGGAAACTCGCGGTAGCCGGAGGCGCGCCGCGGCGCCTTCGGCAGCAGCCCGCGCCGCTCGTAATACCGCAGCGTCTGGATGTTCACGCCCGCCTGCTCCGCCGCCTCGCTAATCCACACGGTCAACTCCTGGAGCCAGTATGAACCCTGTACCTGAGTGCAGTGTCAAGCGCGGCGCGCGCGGGAGGCGCGGGCGATCGATTTCGGCGCGTCGCGCACGCGGAAACGGCGGCGTTTTCACACACACTCGTACGGACGCGCTCGAAACCGTCGTTCATGGCATTAGCAATGCACCAGTTATGTGCATCAACGGAGGTCGAATGACGACAGGCAAGCGCGGATTCGCGTCCATGGACCGCAACCGTCAGCGCGAAATCGCGAGTAAAGGTGGCAAACTCGCGCATCTGCGGGGCATGGCGCACGAATGGACGTCGGAAGAAGCACGTGAAGCAGGGCGCAAAGGTGGCGCGGCCGTCCGGCAGCGCAAGCCCGCACCGGACCCACAGCGTCAAGATCAGCAGTAACCAAATTACACGACCGTGTAAGAACGCAGTGTAACGGCGCGGATTTTTGATGTGACCGGCTCGAGATTTTGAGCCGGGCTAAAATCAGAGGTCCTGACTCAGGCGCTCGGTCCCCTCGCCGCATACACCACGCTGTTCGGCTGGAGCTTCCTCGCGGCCACCATCCTCCCCCTTGGTTCCGAACCGGCGCTGTTCGCGCTGGTTCGGAACGGTTATCCATGGCCGCCGCTCGTCGCCGTCGCCACCCTCGGCAACTACCTCGGGGCATGCACGACGTATGTTCTCGGCTGGCAGGCGGCGCGCGCCGTGGCGGCCCGGACGGGTGTGTCGCCGCGCGACCGCCGTGCGGCGCGCTATGTCCAGCAGTATGGCCAGCCGATTCTGGTGTTTTCGTGGGTGCCGCTCGTCGGCGATGCGCTGGTCGCGGCAGCCGGCGCCGCCGGGATGCCGTTTGCGGGCTTCTCGTTCTGGGTCGCCGTCGGCAAGGCGCTGCGCTACCTCGCGGTCGCGCGCATCGCGCAAGAGGTTCTGGGTTCGGGGTTCTGAGTGCGCGGTTCGCTTGCGGTTCGGGGTTCCGGGTTCTGGGTTCGAGGTGAGTTGACGAGAACGTGAACCATGAACCCGTGAACTCCGAACCCTGAACCCTGAACGCGAGCGAACCCTGAACCCTGAACCCCGAACCCCGAACCCGTTCTTGTAAAATACGCCCATGGCAGAAGCCCGTCTCGCGCCGGCCGCGTCGCTGCAGTCGGCGATTGCCGGCGACGGCTTCGCGTTTCTCTCGGCGGCGGCGATGCGGCCGCTGCTCGTCGCATCCGGCCCGCTCGCCGACTGGGAGGCGTTCCGCGCCAGCTGGAACGACCTCGCGCTCGACACCTACATGGCCGACGGCGGCCGCTATCGGCGGCGGCGGCACGCGGTGTTCGCAATCGACGAAGACGGCATGTCCAGGCAGCCGCACCAGCCGCATTACCAGAGCCTCGACTACAACACCCTGAACGGCGGCATCGCGCGGTGGTTCGAGCCGGTCACCACCGGCGACGGTCCTACGCTCCGCACCATTCTTGGCTTCTGTCACCGGCTATTCGGCAGCCTCGCGCCGGCGTCGATGGCGTGGCACGTCGAGGTGCACCAGTTCCGCATCGAGGCGCGGTCGGGCACGCAGGGACTGCCGACGCCCGAGGGGCTGCATCGCGACGGCGTCGACTACGTGCTGGTTCTCCTCGTCAACCGCCAGAACATCGGCCGCGGCACGACGACGATTCACAGCCTCGATCGCCGGCTGCTCGGCTCGTTCACGCTGACCGAGCCATTCGACGCGGCGCTGGTCGACGACGCACGCGTCTACCACGGCGTCACTCCGGTCGAACCGGTCGATCTGACTCAGCCCGCCTACCGCGACGTCCTGGTCGTCACATTCAGGCGGAAGTCGAATGTCGAAGGTCGAACGTCAGAAGGCTGACGACGGCGGACTTCCTACGCTTGCTCCTGGAATAACGCGGCGACGAATTCCTGAATCCTCGCCCATGCGCCGCGATGGCGCCAGCGCTCGGGGTCGACGCGAACGCAGCCGGCAAGGTCGGCGATGAAGGCGTCGCGCAGCATCCCGGCCAGCCGGCGATCGTAGAAGCAGACGTTGTTTTCCTCGTTGTGCGCGAACGATCGGTTGTCGAAGTTGGTGGTGCCGACCGTCGCCCAGGTGTCGTCCACCACCATCGTCTTCTGGTGGAGCATGGTGCGGTTGTATTCGAGGATCTCCACCCCCGCCGCCAGCAGCCGGCCGTAGAGCCGGACGCTGTTCTGCCGCGCCAGCCAGTTGTCGTTGTGCAGGCCCGCGACCATGATCCGGACGTCGACGCCGCGCCGCTTCGATTCGATCAGCGCGTCGATTGCAGCCGCGTCGGGGACGAAGTACGGGTTGGCGATGAAGAGCGAGCGGCGCGCCGAGATGATCGACAGGTAGTACATCGTCCGCACCGTCGACGCGCCAATCTCGGGCGAGCTCATGATCGTCTGCACCGCGTACGGGCCGAGACTGGCGGTGGGCGGCGGGTAGTAGAGCGGCCCTGAAATCAGTTCCCACGTCGTCTGCAGCCAGTTCTCGGCGAAGCCGGTCTGCAGCGGCGTCACCGCCGGCCCTTCCAGCCGCACTTGAATGTCGCGCCAGTGCGCCGCGTCCTCGGCGTCGCCGCGCCAGTGATCGGCGATGCCGGCGCCGCCGGTGAAGGCGACGCGGCCGTCGATGATCAGCGACTTCCTGTGGGTGCGGTGGTTGAAGCGGCCGAAGGTGTACGACCGGATCGGGTTGTACCACGCGACCTGGCACTTCCCCGCTTCGAGCGTCTTCAGGATCTCGTCGCCGATCGAGGCCGACCCGACCGCATCGAGCAGGATCTTCACCTTGACCCCGGAGGTCGCTTTCGCCGCCAGCGCCCGCGCGAACTCCACCCCGATTTCGCCCGCCCAGTAGATGTAGGCCTCGATCGTGATCGAGAGCTCGGCGCGCGCAATCGCGTCGAGCATCGCCGGGTAGAACCGGTTGCCGTTGTTGAGGATGTCGACGCGGTTGCCCGGCAGGAACGGCACGCCGGTCGCCCCGACCATCGTCGGCAGGAACTCCTCGTCGTCGACCGAGAACTCGTGGTCGAGGCCGTAGCGAGGCGGAAACTCGGTCGGCCAGGTCAGGTAGCCGAACAACGACAGCGCCGCCATCCCCGCCGCCCAGCCCCACTTCTGCTGCGCGACGTTGACGATGCTGATGATCGCCCACGGCCACCACGACCACAGCAGCCGCCGGCCGCGGGCCCACAGCGTGAGCGATCCTTTCGGCCGCCGCTTCAGCGGATCGGGCGCGAGCCGGTAGCGCCAGTACTTCGGGACGCGCCTCCGCCGCCAGCGTCGCCGGCCGCGCGGCGGCACGGACGCGCTCCGCTTCGGCGGCCCGTCACTCCTCGCGTTTGTGGCCAAGGAATATCGTGTGGCGCGGCCCGCCGCGCTGAAGGCGCGCGCGCACGCGTTCGACCTCGACGTCGAATCGGCCGTAGCGGAGGCGCTGCTCGAATTTGCGGTTGTCCCACGCCGACCAGACCGCGAGCACGCCGCCTGGTTTCAGCGCCGCACGCGCGGCCGCCAGGCCGCGATCGGCGTAGAGCGCGGCGTTGCGCGCCGCCGTGAACGCGGCCGGCCCGTTGTCGACGTCGAGCAGGACGGCGTCGAACCGATCGCGGCTGGCGCCCAGTGTCGCCGCGACGTCGCCGACGTCGACGCGGACGCGCCGGTCCTTCAGCGGATAGCCGGCGAGCGGCGCCAGCGGCCCGCGGTTCCACTCGACCACCGCCGGCACCAGCTCGGAGACGACAACGCTGGCGTCGGTGGGAAGGCGGTCGAGCGCGGCGCGGAGCGTGAAGCCCATGCCGAGGCCGCCGATGAGAACCGCCGGCTCCGTGCGGCCGCGCAACGCGTGGCACGCGAGCGTCGCCAGCGCCTCCTCCGACCCGTGCATGCGGCTCGACATCAGGCTGCGCCCGCCGGCGAGGATGACATATTCGCGATCGCGGCGGGTCAGCGTCAGATCGACGCCGTCAGGCGTCGACGTCTGGCCGAGCAATTCCCACGGCTTCACGGAACGGTGACAGGCGAGGGTGGACGCTCCACTCCGGGAGGATCAGGCAGCGACAATCGCGGCGTCGGACACTTCCGCGATCGCTCCGACATGGAGGCCGCGCACGAGATGCGCGGCGCCGATGGCGTGGACCCACACCATCGAGTCGTCCTTGCGTCGCAGCCGGTACGAACCGTCGATCTCCCCTTCCTTGAGGAACAGCCGCCACGCGGCGAGGCTCTCGCCGAGGTCCGACGGGGCGGTGAGGTCCCAGACCGTCAAGGCCAGCAGCTCGTCGCGCGTGTAGCCGGTCAAGCGGCACGCGGCATCGTTGGCCGCGACGTAGCGCCCGTCGTTGTCGACGACGAGGACACCGGCGGCGGCGTGATCGAAGGTCGAGACGATCTCGGGAAGCGCGCGCATCACGTCGGAGCTCTCGGTGATGCCGGCACGCGCCCGCAGCTCGGCGATGGCGTTGCGCAACTCCCGGCCCATCTCGCGCCGTTCCCAGAGCGCCAGCGCGTCGGCGAGGATGCGCCACATCGGCCGGCGCTGCGCCTCGGCCAGCGCGCACAGCGCCGCGCGCGTTTCTGGCGGCAGCCGCACCGACAGCTGCGGGTACTCGGATGTTCGCTGGCCCTTGATCCCGGCCGCCGGGCGTCCGCGGCGCCGCGTGCCCGGGCGGAAGCTGGCGACGGCGGCGGCGACGATGCCGCACAACTGCTGGAAGTCGCACGGCTTCGCGATCGCTTCGGCGGCGCCAGCGACCAGCGCGCGCATCAACGATCGCGCGTCGGCTTGCGAGGTCACCACGACGACCGGCACGCGCTTGCTGCGGGCCATCGCCTTGAGCCGGGTGAGCAGCTCGAAGCCGTCGAACGGCTGCAGCCGCACCTCCATCACGACCGCAACCGGGCGACGCTCGGCGTACAGCGCGAGCGCGGTCTCGGCATCGGCCGCCGCGATCGTCGCAAAGCCACCGACGGCGAACCACTCGGCGTAAAGCTCGCAGGTATCCGCGTCCGGCTCGACAACGAGAACGGTCGGCGCCTCGGCCGCGTTGAGAGTCATCCCGGCGGGACGATATCAAGCCTTGCGGCCGAGCGCAACGTGCAGGAGCGAGCGGTGCGAAACCGCCTCAACCGCGGGCGAGGAGCTCGGCGACGTGTTCCAGCAGCGCCTCGGAGGCAAAGGGCTTCTCGAGGAACCGGCTCCGCGGGCCGTTCAGCTCTTCTGAGTAGGTCTGGTCGGTGTAGCCGGAGATGAAAAGCACCTGAAGCTCGGGGCGCGTCGTCCAGATATGAGCGGCGACATCCTGGCCGCTCATCCCCGGCATCTTCAGATCGGTGACGAGCAGATCGATTGCGGCCGGGTTGGCGTCGAAGATGGCGCAGGCGGCTCGGGGAACGCCGTGCTCGAGGACGCGGTAGGGCTTGGCCTCGAGCACCTTTCTCAGGATCCGACGCACCCCATCGTCATCGTCTACGAGGAGAATCGTCGCCGGATCCATCCGTGCGGCGGATCATAACGGAAGCGGCGCCGGGCGGGCGAGCGCGCCGCAGGGGATCGGCTGAAATCAGGCGGAGGGGACGGGCGGCAACCCGGAACGATGCCGTTCGATCCAGGCGTCGAGGTCGCGCTTCCGGAAGCGCCACTCGGTGCCGCATCGGATTGCCGGCAGGACGCACCTCGCCGCCGATCGCCGGAGCGAATCGTCGGCAAGGAGTCGTTCCATGACCTCTTCTGTCGTCAGCAGGTCGGGACTCGAGTCGGACGTCGGACGCTTTCCCATGGGGACGAGATGCAGTCGGGGGTCTCAACCCATATTACGGTTGAGGCAGGAGCGTGTGAATACGCGGGAGGATAGGCGGCCGCGTATACCGTTCGGGATACCCCTTCTGGCTATTGGACAGAGACTGAAACTGAGCGACGATCGAGGCCCGATGTCGACGCGAATCGTCCTGGCCGACGACCACCCGATTGTTCTGCATGGCCTCCAGCAACTGTTTGAGCGCCAAGGGGATTTCGCCGTGGTTGCGCTGTGCGCCGACGGCCTCACAGCGATCGAGGCGGTGCGCGCGCATCACCCCGATGTACTGGTGCTCGATCTGAGGATGCCCGGGCAGAACGGCGTCGAGGTGCTGCGGACGCTGTCAGCCGAACAAATCCCGTGCAAGAGCGTCCTGCTCACCGCCGCGGTGCGCGACGAAGAAGTGGTCGAGGCGGTGAAGTCGGGCGCGATGGGCATCGTCTTGAAAGAGTCGCCGGCGGACGTGCTGCTCGATTGCGTGCGGACCGTCGCGCGCGGCGAATCGTGGATCGAGCGCGACACCGTGACGCGCGCTTTCAGGACCGTCGTCGGGCGGGAGGCGACCGCCGAGCCGGCGGAAGGATCGCTGACGCCGCGCGAGGTGGAAATGGTGCGGATGGTCGCGCAGGGCCTGCGGAACAAGGCGATTGCCGAGCGCCTCACCATCTCGGAAGGCACCGTCAAGGTGCACCTCCACAACATCTACGAGAAGCTCGGCGTCGACGGCCGGCTCGAGCTGGTGCTCTGCGCGCAGCGCAAGGGCATCGTCTGAGGTCGCGGGCCTCAGATCGGCACTGAGATTTCAACCCGAGAACCGGTCGGCAACGACTCGATCGCGAGCGTGCCGGCGAGCGCCTGTACGCGGTCGCGCAGCGAGATCGGTCCGGCGTTCGACGCCACGAGCTGCTCGTGATCGTAACGGCCGCGAAACGGGAACCCGCGCCCGTCGTTGCTGACGATGATACGGACGGCTCGCGCCGATTTTCGCGGCGCCTCACCGTGCGCGGCCGCAGCGTCGCCGCCTGCGCCCGACGCCGCTGCGCCGTCGTCGGCGCGGACCTCGACGGCCACCCGCGACGGCTGCGCGTGTTTCAGCGCGTTGACGACCGCTTCGCGCACCATCAACCGCACTTCCTGATCGGTTTTCGGCGGCAGCGCCATGTCGGCGGGGTCGACGCGCAGCGAGATCGGCGTCTTCCATTCGGCGGCGAGCCGCGCCCGCTCCGACTCGAGGCCGGCGGCCACCGGTCCGGACGGCTGCGGCGGCAGCGCCGGTTTGAGCGCGTCGATGAACAGCCGCAGCTCGCGCTGCTCGATCGCGATCGCGCGTTCGACCGCGAGCAGGCGATCTCTCACCGCGGCGGGCGCGTCGTCGGCGACCAGCTGCAGCTGGAAGCGCGCCCCGGTCAGCGACTGCAGCACGCCGTCGTGCAGGTCGCGGGCGACGCGCAGCCGATCTTCGCGAATCGCCAGCTGCTGCAGCCGATCGTGGCCGTAGAGCTGCTCCAGCGAGTTGCCCACCTCGCGCGCGACGACCTCGACGAGCGGGATCACATCCGGCGCGACGCTCGACAGCCCGCTGAAGAACACCCGCCCCTCGTGGTGCTCGACCGCGAACGGCGCCGAGGCGAAGCCGCGGCCGCCCAGGTGCCTCGCGATGTCCTTGTGCACCGGCGCGCCGTGCCACTGCTCGATCGATCCCTCGCGGCTGATGGTGACGTCGATATCCTCTTTCAACTCGCCGGTGCCGAAGAGAGTCGCCGCGGCAAGCTCCTCGTGCACGACCGGCGTCAACTCCGTAGGCGCATACCGGGTCAGCTTCTCCGGCAACCCGGACGATGCGGCGATGAAGAACCACGGCTCTTCTTCCGTCTCCCACACCGCGACCGCGCATTCGGCGCCGACGACGTTGGCCGCGTGCGCCAGCACTTTCCGGATCCCGGCCGCCACGCTGGTGTCGATCACCAGCGGCCAGCCGCTGACTTTTCGCAGCGTCGCAATGCCGCGCTGCAGCTCGCGGAATGCCTCGCGCTGCAGGCGTTCGGCGCGCTGGCGCGCCGAGCTCACCGACGCGGTAACGAGCGCGACCAGCCCGAACACGGCGAGCCGGATCGCGTCGTCGGTGCCGATGTCGAAGGAGTTGTAGGGCGGGATGATGAAGAAGGCGAGACAGATCGTCGACAACACGGCGGCGAGCAACGATGGCGCGTAGCCGCCGTACATCGCCGACAGGATAATCGCCGGGAAGAAGAGGATCGAGACGCTCGGCCCCATCCACGGCCGCAGGACGATGGTCGCGGCGGCGGCGAGCGCGACGCCGAACGTGGTCGCAATGAACTTCAGCACAGCGGGGCCGCGATCACGCGCGAACCGGCATCCAGGCGACGACGTCCTGCCGTCGCGCGAAATGGACGAGCGGCGTGCGCGCCGACAGCCGGATGCCGACGGCATCGGCCATCGTGTTGCGCTCGAGGGTGGCTTCGGCCGCCTGCAGCGGCCAGCGCGGATGATGCACGTCGACCCGCAGCGGGTGCGCGTCCTTGTCGGTGGTGTAGAGACAGTAGCGCTCGGTCAGGAAATGTTCGAGCGTGCCTTCGACCGGATGAAACACCGGGCCGATCGGCCGGTATGACGCCGTCAGCTCCGCCTGGCTGCGGTCGGCGTCGGCGCGCCGGCTGCGATAGCGGATGCCGCCGTCCTGCTGCTCGATCTCAATCGACGCGTTGTAATACGGCAGATGAAACATCGCGCGCGCCGTCGCCACCGCGAGCGCGCTGGCGGCGTCGAGGCTGAAGAAGTAGACGCCCGGCTTGCCACCGAGTCGTACGTAGGTGCGGACGTTCAACTCTGCGAACGCCGAGACGCCTGGCAGCGACGGCACGCCGCGCGGCGACACGTTGGTCATGCGGAACGGCACGATGCCGACCCAGGCTTCGCCGTCGTAGAGATCGAGCTCGAGCCCCGCGGGAATCTTCGCGGCGAGCGCCACCTTGTCGACCGGCCAGTGCGCGAAGAGCAGATCGTGCCACGTTTGCGTCAGCACCCAGGGCGCGCCGGGCATCGGCCACGGCCGATGCTGTACGTCGTCGAGGATGCCGTGATCGAAATCGTGGTTCTCCATCCGCCGGCCGTGACCACGATTATCCCCTAATCATCGTCGCCACCGGCGGCAGCCTCCGCGTTGCTCGACCATGGAACGGTGCGAGAGAAATCGCCAGGCCGACGGAGGCGGCCGCCGCCCAGATTGCGAGCGCGGTTTGCGTCATACCACCAGGCGCGACGAGCGCTTCGCCCGCCAGCGCCTGCGCGAGCAGGATGACGAAGAGCGATAGATAACTCGCCGCTGCGACCAGCACCGCGCGACGGCGGCGTGCGCCGGAGATGATGCGACCGAGGAGAAACGCGGACAGCGGCAGGATCTGCACCGCATGCAGGCCGATGAAATGCGGCACGCGCAAGTCGCCGTGCTCGCGGCTCCAGCCGGTGCCGGGAAGCCCGGGCCCGCCGTCGGGCGCACCGACCGTGTGCGCGCCTGCGATCGGCATGGTGTGCGTCGCGCGCGCCGCGGCCATCTGCGCGGTGGTCGGCCGCGTCATCATCCCGCCCATGCCTGCCCCGGCGAGCGTGATCGCCATCCCGATACGGATCGCCCAGCCGAGGGCCGGATCGGCGAACGGCTGGCGGAAGAGCGCGATGGTGAGCGCGAGGCCGAGCAGGAACGCCGCGACGATCGCCGTGCCCATGAACGAGAAGATGACCATGTCCAGGGGCGTGCCGACGTTGAAGTGGCTGGCCACGCCGCGCGCAGCCTGCAGATCGATCAGCCCCACCTCGAGCACCATGATCAGCGCGGTGCCCCACCCGACCAGTCGAGTCAGCCGGGGTCGGCCGGGCAGATAGGTGATCAGCCAGGCGAGCGTCAGCGAGTAAATCGCCGTCGACGCGGCGAACTTCGCCGGTTTGAGCCAGGCCGGCGCGCCGCCGACCGTGCGCGGGTCGAGGGCGAGGCCCGCCAGGCTTGCGGCCAGCACCGCCAGCATTCCGAGCCCGACCGCCGTCAGCGGGCGGCTGGCGTTCCACAACGTTTCGAGTGCGCGACCGATCGACCTCATGATTTCCTCCGACTCGGTGTCCGAATGTTGTCACTGTCAACATCAAGCTACCAGACTAATGTTGACGATGTCAACACTACCGCGATAAGCTGCCGGCGTGGGCGTCAACACCTCAGTAAAACCGCGCAAAAAGCGCCGCTATCACCACGGCGACCTGGAGCGGGCGCTGGTTGCGACGGCGGTCGACACGATCGCCCGCGAAGGGGTGCCGGCCCTGACGCTGCGATCGGTCGGCGCCAGCGTCGGCGTCTCGCGCACCGCGCTTTACCGCCATTTCGACGACAAAGCGGCGCTCCTCGCGCGGGTCGCCGAGGAAGGATTCCGGCGGTTGCACGCGGCGCTGACCGAATCGCTCGCCGCCTCCGCTGCCGCCGGCGCTGACCCGCTGCCGGCGATGGGTGAAGCCTACGTCCGCTTCGCCCGCGCCAATCCGTCGCACTACCAGACGATGTTTGGCGGCTTTCTCGCCGACTGGGGCCGCTACCCCGATCTCATTCGGATTGCCGATGCCGCGTTTTCGCTGCTCGCCGACACCATTCGCGACGAACAACGCCGCGGGCGCATCGGCGCGGCCGACCCGATTGAGCTGGCCGAGATCACCTGGGCGATGAGCCATGGCATCGCCACGCTCGGCATGGCGCGGCACCTCGAACGGACGCCGACGCCGGCGGAAGCGCTGGCGGCCATGGCATCGCGGTACTTGACGGCGGGGATGAAGGACGCGCGAAACGCGCGGCGATGAATACCGAGGTTATGACGTCGGGCGCGCGAGGCGCTCGCGCTGCTTGCGGCTCATCAGCAGCGTCTGGGCATCGAGCGGCGGGCTGTCGCCGGCGTCGACCGGCTCGTAGATGCCGTCGGAGTTCAGCGTCGTCGCCCGCACGTTGTCGCGCAGATAGGCTTCGAGCACGACGTAGCGGATGTACTCGCCGATGCCCGGATCGAGAACCGGGCAGACCACCTCGACGCGCGTGTTGAGATTCCGCTCCATCAGATCGGCGCTGCCGATGTAGGTTTCCGGCTTGCCGCCGTTCTCGAAATGCCAGATGCGCGAGTGCTCGAGCAGGCGGCCGACGATCGAGCGCACGCGGATGTTGTCGCTGACGCCGGGAACCCCCGGGCGCAGCGCGCAGATGCCGCGGATGATCAGGTCGATGGTGACGCCGGCCTGCGACGCACGATAGAGCTGCCGGATGATGCCGGGGTCGCACAGCGCGTTGCACTTGATGATGATGCGCGCCGGCTCGCCGCGGCGCGCGTGCGCGATCTCGCGCGCAACCAGCTTCGCGAAGCGGCGCCGCAGCGCAATCGGCGCCACCAGCAACTCGCGGTAATCGGTCTGGTTCGAGTATCCGGTCAGGTAGTTGAACAACTCCGACACGTCGGCGACGATGCGCGGGTTGGCGGTAAAGAGGCCGATGTCGGTGTAGACGTGCGCGGTGACGCGGTTGTAATTGCCCGTGGCCACGTGCACGTAGCGGCGGACGCCATCCCCCTCCTGCCGGACGACCAGGCAGATCTTGCAGTGCGTCTTCAGGTCCTGGAAGCCGTGCACCACGTGCACCCCCGCGTCTTCCAGCCGCGTCGCCCATTCGATGTTGCTGCGCTCGTCGAACCGCGCCTTCAGCTCCACCAGCACCGCCACCTGCTTGCCGCGGTGCGCCGCCGTGATCAGCCGATCGACCAGCGGCGAATTGGAGCCGATGCGGTAGAGCGTCATCTTGATCGCGACCACGTCGGGATCGTCGACCGCCGCGTCGACGAACGCTTCCACCGTCGTGAACGAGTCGAACGGGTGATGCACGAGCTGATCGCGGTACTTGATCTCGTCGAAGATCTCGGGCTCGCCGCGCCGCCACTGCACGGTGGGCGCGAACGGCCGGTCCTTCAGCCCGGGGCGGCGCAGCCGCGCCAGGGCAATCCAGTCGGCCAGCCCCATCCGTGCCGCCGAGCGGACGACGACGCGGCGGCCGATCTCGAAGTTCTCGATCAGCGTGTCGAGGACGCGGCTCGGAATGCCGTCCTCGACCTCGAGCAGCGAGAGCGCGCCGCGCCGCTGCTCTTTCAGGCTGCGATCGACCATCGCCATCAGGTCTTCGGTCTCGTCGTGCGCGACGACGAGGTCGGTGTCGCGCAGGACGCGAAACAGGTGCGCGCTGACGACCGTCACCCCGGGGAACAGCTGCGACAGGTATTGGCGGACGACGTCCTCGAGGAGCGCGAAGCGGTCGCCCTGGTCGCGTTCGGCCGGCAGCGCCACGAACCGCGGCAGCACATCCGGCACCTTCACCCGGGCGAACTTGGTGCGGCCGCGGTGCTCGACGACCACCGCGAGGTTCTTGCTGCGGTTGGAAATGTAGGGAAACGGATGGCCGGGATCGAATGCCAGCGGCGTCAGCACCGGGCAGGCGTCGGCGCTGAAGTAGCGTTCCAGATACGTGGCGTCCGCTTCTGTGAAGTCCGGCGGCTCGACAATGGTGATCCGCTCCTCCGCGAGCAGCGGGCGCAGCGTCTGGCTCCAGCACTCGGCGAGCTCGTCGAGCATCGCTGTCGCCCGCGCACGCACCAGCGAGAGCTGCTGGCCGATCGCCAGCCCGTCAGGAGAGAGCTCGATCGAGCCGGCGCGATGGTCGCGTGTGAGCGCGGCGACGCGCACCATGAAGAACTCGTCGAGGTTATTGGCGGCGATGGCCAGGAACTTCACCCGCTCGAGCAGCGGATGGGTGTCGCTGCGGGCTTGATCGAGCACGCGTTCGTTGAACGCGAGCCAGCTCATTTCACGGTTGAGGTAGAGCGCGGGGTCACCCAGCTCGACATCAGGAGGCGCGCGGCGGCGGCTCAGCGGGCGCAACGCGCGCGGCGCGGTCGAGGACCTCGGCACTCCCTCAGCCGTTGCCAGAATCCTGCCAGACACGGACTCCGGATCAGCCCTGATGGAGGATGTAGATGCCCCAGCGTCCGTCGCGACGGCTGTGGAAGGCGATGCGCCTTCCGTCGGGCGCCCACGCGAATTCCTCTGCGGACGGGTCGGCCAGCACGCGGCGCATCGAGCGGTCCGAGAGGTCGAGCAGCCACACGCCGTCGCGCGCGACCTGGAAAATCACCCGCGTGCCGTCCGGCGACACCGCCGGCGTCCGCACCTGGCGGCCGGCGAGCGGCGAGTTGAACGTCCAGGTGCGGCGCGTCTCGAGGTCCATCAGGACGATTTTGTCCTCGTGCGTGAAGCAGATGCGCCGGTCGTCCGGGAACCACGACGCGCTCCACGGCTGGCCGTATCGGTAGTTGGTCAACTGCGTCACGTGACCGCTGCCGACCGTCTGCAACCAGAGGTTCCACACTCGCGGGTGGTCGGGCTCGGCGCGAATGTAGGCGATGCGGGTGCCGTCGGGCGACCAGGTCGGGACGGCGGCGTAACCGGGACCGCTGATGCGCCCGCTGTCCGAGCCGTCGCGGTTGGCGATGTAGACGCCGCGCTCGCCATCGCGATCGGAGTCGAACGCCACCAGGCGGCCGTCCGGCGACGGCTGCACGTGATAATTCCGCGCCCCATCGTCGACGATGGTGAGGACGCGCAGGTCGGCGCCGTCGATCGGCCCGGTGGCCATCGCGAGCGCGCTGCGATCGTCCTTGGTGCCGCCGGTGTGAAAGAAGATCGTGGCGCCGTTCGAGGCGAATGCCGGCGAGAACACCGGCCGGCGGTGCGCATCGAGAGCCGAGACGACGGCGGCTTCGGCGTCCGGGGCGACCGGCTCGGCGTCAGCGGCCGGCACCTCGCCGGCGGTGCCGCGCACGGTGCCGGGGGGCACGGTGTGCGGCGCCGAGTCCGGGATGGGGTGGGAGACGGTCTGCGACCCCGTCTGCGGGACGGTCTGCGAGATGGGGTCGGAGACGGTCTGCGACACCGTCTGCGGGACGGTCTGCGACCCCGTCTGCGACACCGCGGGACGGAACGCGCCAATCCGCGCCATGTTCGCGAGGCCACCCACGCCCACGGCGGCGAGGAGCACCGCTGCGACCAACCACAGGCGGCCGAACGAGTGGACCCGATCGGGCGCGTAGATGGTAATCGGCGCCGATTCCTCCGGACGCAGCGGCAGATCGACGTCGAGGCGCTGCGGCCCCTGTTCAACGCGCTGGGGCGCTGCGGCCGCGACAGGCAGCGGAACGGGCTCGGGTGCACCGGCGCTCGCGATGACGTGCGCTACCGGAGCCGGCGCCGGTGGCGCCGCGGGAAGCCGCTCCATCAGCGCGCGCACGACCTCGCGCCGCTCACCCTTTTCGAACCGCTCGAGGCCGCGCGAGAACTCGGCCAGCGACGCGAACGGCGGCGCCTCGACCTGCAACAGCCCGCGCGCAATGGCGTAGCGCAGCCCACCGGGCACCTGGCCCGCTCCATCCGGCAGCATCGACTGCAGCAGCATCGCGATCTCGAACGGCGACGCCACCGCGCCGACCCCATCCGCGAACGCGTAGCCGTCGCTCGACAGATAGACGCTGCTCACCGACGGCGGCGCGTGCGCCGTCCGCTCGCGCGAATCGCCGCGGTCGTCGATCAGCTGCTGCGCGATCGCCACCGCCTCGTGCGCGCGCACGACGACGCCGCGATCCAGCAACTCCGAGAGCGATGTGGCCATGTCCCGCCAGCACGACTGCGAGAGTTGCGCCAGAGCCGGCTCGCCGGAAGCGGGAGGGAATGAATCGAATCAGCGAACGTTTTGCGGCCGGGCTGTCATCGCCGGAGAACAATCGTCCGCCGACCGCGTGCCGAGGTTACACGGTGCGCGGTTGCAGATCACGACAGCTCGGCCGCCGGTGCGCGCCCTCTGCGCGCGGCTCACGGAAGCGGCGAGGTGCAGAAGGCGCAGCGCCGCGCCGCGATCGCGACCTCGCTGAGGCACTCCGGGCACTTCTTCGTCGTCGGATCCGGCGCCGCTTCGCCGCGCCGCATCCGCGCCACCATCGCGTTGACCGGCACGACGACGAAGAAGTAGACCGCGGCGCTGATCATCAGGAACGAGAACAGCGCGTTCATGAAGTCGCCGATCAGCAGCTTGCTGCCATTGACGTCGACGGCGATGGCCGAGAAATCCGGCGCGCCGACAATCGCCGCGATCAGCGGGGTCAGGAGGTCCTTGACCAGCGCCGTGACGACGGCGGTAAAGGCGGCGCCCATCACGACGGCGACGGCGAGCTCGACAACGTTGCCGCGGAGCATGAACTGCTTGAACCCCTTCATCAGCGCTCTCCCTTTGTGGATGCAGATGCGAGCCACTCGCGCGCGCGCGAAAGATCGTCCTGGACCAGATGATGACCGGCCTGCTGCCAGGCCAGCGCGACGTCGGCGCCGGCGTCGTGCAGGAGGCCGACCAGCCGCTCGGTTTCCGCCTCCGTGACCAGCGGATCGTGGCGGCCGTTGGACACCAGCACCCGCGTGCCCGGAAGCGAGGGCATCGGCTGCGGCACCAGCGGCACCATCGCGCGAAACAGCACCGCGCGCTCCAGCACACCGGGGCACAGCAGCACCAGGCTGCCGGCGATGTTGGCGCCGTTGGAAAAGCCGACCGCCGCGACGCGGCGCCGGTCGAAGCCGTAGGAGGCGGCCGCCTCGGTGATGAAATCGGCGAGCTCTTTCGTCCTGAAACGCAGGTCGTCGAGGTCGAACACGCCCTCGGCCAGGCGCCGGAAGAAGCGCGGCTGGCCCCGCTCGAGCACTTTGCCCTTCGGGCTGAGGACGCCGGCGCCGGGCAGGAGATCGCGCGCCAGCGGCAGCAGGTCCTGCTCGTTGCCGCCGGTGCCGTGCAGCAGCAGCAGCGTCGGCGCCTCGGGGCTCGCGCCGGCGCTGTAATGGTGGACGAACGAGAGTTCAGCCACGGCGGTCAGCGTCGCGTCTGCGCCGGCGTGCCGAAGGTGAGCGGCGGAAGCGCGTGCTCGATCGCGGCGCGCTGCGACTCGAGCCACGGCGGCAGCACCAGCGTCTCGCCAAGGTGTGCGGCCTGCTCGTCGACCGCGAAGCCGGGGCCGTCGGTGGCGAGCTCGAACAGCACGCCCCCCGGCTCGCGAAAGTAGACCGACTTGAACCAGAAGCGATCGATCACCGGCGTCGGCTGCGCGCCGATCGCTTCGATCCGCTTCCGTACCTCCGCCTGATGCTCGTCGTCGTCGACGCGCCAGGCGAGGTGGTGCACGCTGCCGACGCCCCACGCGCCGCGGCGCGCTTCGGGCGCGTCGCGCAGGTCGATGACGCCGGCCGAGTCCTTGAAGCCGTAGCGCGTCCAGCCGCGCTCGGCGGCGAGCCGCTGAAAGCCGAGGACGTCGGTCAGGAAGGTCGCGGTACCTGCGGCGCTGCGCTCCCAGACTTGTGCGCCGTGCAGGCCGCGGATCTGGCGTTCGGCGGGGACCGGACTCTGATCCCACGGTGTGAACGGCCGCGCCGTCTTCCGCTCGACCAGCGCGACGTGCAGGCCATGCGGATCGTCGAAGCTGAGCACCGCTTCGCCGAAGCGCGTGTCAGGACCGGCTGGCGCGACGCCGTAGTGCTGCAGCCGGTCGCGCCAGTAGCTGAGGCTCTCTTCCGGCACCTCGAGACCGACTTCCATCGCCAGCCCGAAGCCGGGGCGCGACGGCGCCAGCTCCGACCAGGGGAAAAAGGTCAGGTCGGAACCCGGGTGCCCCTCCGCATCCGCGTAGAAGAGGTGATAGGTGCCGGGATCGTCCTGGTTGACGCTGCGCTTGACCAGCCGCATGCCGAGGACGCCGGCGTAGAAGTCGAGGTTCTCCTGCGCCGGCCCGGCGATCGCCGTGATGTGATGAAGCCCGTTGACGCCGCGCACCGGGGATTTATATCACCGCCGCGCGAGCAGGCGCCGATTAAAGGCGCGCGCGTCAAATCCGCGGCGGATCGGTTTCCCGTCCAAAATGTCGATGAGCCGCAATCGCCGCCACGAAACGCTGAATGGTTGCCGATGGGCCGATGAGCAGCCCTGGATCGTCGGCGCCGGACGTCAACGTCGGCGCGATGCCGGCGCGCTCGATCAGGGCGGATGCCGCGCCGAGCGCCAGGATCGGCTTGCAATGCCGGTACTGGTCCTTGACGAATTCGATCGCGCGCCCGTCATTGGCGAGCGCGTCGACCGCATCGGCGCCGTCGGGCAGCACCACGGCATCGAACAACACCGACGGCAGCGCCTCGACGCTGCCGTCCACCTCGAGGGTCGCGCCATCGTTCCCGGAGACGGCACCGAGCCGCGACGCCAGGAACCGGGGCACGGCGCCATCGGCGGCGAGCCGATCCGCGATCGATTGCAGCTCGCCGATTTTCACGCCATCGGCGACGAGCAGGGCCACGCGACGCGCGCGGATGCTGCCGTCGCCCGGCCGTGCCATCAACGAGAGGGCCGGCGATGTCGCCACCTCCGGCTTCACCGGTTTCCGCAGCACTTTCGGCATCGGCACCGGCATCTGCGGCATGCCGAGACCGTCGGCGACCTGCTGCGCCAACTCCGGCGCCACGTTCATCAATCCCGACACCATCCGCTCGCGCACCGCCGGGGTCTGCACCCGCGACAGCTCGAAACGGAAGGCGTTGATGATGTGCCGCTTCTCGACATCGCTCTGGCTGTTCCAGAACAGGGTCGCCTGCGTGTAGTGATCGGCGAATTTCTCCGGCTTGCCGCGGACCTTGTGGTCGCCGCGCTCGCGGTCCTCTGCAAATGACACGAAGCCGGCGGCGCCGGCCTGGAACGGGCAGCCACCGCCGAGCGAGTTCGGCTCGTAGGCGACGCGGCCGCGGTGAATCGCCTGCCGGTGCATCCCTTCGCGCTGGCCGTTGTGCACCTGCGCGAGCGGGGCGTTGATCGGGATCTCGTGGAAGTTGGGACCGCCGAGCCGCGAGATCTGGGTATCGACGTAGGAATGGATGCGGCCGGCGAGCAGCGGATCGTTGCTGAAGTCGACGCCCGGCACGATGTGGGCGGCGCAAAACGCGACCTGCTCGGTCTCGGCGAAGAAGTTGTCGGGATTACGGTTCAGGACGAGGCGGCCGACCGGCGTCACCTTCACCAGTTCCTCGGGCACGAGCTTGGTCGGATCGAGAACGTCGAAGCTGAACCTGTCGGCCTGCTCCTCGGTGAATATCTGCAGCCCGAGCTCGTACTCGGGGTAGGCACCCGCCTCGATCGCTTCCCAGAGATCGCGGCGGTGATAGTCGGGATCGGCGCCGGAAATCTTGACCGCTTCGTCCCACACCAGCGAGTGCGTGCCGGCGACCGGCGTCCAGTGGAACTTGACGAAGCGCGACTCGCCGGCGGCGTTGACCAGCCGGAACGTGTGCACGCCGAACCCCTGCATCGTCCGGTAGCTGCGGGGGATGGCGCGGTCGGACATCGCCCACATCAGCATGTGGGTGATTTCCGGCATCAGCGACGCGAAGTCCCAGAACGTGTCGTGCGCCGTCGCCGCCTGCGGCATCGCGAAATGCGGCTCCGGCTTGGCGGCGTGGACCAGATCGGGAAACTTCATCGCGTCCTGGATGAAGAACACCGGGATGTTGTTGCCGACCAGATCCCAGTTGCCTTCGTCGGTATAGAACTTCACCGCGAAGCCGCGCACGTCGCGGGCGGTGTCGGTCGATCCGCGCTCGCCGATCACCGTCGAGAAGCGGACGAACACCGGCGTGCGCTTGCCCGCTTCGGCAAACAGCGACGCGCGGGTGACGCGTTCGAGCGATTCGTAGCACTCGAAGAAGCCGTGGGCCGCCGAGCCGCGGGCGTGGACGATGCGCTCGGGAATGCGCTCGTGGTCGAAGTGGGTAATCTTCTCGCGCAGGATGAAGTCTTCGAGCAGCGTCGGGCCGCGCAACCCGGCTTTGAGCGAGCTCTGGTTGTCGGCGATCGGCACGCCCTGGTTGGTCGTCAGCGGCTGCGCCGTCGAATCGGCACGCACGCGATCGAGCGGCGCAATCGTCTTGTTGACGCCAATCGGCGGCGAGCCGCCGACCTTGTCCGACGTATTTCGCTCGGTGACGGTGCTCGCGCCGGCAATCGGATCCGCCGGCGTGCGCCATTCGCCGGGCTTCGGGTCGAGCGCCGCGTCCGGATCGAACTCGAACGGCTTGCCTGGATTGAACGGCACAGCCGCGGCCAGCGCCTGTGCGCCGGCCGCCTTCGCCGAAAGGTCATCGCGGGAATCGACGCGGGTCGACGGCCGCGCCGGGCCGCTGACGGTGGCGCGCGACTCGGGTTTGTTCCGGGTCGAGGTCTTCGCTCCGGGACTCTTCGCGTTCGTTTTTGCCGCTGGTGAATGCGTGCGCCGGGACGAGCTCGTCGGTTTTCGGCTCTTGCTCATTCGCTCTCCTCGAGGATGGGCGAATGGCTTGGACCGCCGGCTTCGCCGGCGGCATCAGGGCAAGGACGCCGCCAGCGCGCGCTGCGCGCGCGATCGCGGGGTGCGACGGTGATCTACCGGCGCGGCGCGGAGTGCACGCGCATCGTTCGAGTGCAGTCCGCGTCGCCGGTTGCTACGAGGTCTTCTTGGCCTGCGCCAGGAGCGCGGTGAGAATCTGCGAGTAGCGCGCGTCGGCCGCGCCGTAGGCCTTCATGTAGTCGTCTTCCGACAGCTTCTGCATCTTCCAGTCGCCGTTGAACATCGTGCGCTTGCCGCCCATCTCGCACTGATCGAACGCCTGGTTCTCTTCCCGCTTCGCCTTCAGGCCGTCGGCGCCCGGATCCTCGATGAAGATCTTCGAGTCGGCGGTGGCCGCGCCGTTGAGATCGAGGTAGACGTCGCGATACTCCTTGCGGCCGACGCGATCGGTCAAGAGCTGCGGCACGGCGTACTTGCCCGAGATCACCAGGAGCTGCGAGCCGGGGAAATACAGCGCCGCGACGAAGACATCGGGGGCGGACGGATCTTTCGCCGCGATGCTATCGAGCTTGCCCGCGTCCAGGGCCGCGGCCAGCTGCTTGGCGAGGGGCGACGACTTGGATTCCTGCGCCGAGGCGACGGCCGGCGCCAGCCAGACGAGACAGATGACGACGCGAGTCAGCAGCTTCATGGAAGCCCCTCCCGGGATAAGACGTCGGTATGGAAGGGTTCTACCACCGGCCGGGCTCCGGTGCAATGGCTAGATGAGGCTATATCAGGCTAGATGAAAAGGGCGTCTTCGTCCTCGGCGCGGCCCTGGCGGGCGCGGCCGTTCTGGCGCAAATCGCGGACCGCCTGCATCGCGGCCCGGAAGGCGCTGAGGAGCGCCCGCCCTTCGCGCACCGGTCCGATCACGCTGTCCTGCACGGCATTCAGCGTCTGCTCGACGCGCAGCGTGACGTCGCCGAACAGCCGGTCGACGCGGTCGACCTGCGCCGCGGCGAGCGCCGCCGCGCGGGCGGCGTCGGTGCCGATGGCGTTGAGGTGCGCGAACAGCGGCTTGATGTCGCGCTCGAACTGCTCGGCGAGCTGGGCGAGCCGCCGCGCCGCCCGACCGGCGACGACGATGACCGCGATTTGCGCGACCGCAAGGGCGAGCGTGGCGACGGCGATGACGCCCAGAAAGACGTCATTCCACGCCGTCACACGTTTTCCCGGCGCGCCTGCTGGTAGGCCTCGCGGCCGCGCTCGATCGCGGTGGTCAGCGTTTCGCGTCCCTGGTTGAACGCCTCGCGGCCGCGCGCCGCCGCCTCCGCCGCCCGCGCCCGCGCTTCGTCGGCGCGCTCGGCCAGGCGCTCGCGCGTCTCGCGGCCGCTCGCCGGGGCATAGAGAAGCGCCACCGCTGCGCCGCCCACCGCGCCGAGGATGAACGCCAGCAGGATGTTTCCGGCACCGCCATCGTCTCTGGCCATTAGAAGATGCTCACTTTCACGTTGAGGTACTTTTTGGGATCCCGGCGGATGTCAGCCAGCAGCGACTGCATCTCGGTGACCGTCCTGTTCATGTTCTCATATAACTGTTTATCTTTCAGCAACTGCCCCGCCGTTCCCTCGCCTTGATTGAGCCGGTTGACCAGCTCGTCGAGCCGACTGGTCACCGAGTCGAGCCGCTTGAACACCGAATCGTCGGTGACCAGCTTGCCGAGCGTCCCTTCGCCGCGGTTGATCTTGTCGGTCAGCGTCCGCATGTTGGCGGTGGCCGCGTTCAGCGACTGGGAAAATGCGTCGTCCTTGAGCAGCTTGCCGAGGCTGCCCTCGCCCGCCGACAGGCGGCGCGTCACGTCTTCGACGTTCTTCATCGACGCCTCGAGGGCGTTCGCGGCCTGCGGATCGTTCAGCAGCCGGCCGACGGTGCCGCGACCCTGGCGCACGCTGCGCGCCATCTCGTTCGCCGTCGTGGCGAAGTCCTGCAGCTGCATGTAGAGCCGCTCGTCGGTGAGCAGCTTCCCGACGGTGCCCTGCCCCTGGCTGAGCCCGGCAACCAGCTTGTTAACCATCGCCATCCCCTGGCTCGCCTGCTCGGTGATGTCGGCGATCTGCGCCGGCGTGCGCCCGGTCTTCACGTATCCCCATTCGGGAACCGGCGTGCCGGCGGTCGACGGCGTCACGTCCACCGCCCCTTCGCCGAGCAGCGAGACCGAGCCCAGCGTGGCCACCGACAGGTCGGTGATGCGATCGCGGATCTCCTTGTTGACCTCGAAGGTGACGTCGACCTGCTCGCCGGCGAAGTCGATGCCGGTCACCGTGCCGACCTCCTTGCCGGCGACGCGCACCGGCGATCCCGGCTTCAGGCCGGCGACGTTGGCGAAGCGGGTCTTGAGCGGGTAGCGCTGCCAGAAGAAGCCTTTGTCGCCGGTCAGCATGAAGATGGTGATCGCGACGATGACGATGGCGAGGATGGTGAGCACGCCAATCTTCAGTTCCGACCAGGCCAGCGAACGCGTGCGGGGCATAAAGTAGAACCTCTTACTCCAGAAACGTCGTGATGTAGGGATCGGTCGACCGCCGCAGCGCGTTGGCGTCGCCCTCGAACACGATCACGCCGTCGCGCACCATGATGAACTCGGCCTCCCGCGCCTTCTCCGGCGGCGCCGGCACGATCTCGACCTGGCCGGCGGGGCCGCGCACCGCCATGTGGGTGGCGACATAGAACGCGTCGCGCAGCTGATGCGTCACCACGATCGAGCTGACGTGCTCGAGATCGCGCAGCTTGATGATCTCCTCATCGACCGTGGTCGCGGTAATCGGGTCGAGGCCGGTCGTCGCCTCGTCGTAGAGCAGGATCCGCGGCTTGAACGCCATCGCCCGCGCAATCGCCACGCGACGCCGCTGCCCGCCCGACAACGCCGACGGCATCCGATCGATGTACTCGGTCATCCCGATCCAGCCGAGCACCTCCTCGACCCGCCGGTGCACCTGCTCGATCGGCATGTCGCTCTCCTCGTAGAGCTTGTAGCCGACGTTCTCGCGCACGGTCAGCGAATCGAACAGCGCCCCCTCCTGGAAGATCATGCCGAGATCGGCGCGCACCGCCATCATCTCCAGCTCGCTCAGCTGATCCACGCGCGAGCCGTTCACCCAGACCACGCCTTCGTCGGCGCGCAGCAGCCCGGTGATGATCTTGAGGATCGTCGACTTCCCCGAGCCGCTGGCGCCGAGGATGATCTTGGTGTGCCCCTTGAGCAAGGTGAAGCTGATGTCGCGCAGCACCACTTTCTCGTCGAATGCGAGCTTGACGCGATCGAAGACGACGACCGGCGCGCCGGCCTCGTCGAGGATCTCGTTCACCACCTGCTTGTCAGTCGCCTCGACCGCCATCCTTGCGTCTGATCCCTCCTAATAGAGCAGCGCGATCAGGACCTGGGTCACGAAGAAATCGACCGCGATCACCGCCACCGAGCCGGCGACCACCGAGATCGTCGTCGACGTGCCGACGCCCTGCGTGCCGCCGCTGGTGCGCAGGCCGACGTGGCAGGCGATGGTGACGATCGCAAACCCGAGGACGAACGGCTTGATCAGCCCCATCCACAGGTCCTCGGGATAGAGCGCGTAGGTCACCGACGACCAGTAGACGCCGCTGGCCACCTGCAGCTGGAAGCGGGCGACGATCCAGCCGCCGACGATGCCGACGAAGTCGGAGATGACGGTCAACACCGGCGCCATCAGCACGCCGGCGAGGACCCGCGGCACGACCAGCTTGCGGATCGGATCGGTGCCGAGCGCGCGCAGCGCGTTGATCTGATCGGTCACCACCATCGACCCCAGCTCGGCCGCGATCCCCGACCCGATCCGCCCGGTCAGCATCAACGCCGTCAAAACCGGCCCCAGCTCCTTGATCATCGACGCGCTCACCAGCCGGCCGACGATCGGCCGCGCGCCGAACTGATCGAGCGTCAACCCGCTCTGCGAGCAGAGCGCGGCGCCGGTGAAAAACCCGGTGAGGATGACGACGGTGAGCGAGCCGACGCCAATCGCGTCGAATTGCGCGACGATGTCGTAGGTGTAGCGCGGCCGGGTGAAGACGGCATGAAACGCCGCCATCACCAGCCGCACGTATTCCTGGACCTCGAGGGCGGCTCGCTTCAGGCGGTTCTCGATGAACGGCAGCACGCGGCGGTTACGTCTTCCGCGCCGGCATCGGCAGGCCCAGCTCCGGGCTGCGCAGGCGCTTGATCTTGTCGCGGAGCGACGCGGCCTTCTCGAAATCGAGGTTCGCCGCCGCGGCGCGCATCTCGGCCTGCAGCGAGGTGAGGTAGGCGTCGAGCTGCTGCTGGTTGTGGAACCGCTCCGTGCCGTCGATCGTCGCCGCCGGCGTCACGTAGTCGCGCTCGTAGACGCTCGACATCACCTCGTCGATGGCGCGGATGATCGACTGCGGCGTGATGCCGTGCTCCTGGTTGTAGGCCGCCTGCAGCGCGCGGCGGCGGCCGGTTTCCTCGATCGCGGCGCGCATCGACTGGGTTTCGGCGTCGGCGTACATGATCACGCAGCCGTTGACGTTGCGCGCCGCCCGTCCCGACGTCTGGATGAGCGACCCCGACGAGCGCAGGAACCCTTCCTTGTCGGCGTCGAGAATCGCCACCAGCGACACTTCCGGCAGGTCGAGCCCCTCGCGCAGCAGGTTGATGCCGACCAGCACGTCGAACTCGCCGCGGCGCAGGTCGCGCAGGATCTGGACCCGCTCGAGCGTCTCGATGTCGGAATGCAGGTAGCGCACCCGTACCCCGAGCTCCTGGTAGTACTGCGTCAGGTCTTCCGCCATCCGCTTGGTCAGCGTCGTCACCAGCACGCGCTCGCCGCGCGCGACCCGCGTGCGGATCTCCTGCAGCAGGTCGTCCACCTGCCCCTTGACCGGCCGGACGTCGATCGGCGGATCGATGAGGCCGGTCGGCCGGATGATTTGCTCGACCACCACTCCCTGTGATTTGGACAGCTCGTACGGGCCCGGGGTTGCGGACACGAAGATGACCTGGTGAACCCGCTCCTCCCACTCCTCGAAGTTCAGCGGCCGGTTGTCGAGCGCCGAGGGGAGGCGGAACCCGTAGGCCACCAGCACTTCCTTACGAGCCCGATCGCCATGGTACATGCCGCGCACCTGCGGCACGGTCTGGTGGCTTTCGTCCACGACCAGCAGCGCGTCGGCGGGCAAGTAGTCGAGCAGGGTCGGCGGCGGCTCGCCCGGGTTCCGGCCGGTCAGGTGGCGGGCATAGTTCTCGATCCCGTGGCAGTAGCCGATCTCGTTGATCATCTCGAGATCGAACATCGTGCGCTGGTGCAGCCGCTGGGCTTCGAGCAGCCGTCCCTCCGCCTCGAGCACGCCGCGCCGCCACGCCAGCTCTTCCTTGATCGTCACCACCGCGCGGCGCGTGCGCTCGCGCGGCGCCACGAAGTGCGACTTCGGGTAGACCGCAATCTTGTCGTGCTTGCGCAGCGTCTTGCCGGTCAGCGGATCGAAGGAGGTGAGCGCATCGACCTCGTCGCCGAAGAGCTCGATCCGCAGCCCGGTTTCCTCGTACGAGGGAATCACCTCGATGATGTCGCCGCGCACACGGAAGGTGCCGCGCGCGAAGTCGTGGTCGTTGCGCTCGTACTGGATCTCGACCAGCTTGCGCAGGATGTCCTCACGCGAGATCCGCTGGCTGCGCTCGAGCGGCAGCAGCATGCCGTAGTAGGCCTCCGGGGAGCCGAGGCCGTAGATGCACGACACGCTGGCGACGATGATGACGTCGCGCCGCTCGAAGAGCGACCGCGTCGCCGACAGCCGCATCCGGTCGATCTCGTCGTTGATCGTGGCTTCCTTCTCGATATACGAGTCGGTGGCCGGGACGTACGCTTCGGGCTGGTAGTAGTCGTAGTAGCTGACGAAATACTCGACGGCGTTCTCGGGGAAGAAGCGCCGGAACTCCTGGAACAGCTGAGCCGCCAGCGTCTTGTTGTGCACCATCACCAGCGTCGGCCGGTTCACCCGGGCGATGGTCTGCGCCATGGTGAAGGTCTTGCCCGATCCGGTGACGCCGAGCAGCACCTGGTGGCGATCGCCGCGCTCGAGGCCCGAGACCAGCTCGCCGATCGCGCGCTCCTGGTCGCCGGCGAGCGAGAAATCGGAGACGAGGTGGAAGCGGTCGTACAGCGAAGGCATAGGAACCAGCCATGGTACTAGGGGCTGGGGGCCGGGGGCTAGGGGCTGGCTCACCGACGCGTGCACGCGGGGTGGAGGCTGCTGCCGGTGACGATGCGCTCAGGGCCTCTTGACCGCGTAATAGCCCTTGCGCGCGCGCGTGCGCAGATCTTTCCGCGAGGTCCTCACCTCCACCTTCCGCCAGTGCCCGTCCATCTTGTCGTTGGTCGAGAGGTAGCCGAGGGTGTACTGCGCGCGAATCTGCGCCACGACTTTCTCGTAGACGTCGTCCAGCTGCTTGACGTCGGTCGGAAAGAACGCCTGGCCGCCGGTGGCGTCGGCCATCCCCTGCAGCACCATCCGCTGCTGGCTGCGCACCGACGAGAGCTGGTGCTCGAGCGCGCCGATCGGGTAGACGGTGACGTCGGACGCCTTCAGCAGATCCATCAGCTCGTGGAGCGGGATGGCGCTGCGCGTGTCGCCGCCGTCGGTGTAGATCAACATGATCTTGCGGCCGTCCTGGCCGCTGGCGCCGTCCAGATACAGGCCGATGGCGTCGTAGAGCGCGGTCATGCCGGCGACTTTCGTCCGGCGGATCCGCTCGACGAGGCGCGCGAACTCGTTCTGGCTGTAGCGCGCCAGCCGCACCTCGGTGTCGAAGTCGACGACGGTGATGTCGACGGCGTCGGTGAGGGTGTTGAGGAACTTCACCGCGGCGGTGCGGGTGAAGCCGATGTCCTCGTCCATGCTGCCGCTGACGTCGAGCATCAGCCCGAGGTGCATCGGCGGCGCCGACTCGCTCTGTTCGCCGGAGGCGAAGTACTGGATCGCCTGCTTCTTCCCGTCCTCGAAGATCTCGAAGTCGTCGGCGGTGAGATCGGTGGCGAGGGTTCCCTTACGGTCGGTGACGGTGACGCCGACGTTGACCAGATCGACGCGCGACCTGAACTCCTGCGTCGCGCGCGCAGAGGCCGCAGAGGGGGCAGAGGCCGCAGAGGGCGCAGAGACCGCAGAGGGGGCGGTCGACATGGCGGCGGTCACCGCGCAGGCGAGCATCACCGCGGCATTCCCCGCCAGCCTCTGTGGCCTCCGCGACCTCTGCGTGCTCCGCGTCCTCTGCGTGCTCTGCCCGCTCTGCGTGCTCTGCGAGCCCGGCGCCATAGGTGCACTCTACACCCTGGCGCCGGGCGTATAATCGTTGGTTGCAACGCTGATGCGCTGTCTGGCTGTCTGTCAGGACGAGCTGGTCATCAGGATGCTCGACGAAATCCTGCTGCCCGGCTTCGAGGTCGAGTTCATCGTCGACAACCGGCCGCTCGCCCGCCGCCTCCACGAGGCGGAGGTGACGGTGACGGTCGGCGACCCCCGGCGCACGGACACCTACCTCAAAGCCGACATCGGCCCCTCCACCTGCGTCATCATCGAAGACAACGGCAAGCGCAGCCTCCGCAAGATCCTCGAAGCGGTGCGCGACGCCGGCGGCACGCTCGTCTACGTGCTCGGCATCGGGACGGCGGCGACCGGGAAGCGCGCCGAGGAGTTCCACGCCGAGTTCCCGGACGT
>Ga0207675_100000283_pt1 | contig 48835 bp, 45 predicted proteins | sample KBSSwiS42_FD_184305 | JGI IMG/M metagenome (GOLD analysis project Ga0207675, IMG submission 184305) | Switchgrass rhizosphere microbial communities from Kellogg Biological Station, Michigan, USA - KBS Switchgrass S4-2 (SPAdes) (version 2) | ecosystem: Host-associated > Plants > Roots >...
TGGCCGCTGCTCAACGCATTGTTGAACACGGCGGGCGGCGCGTCGTGGGTCTCGATCCATCACGGCGGCGGCGTCGGCATGGGGTACTCGCAGCACGCGGGGGTCGTGATCGTGTGCGACGGCACGCCGGCGGCGTCTCGTCGTATCGAGCGAGTCCTGTGGAACGATCCAGCAATCGGCGTCGCGCGACATGCGGATGCGGGCTATCAGGAAGCGATCGACTGCGCGCGCGCCAACGGCCTGAACTTGCCGATGCTATGAACGTCTACGAATTCCATCGCGGCACGACACCGCTGCTCATCAGCATTCCGCATTCGGGCACCGAGCTGCCCGAGCCGCTCGCACACCGCCTCACCGTCGTGGGCCGCGGCGTACCGGATACGGATTGGCACGTCCACCAACTGTATGACTTCGCGCGCGGGCTCGGCGCCTCGATCATCAAGGCGAACTATTCGCGGTACGTCGTCGATCTCAATCGCTCGCCGGACTCGGCGTCGCTGTACGCCGGTAGTCCCACCTCACCGGTATGTCCGACGGAAACGTTCGGCGGGGGGTTCATCTACATGGCGGGGCAGGAGCCGGACGAGCACGAGATCGCGGCGCGCATCGAAGAGTATTGGCGGCCGTATCACAACCGCATCGCGACCGAGCTCATGGCGCTGCGTACCGCGCATGGCAGGGCGCTGTTGTGGGATGCGCACTCGATCGCGAGCGAGATCCCGAGCCTGTTCACCGGCGTCCTGCCGGAGTTCAATCTCGGCACGCGCGATGGCGCGAGTTGTCCGCGCGCAATCAGCGATCCATTGCTCGATATTGTCTTGAGCGACGGCGAGTTCGGCGCCGTGCTCGACGGACGATTCAAGGGCGGCTACATCACTGACCACTACGGCAAGCCCGCGCAAGGCGTGTTTGCCGTGCAGCTCGAACTTGCGCGACGGGCGTACATGGACGAGGAGCTGGAGCAAGTTTGGGATGCGCAACACGCGCAGCGGGCGCAGGTCTTGATCGACAAGCTTCTACGTAAGTTCCTGACAAGTAAGTAGAAATTGTCTTCATTGCGCGCGTCGGCCAAATAGGGACCCGGCGGGCTCGGCCGCGCGTTGCATCGACAGGCCCACTTCGGCCAGCTCCTCAGGAGGCACCCCATGTGCCTGGCAGATGTTCTCGGAACACACGAAGTCATCACCGCGGCGGCGACGGCGGAAGTACCGGAGCACCAGCCGGCGATCTGCGGAACTGTCACGTTGCACTGTGTGGATGGCGACGAGACGCTGCGCCTGAGCATGCCAATGCCGGACGCGTTGTTGCTGCTCAACTCGCTGCGTGCAATCGAAGAAGAGTTCGAGCTCCAGGGCTGGGCGGAGCAGATCGGCTGCAGCGCAACTGCGATGGAAGAAGTGGCCGCAGAGCTCGCGCAATTCTCCGAAGACCTGTCCGGCCCGAGTGCCTCATTGAACTGACATTTTATTTGCCGCGCGTTCCAGCGCGGCGATGACTTCGGCCGGCAGGAACGGCTTGCCGACGAACCCCAACGGTTGCCACTGCTCCGCCTGCGCGCGCGTCGCCGGGTCGAGATTCGCGCTGATGTAGATCGAGCGCACGCCCCAGCATTCGAACAACATCCGCGCGGCCTCCAGGCCGCTGGTGCCGCCGTGCAAGCGCACGTCCATGAGCGCGAAGTCCGGCCGCTGCCGGGACGCGGCCTCCATGGCTTCTGCGGGGTCGCGTGCTATCGCCAGCACCCGGTGGCCGGCTCCTTCGACGAGATCGCTGAGGTGCCACGCGATGAGCACCTGATCCTCGACTATCAGTACGCTGGCCGCCATGACACCGCTGACTGAAGCGGGAAGGTGACGTGCACGGCATAGGTTCCGTCGGCGCGCTCGATGCTGACGGTTCCGTTCAATTGCCGCGCCAGCATCCGGATCAGCTGCGTGCCGAGGCCGGCGACCTCGTTCGCTGACTGCTCCGGCGCCGCACCGTTATCCGCCACGGTCAGGCGCACCTGGCCGGCGCCATGTCGAATCAGCCGCACGTTGATGGCCGCCGCGCCGCTCGAGGGTTGGGCGTGCTTCAGCGCGTTCATCACCAGCTCGTTGACCACCAGCGCCACTGCAACGCCATGCTCCGTCGGCAACCGCATCTGTTCCACTTCGATCTGCAAGGTAGCTTGCGCGTTGTCCTCCATTCCGGATGCGCGCACGAGCTCCGCGCAGAGCCCGGTGAGATACGTATGCATCTCCACCGTGAGCGGATCCGCATCCTGGTACAGGCGTTCGTGGATTGCCGCGATCGCAGTCACGCGCGCGATCGCTTTCGTGAACAGCTCACGCGTCTGCGGCTCCTTGAAGGCATGGCCCTGCAGGCTGAGCATGCTGAGCACGAGCTGCAGGCTGTTCTTGACGCGATGATTCACTTCCTTCAACAGCAGCTCGCGTTCGGCAAGCGCGCGGCGCAGCGCGGCTTCGCTGCGATGCAGCCGCAACAGCGCGCGCGACACCGCTTCCAGCTCCTCGGGCTCGACCGGCTCGACCAGAAAGCTGTCGGCGCCGGCGGCGAGCGAATTGACGCGATCGATCACCGCGATGTTCGTTGCCGACATCTGCAGCACCATCGTCGATGCCGTGGCGGGATCGGTCTTGATGCGCCGACAGACTTCCACGCCGCTCACGTCCGGGAGGTTGATGTCGAGGATGACGAGCGGCGGCAGGTCTTCGCGAGTGATCTGCAGCGCCTCCCCGCCGGTGGCCGCTTCCAGCACCTTGAAGCCGGCGCGATGCAGGATGCGAGTGGTCGCGTAGCGAGCCGCCTCATTGTCGTTGACGTTGAGGATCGTCTCAGGTGTTTCTGGCATGGTCGGTCTCCGTCACTCCACAGACCCGATGCATGGTGTCGATCACGGTGTCACGCGACAGGTCGCTCTTCATCAGCAGCGCATCGGCCCCCGCCGCACGCTCGCGCTCCTCGGCGCTCTCCAGGCGCTGCGAAGTGAACACCACGACCGGGATGCGCCGCGTGTCTTCGATCGCCTTGAGCATCTTGAGGACTTCGAAGCCGTGCACGTCCGGCATCATCAGGTCGAGGAAGATCACGTCCGGGTGCGCCTGGCGCGCCAGCCGCAGACCTTCGTAGCCGCCGGTTGCCTCGATCACTTCGTAGCGGCTGGTCGAGAGGAACTGGCGCAATGCGTAGCGCTCGATCTCGTTGTCGTCGATGATCAGCACGCGATCCAGGGCCATCGGCGTCGCCGGCTCGGACGAAAGCAATGGCATGGCGCCGCGCTCGCCGTCGACGCGCACTGGGATCGCCAGCGTGAAGGTCGAGCCCTGGCCGAGCGCGCTGCGAATCTCGATGCCGCCGCCGAGCAGACCCGCCAATCGTTGCGAGAGTGGTAGTCCGAGGCCCGTCCCCTTGACCGAGGTCTGCAGCGGATTCTCGACCTGCGAGAACTCGTCGAAGATACGCCGGTGATTTTCCGGCGCGATGCCGATGCCGGTGTCTACGACCTCGAACAGGATCAGCTGTCCGTCTTGCGACAGCCGGCAGGACACGCGCACCGAGCCGCGCTGGGTGAACTTGAGCGCGTTGGACACGAGGTTGCGCAGGATTTGCGCGACCTTGCCTTGATCGGTGTACAGCTCGGGCAGGTCGGCCGGCTCATCGATGACGAGCGCGACGGCGTCGTTGACGAACAGCGGCTTGAACATGCCGCGCAGCGCCGCGAACAGGTCGGTGACTGTGAAGGTCTCTGCGCGCAGCTGGATCTTGCCGGCCTCGACCTTGCGCAGGTCGAGCAGGTCGTCGATCAGCGTGGCGAGCTGCTCCGCGGCCTGGACGATGTAGCGCACCTGACGTTCCTGCTCTGAAGTCAGCTCGCCGTCGAGCCGGTGCAGCAGGATCTTCGACAGCGCCAGGATCGAGTTCACGGGCGTGCGGAACTCATGGCTGACGCTCGACAGGAACCGCGTCTTGGTCTCGTCGGCGGCACGCAGGTGCGCGGCGCGCTCGTCCAGCTCCGAGTACAGCGCCATCACGCCGCGATTGGTGTCTTCGAGCTCGGCGTTCAGTCGAGTCAGGTCTTCCTGACGCAGCCGCAATTCTTCCAGGCTCTTCAGCAGGTCGCGATTCTGCTGCTGGATCTCCGCGCTCGCGTCGCTGGTGCGATTCGCGGCGACGGCACGGCCGAGCGCCTCGATGCGTGCTCGCGTGAAGGGCTCGGCACGGCGCGGCACATGCTTGCGCAGTGTGATCGAGGTGCCGCGCTTCGGTGCGGACTGGATCTCGAACTCGTCCATCAGGCGCCGTGCCGTGACCAGCCCCAGCTTCGGTTCGCCGGTGGCAGTCGTACCGCCGACAGCAATCTCGAAGTCGGGGATACCAGGACCTTGGTCGGCGACTGCGATCGACAACGCGGGGTTGCGTCCGCTTTCCTCTTCGAGCGCGAACTCGATGCGCCCGCCGCCACCGTGACGAACTGCATTGCGCGCCACCTCGGACACAGCAGTGGCAATACGAACCTGGTCCTGCGCATCGAAGTCGAGCAGGGCGCTGACCTGTCGCGCGCGCTGGCGGGCGGCGATCATGTCCCGATCGTTCGCCAGCTCCAGCTCCAGCAATGAATGTCTCATGAGATCGTCCGTCGCAGCGCGACCACCATGGAGTCGTCGCGCCCGCGCTTGCAGTCACGATACAGCACTCCGGCGATCGTGGCGCACGCGTGCTGCATCAGCCCCGGATAGCGTTCGGGCTGCCAGGCAGCAGTCAGGCCGTCTGAATGAAACACGACTGCCGCCGTCGGCGTGATCGCGTAGCTCAATTCGCGGATGCGCGGCGTGGCGTGCCCGACGATGCCGTTATAGGACGGGATTCGCTTCGCCGTGTTGCCTTCGACGATGGCGGCGACCAGGTTGCCGATCCCGGCGGCGAGCAGCTGGCGCCGATCCCAATCGATCTCCATCACGATGGCTGCCGCGCCGCGCGTCGTGCGCAGGTTTGCGTGGATACGTTCCAGAACCGCGGCCGGCGCGCGCGTCTTCTCGGTCATGAAGACATTACATGCCATGGCAGCCGCCTGCGACGCTCCAAGGCCATGGCCGAGGCCGTCGACTCCCATCACCAGCGCGCCGCCGGGACGCTCGACGTAGCACCACGTGTCCCCACACTCGACCTCTTGGGGCTTGGGCACGACGATGGCACCGATTTCGATCGGCAGGCCACGCGGGGCGCGGCCGTTGGGCCATAGCTGCGCGACGACGACCGTGCCATGGCCCGGTTGCGAATAGATGTCGAACAGCTGTGACAGGCGGCTGATCGCGCCGAGGCCGTTGCCCGGACTGCCGCCGGTCGAGTATCCGTCGCGCAGGCACTTGGCCATGTCGTCGATACCGGGTCCGCGGTCGAGCCCGATGAGCCCGACGCCGCGAGCGTCGCCGCGCTCCAGCGGTTGCGCGATCAACTCGCCGCCGCCGGCGTGCTTGACGAGGTTGCTGCAGATTTCCATCGCGACCAGCGCCGCGCGTCCCGCGTCCTCTTCGTTGAGTCCCTGCCGCGCGGCCAGCGCTGCGACTGCGCGGCGTGCCTGCGCGATCTCGCTCGATTCGGTGACGATCAGGCTCTGCACGTCATTTCCAACGCGTAATCGTCACGCGCGTGCCTGCGCCGGGCTTCGACCAGATGTCGAACTGGTGCGAGAGTTTGCGCGCACCGTTGAGGCCGAGGCCGAGGCCGTTGCCGGTCGTGAAGCCGTCGCGCAGCGCAAGCTCGATGTCCGCGATGCCGGGGCCGTGGTCTTCGAACGTCAGGCGCAGGCCGGTGCGCTTGGGGCCTTCCTGCACACGTTCGACGCGCATGTCGCCGCCGCCGCCGTAAATCACAGTGTTACGCGCCAGCTCGCTGGCGGCCGTCACGATCTTGGTCTGCTCGACCAGGCTGAAGCCGCATTCCATCGCCCGGCTCCGGACGACCTGTCGTGCCCTGACTACGTCTTCTCCGCTGCGGACCGGGAAAGTTTCGATATCACTCGCCATCGGCCGGCTCGTCCGGACGCCCGAGCACTTTGCGCATCAGAACCAGGCCGGCGTCGACGTTCATTGCGGTGCGTATGCCGGGCAACGACAAGCCCAGCTCGACGAGCGTGATCGCGACCGCCGGGCGCATACCCACCACCACCGTGTGCGCATCCAGGATGCGTGACATCGAGGCGATGTTGCCGAGCATCCTGCCCATGAACGAGTCGACCATTTCCAGCGCCGAGATGTCGATCAGCACCGCCCGGGCGCGCGTCGCGACGATTCTCTGCGTGAGGTCGTCCTGCAGCGTCAGCGCCAGCTGGTCGTGCATGTCGACCTGGATCGACACCAGCAGCACATCTTCGAGCTTGAGAATCGGGATACGATCCACGGATCAGGCTCCCAGGGTGGCCGCCCGCCCGACTGCGAGGCCGCGGCGCCTGAGTGCCAGGCCGAAGGCATCCGCGAGGCTCGCTTTGGTGGCGACCGACGACAGATCGATGCCGAGATGCACGATCGTCTGTGCGATCTGCGGCCGAATGCCGCTGATGATGCAGTCGGCGCCCATCAGCTGTGCTGCCGCGACGGTCTTGAGCAGATGCTGCGCGACCAGCGTGTCGACGGTCGGCACGCCGGTGATGTCGATGACCGCGATGCTGGAGCCGGTGGCGACCAGCCGTTCCAGCAGGCTTTCCATCACGACCTGCGTACGGTCGCTGTCGAGCGTGCCGATCAGCGGCAGCGCGAGAATGCCGTCCCACAACTGCACGACTGGCGTCGAGAGCTCGATCAACTCTTCCTGCTGACGGGCGATGAGCTGCTCGCGCGCCTGCTGAAAGACCTCGGTCGTGTATAAGCCGAGGGCATCGAGCACCGTCGTCGCATCCCACAGCGCCTCGGCCAGCGCCGCAGGCTCGGACTTCAGACTCTCCGTGATCCGCTTGAACATCGCCTGCTTCAGGGAAAAGACGAATGTCGCCACCTGCGACGGCGTGAAACCCTGCGTCGCGCGGCTGCGCGACAGTTCGGTGAGGAACTCGCGGATGTCCGCCCACTGCGGGCTACGGGTGTCGAATTCGATACTTTGCTGGATCGCCTTGCTCAACAGCGCCAGGAAGCGCTGCGATTCGTCCCGCAACTGAGCTTCCTGGATGCGCCCGGCGCGTGCCGCACCGCTGGCCGTTTGGTTGCTCAGCCAGTCGGCGAGAACTTCTTTTTGATGCTGCTCGACGATCGCCGGCAGGCGACTGGCGGGTCGGTTCACGGAAACGGCTCCTAAAGAGAGGGTCGATCTAGTTTTAAGTGGCGGGTCCGCCGTGACCCACGGCGACCGTACCGATACGCAGAGCTGCGTCGGTTGGTTCCCGCAAGCGGGAACTTTTTACTCGGTGCGTCGGCGGTACTGAACGAACGGTGTGAGCTCGGCCACCTGGCGGTACAGGTGCTGTGCGCGGTCGTTAGTATTTTCCGTATGCCAATAGACCCGATCGGCACCCTGGTCGTCGGCGGCACGGTACACGGCCTCGATCAGCGTGCGCCCGGCACCGAGCCCGCGGCAAACCGGGTCGACGAACAGGTCTTCCAGGTAGCAATAGCCGACCCGGGCCCAGGTCGAGGCATGGACGTGAAAGTGCACGATGCCGACGATGCGCCCGCGGTCGCTGGCCACCAGGCCCTGGAAGGGATGGGCAGGATCGAGCAGCCGCTGCCAGGTCAGCTCGGTGAGATCGGCCGGCAGCTCGTGTTTGTAGAACTCCAGGTAACCGCGCCACAGCTCGTGCCAGCGCTCGCGGTCGGCCGCTTGCAGCGTGCGAACCTCAACCTTTCCGCTTCTTCGGGTCATCCTTCTTGTTCTCCCCGTCAATTTCTTTTGGGTCGTCTTTGCGGCTCTCGCGAACGCTGCGCACCGAGATGCTGCCCTCGATCGAGCGCGCGAACGCACTGACGAAGCCGTTGTGTAGCACGCTGCCGATGGTGGCGAACAGATCCGCATTCGGCTTTTCTATGGTGCCACTCAGTGGAATGCGCGCCGCCACCTGATCTTCCTGGTGGTTCTCGACGATGTTCGCCGCGACATCGACCAGGCCTTCCCACAGGCGCTTGAGGGGATTCTTTTCCGGCTCCTTGCTGCTGTAGATGTTGACGTCGCGCATCACGGGCTTGGCATAGCCCTTGAACTTGCCGTCTGCGGCGGCGATCTCCATATACAGCTCGAACTCGCCCTGCTCGGCGTCCGCCTTGATGAAGCGCGTCAGCCACGGGTTTACTTGCGGCAGCTCCACGTTCTTCACGCCCAGGTTCAAATCGAACGTCGGTTTCACAGCGAGCGGATCGATGGTGCCGTCGAGCTTCGCTTTGCCGCCGTGGAGCACCTCGGCGGTGAAGCCGAAGCGCGCGAACGTCTCTTTGGTGCTGTCCGCGACGTTGGTGAGATTCGACAGCGTGCCGTCGATGTGACGTGCGACGAGCGCGTCCTGCGTTTGAATGCCGGGCGCGCGGAACGTCAGCGTGCCGTCGTGCACGCGCACGGTGTTGAAGCGAAATGGGAACAGCTCCTTGAACTGCTCGACCCAGTTCACTTCCTTGCCGAGCTGCGACTTCTGCTCGCTCTCCGCCTTCACCAGGTTCACCTGCGGGCGATACAAGTCGCCTTCCGCGACCAGCTTGCCGCGCAGCAGGCTGTGCCACTCGACAGTCGCTTCGATGCGATCGGCCTTGATGAACGGCACGGGCTGGCCTGCGCCGGTCTTCACGATCTCGACGCCCTTGAGGTCGTAGCCGCCACGCAGCAGCGCAAGATCAAGATCGTCGATGTGCCCGCCGTACGACGGCAGCGCGTCCAGCTTGTCGTTCGCGTAATCGAGCAGCACCGGCTCGAGCGCGAGACGAATGCCGACCAGCACCACGGCCACGATCGCGAGGGCAAGCAGCCATTTGTTTCTGCGTCGCATGACTCACCTCTTCGCGTCGCGCGCGCCGCCGAAGCACGCGGTGAACTCGGCGCCGAGCAGGAAGATCTGTGCGGAGTAGTACAGCCACAGCAGCATGGCCGCGAACGAGGCAGCCGCGCCGAACGCGGAAGGTTGCGTCGAACGCCCGAGATACCACGCAATGCCCCAGCGGCCGAGGTGAAACAACAGCGCGGTGACGAGCGCGCCCCACAGGATCGGCCGCCACTGCATGCGGCGCGCCGGCATGTAGCGATAGATCAGCGCGATGAGCCCGGTGACGAGGCCGATCGAAATGACGAAATCCAACATGCCCGCCAGCACCACGAATTCAGTGAAGCGCCGCCCGATCGCTGCGCGCAGCGCAGCCAGTGCGGTCGACAAGGATAACGAGACCAGCAGCAGGAATCCGACTGCAAGGATCAACCCGAACGAGAGCATCCGCGTGCGGACCCAGCCTCGCAGACCTTTCGGCACCAGCTCGCGCGCGCCCCAGATCTGTTCCAAAGCCGCTTCGAGCGCGTTGAAGACAGTCGTTGCGCCGAGCAACAGCGTGAATGCGCTGACGATCGTCGCGATCGTGCCGTCCGCAGTCTGCGAGCTGCGCACGGCCTGCAACAGAATCTCCGCAGTGGATTTGCCGAACAGCGCCGTGAGCTGCACGGCAAGATGTCCGTACGCGGCCTCCGCTCCGACGATCCAGCCGGCGGTGGTCAGAAGAATGACGAGGAGCGGCGCGATCGAGAACGCACAATAGAAGGCGAGGGCGGCGCCGATCGTCGCTGCCTGGTCGCTGCTCCAGTGCGCGATGGCACACTTGATCAGCGGCCACGGCGCCCAGGTCGAGTGGGGATGTCTGCGTGCCGGCGTGGAAACTGCTGCGCTCATCTCCCTTGTGGAACGCCCCCGCTGACGCCCCGGTTCGATGCGGCCGGTGAGCCATCGGGACTCGTGCGTAAGCCGATCTCGCACACGCACTGACGGTTCGCGGGAACTGGAACTATTTCATGGCGCAACGATTGGTTCTTCGCCCCACAAGGACGATCCAGCAAAATGTCCGAAGCGCATCGCGTACTCATAGTCGAAGACCAGTACTTCGTCGCAGTCGACTGCGAGTTGCAACTCCGCTCGGTCGGCATCGAGTGCGTCGGTCTTGCGACCACCGCCTCGGAAGCGCTCGACATCGCCGAGCGCGAGCACCCGGACTTCGTGTTGATGGACATCCGGCTCGCGAGCGTCGCCGACGGCGTCGAAGCTGCGATCGTCATCTACGAGCGACTCGGCATCCGCTGCATCTTTGCCAGCGCGCACGCTGATGCGGCAACACGCAAGCTCGCCGAGCGCGCGCATCCGCTCGGCTGGCTCGACAAGCCGTACACCGGCGGGCAGTTGGTCGCGACGGTGCGCGAATGCCTCGCGAACCTGCACCCGGCGCAACCCGAGCCGAGCGCGTCGCAACCCGACTCACGCGCGATTCATTGATACGTCGCCGCTGCCACCGGGCGCGGTTCGCGCCCGAGCAGCGAGCGCGTCGCTGCCGGATCGCCGCGCGTGCCCGCTTCCAGCATCGAGAGTGTTTCGCTATCGAGCGGTGACATCGCGCTCACGCCTGCGATGTGCGCGCCAACTCGCACGAGCGGCATGGGTATCGACAGGAAGCGCGCCGGAGTGAGATGCATCGCGGCTCGCAGGGATACGAGCAGCTCGCGCAAACTCAGCGATTGCGGGCCGACCAGCTCGATGCGCGCCCGGCTGGTCGTCGAATCGCCGAGGATCCGCACGACGGCTTCGGTGAGATCGTCGATGTGAATCGGCTGGATGCGCTGCTCGCCGCGCCCCGGCAAGGGCACCAGGGGCAGGTGGGCAAGCCTCTCGAACAAGCGCGCACTCGAGCCTCCCGGACCGAACACCATCGCCGGCCGCACGATCGTCCAATCCAGCGGCAATGTGGCGAGGTAATCGTCCGCAGCGCGCTTGCTCACGAAATAGCGAGTCGTGCCGAGATCGGCGCCGAGCGCGGAAATCTGCACGACGCGGCGCACACCGGCGGCGACGCACGCCGTGAACAGAGCCTGCGGCGCGCGCTTGTGAATTCGCTCGAAGGTTTGTCCGCCGTGCTCACGGAGGATGCCGACGGCGTTGATCACGGCATCCACACCCGCGAGCTTCGGCAGCCACTCGCGCGCTGACAAGTCACGCGTGAAGTCGGCGCGCACCGCCGCAGTGCCCGCGCCGATGTCGCGACGCGCTTCGATCACGACGTACTCCGCAGCGCGCAATGCGCGGGCGAGGTGACTGCCGATGAAGCCGCTTGCTCCCGTCAGAAGGACGTTCATGCAGCCTACGACTATGAAGTCGCGGGCGCGAATTGCCAGCAAGGGAATTACGCAGCTGAGTCGTCAGCAACCGAGACGCGGCAGGCAAAACCTCCAGGCGCCGTGTAACAACGGCGGCTGGCTTCACTCTTGAGCGCGGCGCTTTTGCCGTGACGCGTCGTCTTCGTCCACCTCTTTCTCGGCAGCGAGCCAGTCGTCGAGCTCCTGGCCGGCGCCGAAGCCGCGGCGCTCGGCGCGCCAGTAGGCTGCTTCTGCGATGCGCTGTTCGCGATTCTCCGAGAACGAGGGAATTTCGCGGCGCTCCAGCTGCGTCGCGGTGACTCCGATATCGGTCGATCGTGTGTCGCTGGAAGGTTCTTGTGCGGCAGGTGCAGGGGTCTTTTTCGTCCGGCTCGAGCCGGTTCGAGGTTGAGTGGGCATGGGATTCGTCTCCGTGGGGGCGATCCAGTAAGAGGCAAACGCGCGTAAATGTTCCAGGCGAGTCGCACTGCGGCGTGGCGCCGAAAGGTAGCGTGCATTGCTGCCGTTGCGGGGCTGTGAATGTGCCTAGCCGCCGGCAATGTACCTACGGCAAAGCGGATTGTGATGCAAGCGTGTCGTGAATTCGTGTCGGGAAGCCCGGCCTCATTCCGATTACTTGCACGGAGGGCCTGTGAGCACGATACGCACCGATGGTTATTCGCGGCGCACGTTCTTGCGTGTCGCGGGCGGCGCCCTTGGCGGCGCCTGGCTGACGCTCGATCTGACCAAGGTCGCGCAGGCGGCTCACGACGCGCACGTTGCGCAGCAATCTCCCGGCACGCCGACGACATCGTTCCTGAGCAAGGCTGAGCTTGCCGACGTCGATGCGATCTCGGCGCAGATCATCCCCACCGACGACACGCCGGGCGCGCGCGAGGCGGGCGTGGCGTTGTTCATCGATCGCGCGCTCGCGACGTTCTTCGGGCGCATGGCGCCGGACTTTCGCAGTCAGCTCGCGGCGTTTCGTCTGCGTTGCCAGTCGCAGTATCCCGCGGCGGGATCGTTTGCGGCGCTCACGCATGAGCAGCAGATCGAGTTTCTCAAGCAGGTGGAGCGTACGCCGTTCTTCGAGCGCGTGCGCTTGTTGACGCTGGTCGGCATGTTCGCGCTGCCCATGTATGGCGGCAATCGCGACGGCATCGGCTGGAAGCTGCTCGGCTTCCAGGACCAGCACATCTTTCAGCCGCCTTTCGGCTATTACGACCGGGACTATCCCGGCTTCAAGATCGAAGTCGTCCAGAGACCATGACGAAGACTTATCGCCTTGCCGAGCCCGTCGATTTCGCAATCGTGGGCTCCGGTGCCGCTGGCGGCGTGCTCGCGCGCGAGCTGTCGCAGGCCGGATTTTCCGTAGTCGTGCTGGAGCAGGGCCCGCGGTTCACGCTCGCCGACTTCAACCACGACGAGCTGAAGAACTGGTTCAGCGCCGGGATGATCAACGACGTTGTGAAGAACCCGCAGACGTTCCGCGACGATCACTCGAAGCGCGGCGAACGCAATCTGGTGCGGCCCAACCTTTACTACGCGCGCACCGTCGGCGGCAGCAGCACGCACTACACCGCGAATTACTGGCGCTTCCATGAAGTCGACTTCGACGAGTGCTCGCGCCTCGGGCCGATCTCCGGCACGGGCTTCGCCGACTGGCCGCTCGACTATGCCGAGCTGGAGCCCTACTACACGAAGGTGGAGTGGGAGGTCGGCGTCAGCGGCCTGGCGGGCGCTAGCCCGTTCGATCCGCCGCGGTCCAAGCCGTACCCGATGCCGCCGTTGCCGCCGAAATCATCGGGCGTGCTGCTCGAGCGCGGCGCGCGCAAGCTCGGTCTGCACCCGTTCCCGGCGCCGCTGGCGATCAACTCGCAGCCCTATCGCGGCCGACCTGCGTGCATTCACTGCGGCTTCTGCCACGGGCACGGCTGCGAAGTGGGCGCCAAAGCTTCGACCCTTACGACGATGATTCCCGAGGCCGAAGCGACTGGCCGCTGCGAAGTGCGTTCGGAGAGCTACGTGGTGCAGGTCACCACCGACAAGCGCGGACGCGCGACCGGCGTGCGCTACTTCGATCGCGACCAGCGCGAGCGATTTCAGAGGGCCAAGGCGGTCATCGTGGCGGCGAACGGCGCGGAAACGCCGCGCTTGTTGCTCATGTCGGCGAACGACAGGTTCCCCCAGGGGCTCGCGAACTCCAGCGGCCTGGTCGGCAAGTACCTGATGTGGAACTTCACGACCCGCACGCACGCGACGTTCGAGCACGAGCTCAACGAGTTCAAGAGCGTGCAGTGCTCGCGCATCGTCCACGACTTCTACGATACCGACCCGAAGCGCGGCTTCTACGGCGGCGGCGGCATCGACTCGCGCATCGGGCCGCAACCGATCATCTGGGCGGATCGCATCGCCGATGACGAGCACCTGTGGGGCAGCGCTTACAAGAAGCGTCTCGCCGACTTCCCACGCACGATGCAAGCGGCGGGGCACGGCACCTCGTTGCCTTTGGAGACCAACAGCGTCGAGCTGGACCCGGAGCTGAAGGACGCGTGGGGCATGCCCGCGATGCGCGTCACCTACAACGATCACCCGGACGATCTCGCGCTCATGCGGTTCCTGCAGGCACGCTGCGCGGAGATCATGGACGCGGCCGGCGCGATCAAGGTGACGAACTCACCGATCAAGCCGCAGACCAGCTCCGTGCACATGTTGGGCACGTGCCGCATGGGCAACGACCCGGCGAAGTCGGTGGTCGATCGCTATCACCGCTCGCACGACATTCCGAACCTGTTCGTATGCGACGGCAGCAGCCTGGTGACCTCGGGGCGCGGTCAGCCGACGCTGACGATCCAGGCGCTGGCGTTTCGCGCGGCCGAGCACATCGCGCGGTTCGCGCGGAGGAACGAGATCTAAGATAAATCTCTCGCAAAGATCGGAATTCTGTCCCTTGGCGATCTTTGCGTCTTTGCGAGAGCCTTTCCGGTGCCGGCTAGTGCCTAGCGCGGCTGCCTGAGCGCCGACTGCTCGACTTCGGGCGCGACGCAGCACGTCCCGCCGACCGCTTGCGCGGTTGCGGTGCTTCCTGTTCCTCGATGCCCAGCTGCTCCATCAGTGCGAACTTGCGCTCCGCGAGCCGGCCGCCGAGCTCCTTGAGGTCCAGCTCGGTTTTCTTCAGCTGCGGGAACAGCTCGCTTTCCTCTTCCTTGACGTGATGCTTGATGTACTCGCCGAGCACCGTGACGGTCGCCTTGAAGTGCTCGTCGCCGCTCGACATGCCTTCGATCTTCGCGATCAGCTCCTTCGCGGAGCCATGCTCGACCTCGGCCTCGTTCACCAGGTCCTCGTCCTCTTCCTCGCCCTCGAAGGCTTCCTTCGCGGCCGGATAGAGCAGCTCTTCCTCGATCTGCGCATGCACTGTCAGCAATTGGCAGACACGCTGCGCGATCGTGGCTTGCTCCTCCTCATCCGCCTTCTCGAATTCTTCGAACAGCGCGGACACGGTGCGGTGGTCCTGCTTGAGCAGCGCGATCGCGTCGCGCGGTGCGTCGGTGTTGCGGCCGGAAGTAGAAGTAGAAGTCGATCGTGCCATGACGCACTCCTTTGAATTCGAGAATGTCTGCGTGTCGAGTTGAAACGACGCAGTGAGTGCAAGGTTCCGCGAGCGCGCTGCTACCGCGTGCGCAGCCACGCGCGCAGGACTTCGGCGACGCTCCACGCCTGCGCGATGCAGCCGCCGGGCGAGTAGGGATCTTCCGCGTCGAAGATTTCGCTGATGCTGCCGACGCCGGCTTCGCAGAGATGTTCGGGGAAAGCGCGCAGCAGCTGGCGTGCGCCGAGGCGATCGGGATGCACTCGCAGGTAGGCGTCGACGTAGTGGCCGATCAGCCAGGGCCAGACCGTGCCCTGGTGATACGCCGCGTCGCGCGAGCGCAGATCGCCGCGATAGTGCGCCTTGTAGTCGGGGTGCTCGGCGCTGAGCGTGCGTAATCCATATGCCGTCACGAGCCGGTTGCGGACCGTTTCGATCACCGGTTGCCAGTGCCGCTCGTAGAGAATCGGATGAGGCAGCGAGATCGCAAACACCTGGTTCGGGCGGATGCTGGCATCGTTGCCGTCCGGCCCGTCGATCACGTCGTACAGGCAACCGGCGCGCGCATTCCAGAAACGCTCGTTGAATGTTTCGCGGGCCCGATTGGCATGCGCGGCATACGAGCGATGGTCGGCGCCCAGCTCCTCGGCCCACGCAGCCATCAGCTTGAGCGCGTTGTACCAGAGCGCCTGGATCTCCACCGGCTTGCCACGCCGCGGCGTGACGACCCAGCCGTCGACCTTCGCATCCATCCACGTCAGCTGATAACCCTCGGCGGCGGCCCCGAGCAGCCCATCGGCCGGATCGACGCGGATCGTGAAGCGCGTGCCCGCGATGTGCTGCTCGATGATCGACGCCAGCACCGGGAAGAGTTGCGCGACGATCGAGCGGTCGCCAGTGACCTGCACGTAGCGCGCGATCGCGTGGAAGTACCACAACGTCGCGTCGACCGTGTGATACAGCGCTTCGCGCTCGCCCTCGGGGAACAGGTTCGGCAACAGACCGTCGCGGACGTAGTGCGAGAACGTACGCAGGATGGCGCCGGCCTCGCGGTAACGACCGGTCGCGAGCGTCAGGCCTTCGAGGCTGATCATCGTGTCGCGGCCCCAGTCGCCGAACCAGTGATAGCCGGCGTAGATGCTGCGCAACTCGCCGCCTTCGGCCTGCGCCATGACGTTCTCTTCGATGCGGCTGCCCGGCAGCACGACGAACTGATCCGCAGCCATCGCCAGCTGCTCGGCGAACGGGTCGTCGGCGAACTGCGGCGCAAGTGCGAGCAGCCCATCCATGCGCCGGCGCTCCGCGTCGAACACGGTTGATGCGTCGAAATCCAGCCGGTCCCAGGTGTGCGTCGAGGCGACGAAGACGAGCGGCCGGTCGGCAGCGAGCTCCGCTGCGAGATATCCCGGACTGAACGCGCTGTCGAAGGCCGGATCGCCGCGGTCGCGCTCGACGCGATACACGAACTGATGCTCGTCGCGCTCGTCGGTCATGAACATCGTCGGCCCGGGCTCCAGCTTGACGCGCAGGATCAGCGGGCTGTTGGCGTGGCGGATCTCATGGCGCCCGCGCCGCACTTCGACGAAGAACGCATCGCCCGGCGTGCTCGTCGGCGCGTCGTCGTGCCGGCGAAACGCCACGAACGGGCGCACCTGCAGATCCAGGCGCTCGCCGCGCAGCAGGCGGTACTGCACGCACACCGTGTTCTGGTTGTGAACCATCACCACGGATTTCTCGAGCACGGCGTCGTCGAGCTCAAACGTCCACACCGCGATGCGATGATCGAGGCGGAATTCCTTGAGATAGAGATGCGACTCGCCGACGAAGCGCTCCTGCTCGAACTCGGCGCCGCCGAGATACAGCCGGCGCGTCGGCGTGACCACGGATTCGTCGCAGCGCGAAATCATGATGTGCCGGCCTTTCGGCGCCGCGAGGTTCGGCACGAACAAGCCGTGATATTTGCGCGTCGGGATGCCGGCGATCGTGCCCGAGGCGTAGCCGCCGAGGCCGTTCGTGACCAGCCATTCGCGGTGACGCAGCTCCAGCGGATCGCGATCGCGGTCCCAGCGCAGCACGATCTGCCGGTCCTGGATGATGTCTGGGATCATCCCTGCCCCTCGACCAGCAGCACTGCGCTTTGCGCTGGGAGGCGCCAGTCGCCGTGACCGCTATCGGCGACGGGCAGCGTGACGCCGTGGCCGCCATAGTGCGGATCCTCGCTCGACCACAACAGCTGCCACGTCGCGCCGAACGGCGGCGCCAGCAGCGGCTCCGAAGGCGGCACGAGCGGCAGCTCCTGATCGAGATTGATCACCAGCAGGCGATCACCGTGCTCGTCATCGAACCAACGCAGCACGAACGCATGCTCCGACAACGTCGCGGCGTCCAGTTTCGCGAGATCCTGATGCGAGATCACCGGGTCGCAGGCGCGCAGCTGGAGCAGGTCGCGGTGGAATGCCAGCGCCTCGGCGTGGTGCTGCACTTCGTCCCAATCGAGCTTCGAGCCCTCGAAGGTGGCTTCCTCATGCGGTGCCGGGACGAGCAGCTGGGTAGCTTCGTCCGCGTAGGCGCGAAACTGGCTGAGGAACTCGCGCCGGCCCTTGTGGACCAATGCCGCGAGCTCTTCGTGGTGATCGGCGAAGAACATGAAGCGCGCCGATGCCGCGAACTCCTGGCCCATGAACAGCATCGGCGTTTGCGGTCCGAGCAGCGTCAGCGCCATCAGCGCGCGATACCGTCCCGGCGCGGCATTGTCGTGCACGCGATCGCCCACGAACGTATTGCCGACCTGGTCGTGGTTCTGCAGAAAGACGACCAGCGACCACGGCGGCAGTCCCGGCGCCGGCTGGCCGCGCGCCTTCTTCTGCCACGGATAACACTGGCCCTGATATAGAAACCCACGGCGCACGCACGCCACGAATTCCTGCGCGCGCCCGGTGTAGTCGCTGAAGTAGCCGTCGCGCGTGCCGGTCAGCGCGACCTTCGCGGCGTGATGGAAGTCGTCGTTCCACATCGCGTCGAGACCGTATCCGCCGCGCTCCACCGGCAACAGCTGCTGCGCGTGCTGCGGCTCGTTTTCGGAGATGACGACGCATGAGCGTGGCTCGGCCGCGGCGCGCGCGGTCTGCGCAATCTCCTGCAGGATGTGCGGACGGCTGTCGTCGAAGATCGATTGCGTCGCATCGAGCCGCAGGCCGTCGAGATGGAACTCGCTGATCCAGTAACGCACGTTGCCGAGGACAAAATCGCGCGTGCCTTGCGCGAAGTCGGCGTCGAGGTTCAGCGCTTCGCCCCATTCGGTGTGGTGGCGCGTGCTGAAGTAGTGCGGGCTGAAGCACTTCAGGTAATTGCCGTCCGGCCCGAGGTGGTTGTAGACGACGTCGAGAATCACCGCGAGCCCGATAGCGTGGGCACGGTCGACGAAGCGCTTGAGCGCCTCGTGATCGCCGTACACGTGATACGGAGCGAACAGCTGCACGCCGTCGTAACCCCAGTTCCAGCGGCCGGGGCATTCCGCGACCGGCATCACCTCGATCAACGTGATGCCGAGCTCGCGCAAGTAGCGAAGCTTCTCGGCGGCGGCATCGAACGTGCCTTCAGGTGTGAACGTGCCGATGTGCAGTTCGTAGATGACCTGTCCGGGCAGTCGCACGCCGCGCCATTGCGAGTCGCTCCACTTGAACGCTGTCGGATCGGCGATCAGCGACGGGCCGTGCACGCCCTGCGGCTGAAAGCGCGAGCACGGATCGGGCCAGGGCCCGGTGCCGTCGACGCGATACTTATATAGAGAGACGCGAGCCGAGGTTGCGCCGGTAAAGTAGCCCTCGGGGTCGCGCTGCAGCTGCAGCGGCGATTCCTGCGACTCCTCGAACACGACTTCGACCGCACGCGCCTGCGGCGCCCAGACGCGAAACAGCGTTTCGCCGTGCGCACGAACGGCGCCGAGGAAGGAAGGGGCGGGCATCCGACCGCAAGGCTGCAGCGACCCCGAAAGTTCCAGGTCAGTTATCCGGCAGCTCTGCCAATCTTTCGAGCAACCGCGGATCCCCCGCCACGTGCACGCGTTCCGCCGGTCCCAGCCATGCAAGAACTTCATTCAGCGTGCGCGCATCCGCCAGCTTGCGCTCGGCCGTCAGCCGATGCGGGTCAGGGTGTCCGCGCGTTTCCTGCGGGCGCGGCATATTGCCGGAGACATGTGCGTAACGCGCCTGACGGTTGCGTGCGATGTAACGCAAGCCGTCGGTCGGCATCGATGCCGCATGCGCCAGCAACTCGTCGCGCCGGCGGATCACTGCCGGCACGTGCTTCTCTTCCGGCGTCCGCAGCACGCGGAACCAGCTGAGAAAGCGGCCGAGCTTGACGCTGCCGCTGACCTTCGACAGCGGCACCGCGAGGAACAGGCCGGCGAGCGTTGGCGTGAGCCAGGCGAGCAGCGTCGGCGAAATCAGGAACGCGATCAGCCCGATCACGATGCCCATCACCAGGTGCGGCCAATGGAAATTCCAGGCTTCGCGCCAGGTCGTCATGTGCGCGTGACGGCGCTGCGCATTCCAGCCCGAGTCGCGGCCGGTCAGGATCTCGATGATGTGCTGGGTCTGCACCAGCATCATGATCGGCGCATAGAGCGCCGACAGGATCGTCTCGACGACGGCGCCGATGCCGACCGCGATGACTCCGCCGCAGCCGCGCCGCGCGCGCGAGGAGAATATCGTGCGCACCAGGCCGAGGATCTTCGGCGTGAACAGCACGACCATCGTGTAGATGAACAGCGCCGTCATGCGCGGCGCGTCGAACTGCGGCCAATCGGGGAACAGCTGGAAGCTGCGGCTGAAATACTCGGGGCGGATCAACGTCGCCTGCAACGTCAGCGCGAAGCCCACGAGCAGCAGCATCATCCACAGCGGCGAAGACAAGTAGCTCATGATGCCGATGATGAAATGCGCGCGGCTCGTCGTCGCCAACCCCTTCGCATCGACGATCTTCGCGTGCTGCATGTTGCCTTGTGCCCAGCGACGATCGCGGATTGCGATGTCGACGAGCGAGGGCGGGCTTTCTTCCCACGAGCCGCCCAGGTCCGGCGCCATGCGCACTTTCCAGCCGGCGCGGCGGATGAGCGCGGCCTCGACGAAATCGTGCGACAGCACGTGGCCGCCGAACGGCCTGCGCCCCGGCAGCTGCGGCAGGCCGCAGGCCTGCGCGAACGCCGCGACGCGGATGATCGCGTTGTGACCCCAGAAGTTGCCTTCGTTGCCGCTCCACGCAGCGACGCCGCGCCCGATCAGGCTGCCGTACACGCGGCCTGCGAATTGCTGGATGCGCGAGAACAAGCTCCAGTGACCGATCAGCATCGGCACGGTCTGCAGGATGCCGAGCTGGGAGTCGGCCTGCATGCGTGCGACCAGCGCGACCAGTGTCTGCGGCGCCATGATGCTGTCGGCGTCGAGCACGATCATGTAGTCATAGCGCGCGCCCCAGCGCTTGACGAAGTCCTCGACGTTGCCGGCTTTGCGTCCAGTGTTGTGCCAGCGCCGCCGGTACCACACCGGCATGGTTTCGCGCAGGTCGCGGCGCAGTTGATCGACCGCGAGGGATTCGCTGATCCATGCGTCGGCGTTGGTCGAATCGGAGAGGATCGCGATCTCGAAATGCCGGGACGCGTCGATCTGCGCGAGCGCCTCGGCCATCGCGTACAGGGCGGCAGTCGTGCGCCCTGGATCTTCGTTGTAGATCGGCATCACGAGCGCCGTGCGCGAGCCGGCGATCGAAGGCGCGGCCGGCGTGCGCAACGGTGGAATCAGGAAGCCGGTGATTGCCGACGCCGCCGCAAAGCAGATCCACAGCAACGTGATCGCGAAGAACACGATCATTACGCCCTGCAACACCGTCATTTCCGTGAAGCTGACGATGCCGAGCATTTCGAAGACGCCGTAGCCCGCCAGGCCGAGTGTGCTGAGCATCGTGAGCATGCGAGCGAACACGACGCGCAGCGGGGTTGCGCCCAGCGACTGCGCGGGCGGCGCAGTCTTCAGATCCTGCACGGGCATGTCCGCCGGTCGCTCGAACGGCATGCCGCCGCGCACCACGTCGCGGCCCTCGAGCGGGGCGGGTTTCAGCTGGCTGTCCATCGGTAGAGCCAAGTTTCGCTGACTGGCTTGTCTGCGCGCATCAGGCGCAGCCGCAACTCGGCGACGTCGGCGCTGTTCGGGTCCAGCTCGAAGCTCGCGCGGACGCCTTTGGTGAGTGGGCTGGGTTGCAGCACCTGGTTGGTGAGCTTGCCGGCCGAAGTCCCGATATCCATGCGCAGCCCTTCGATGTCGCGGCCGGTGCCGGTGAACTCCACCACGAAAATGCGGCGCTTGCCGTCGAAGCTCGGGCCGCTGCGGGTCGAGGTCACTTTACCGAGCGCCGGCGTGAGCTTCGGCTGCTTGTTCCACCGCATGCGGTAGGACAGATGATAAGGCTTGCCTTCCGCAATCACGGTGGTCGGACGCCAGAACGCGACGATGTTGTCGTTGGTTTCATTGTTGGTCGGAATCTCGAACAGCTGCACTGCACCGGCGCCCCAGTCGCTGGTCGGCTCGATCCAGACGCTCGGCCGCTGCTCGTAGTGCGCTTCGAGGTCGTGGTAGTCGGACACGCGGCGCGAGCGCTGTATCAGGCCGAAGCCGCGCGGCGCCTGCGAGGTGAAGCTGGAAACCTGCAGCTGCGTAGGATTCTTCAGCGGCCGCCAGACGCGTTCGCCCGACGCCGTCACGATCGACAGGCCGTCCGAGTCGTGCACTTCGTCGCGGAAGTCGTCGATGCGGGCCCGGTCGGACTCATCGAACAGGAACATCGAGGTCAGCGGGGCAATGCCGATGTTGTCGAGTGCCACGCGCGCGAACAGGGTGACGTCGACGTCCATCGCCGTTTCCACGCCCGGAGTCACCGAGAAGCGGTAGGCGCCGGCGACCGAAGGACTGTCGAGCAGCGCATGGACGACGATCGATGCTGCATTCGCGGACGGCCGCTCGATCCAGAAGTGCGTGAAGGCGGGGAATTCCTCGCCGGTGGGATGCGCCGTGCGCACCGCCAGGCCCCGCGCCGACAAGCCGTAGAGCGTGTCGCGAGCGACCGCACGGAAGTACGACGCGCCCTGAAACACCATGAACTCGTCCCACACCGAGCGCGAGTTCAGCCGGGTCCGCACCCGAAACCCGGAGAGCGGCAACGTCTGGTTGGTCAGCTCCTTCGCCACGGATTTGCCGAGCAGGAACGTGGTGGGGTCCGGCACGATGTCGCGCGCCAGTCCGCCTTCGACGACCGAAACGGTGACCGGCGTCTGGAACAGGAAGCCCGCGGGGAACAGCTCGACGTGGAACGGCACCTGCTCGTTGTGCCAGATGCCCGCATCGGGATTGAAGCGGATGTCGCGGTACTGATCGTAGGTCAATTGTTGCAATGCCGGGTTCTCGAGGCGCTTCGGCACGAAGGCGCTGCCCGCAGTACGGCGTGCGAGATCGACCACGGTATTACCATCGAAGCGGTAACGAGGCGTACCCTTGGTATCCGTTGCCGGACGCGTCGCAGTGGCTGCAGCCACGCAGCTGAAAGCGATCGCGAGGACCCACAGCCAGTAGCCGCGTCCCGTCACGGGCTTGCCGCGCCCTTGTAAATGCTCACCGGTCGTCATCCGGAAACCGATCTCTCCGGCCGCAGGGCCAGGAAATGAAATAAGGAAACACTACGCAATGGATTCGAGTCGGCGCAGTTCCAGGGAACCCGTAGCGTTTGCCGGGTATTTACGGGGCGGCGCCAGCAGGCGACAACGATAACATCAGTTTCGAGACGGGAGGCGACCGTGCCCGAGGCGCGACATGTCTGGTCCCTGGTACTCGCAGGCGGCGACGGCAACCGGCTGCGCGCCTTGACTACCAAGCCCTGCGGCACCTCGGTCCCGAAGCAATATTGCTCGTTGTACGGTGGACATTCCCTGCTGGAAGATGCTATCGCGCGGGCCGAGCGCGTGGTCTCCCCGGACCGGGTGTGCACCATCGTCGCCCAGCAGCACCGCGAATGGTGGACCGAGTGCCCGCCGCTGCTCGCAGCCATGGAACGCGGCAACCTGATCGTGCAGCCGCGTAATCTCGGCACCGGCATCGGTATTCTTTACTCGCTGCTGCACATCCTGGCCAAGGATTGCAAGGCCCGGCTGGTCCTGCTTCCCGCCGATCACTACGTACGCGACGAGGACGTCCTCAATCGCTCCCTGCTGCAGGCACTCGAGCGCCTCGATCGCAATGACGAGCGTCCCGTACTGCTCGGCCTGCAGCCGGCCGAGCCCGACACGGATCTCGGATACATCCTGCCCGGTGACCCCGACCCGTACGGCGGCCGGTCCGTGGCGCGCTTCATCGAGAAACCCGGTTACTCCGTGGCCCGCGAGATCATCGACGCCGGCGGGCTTTGCAACACGTTCATCATGGTCGCGGCAGCGCGCACGCTGCTCGACCTTTACATGCCGCGGTTTGCGCCGCTGGTGATGGAGATGCAGGTCGGCCTGGCGAAAGGCCAGACCGCCGGCTCGCCCACGGGCAGCTGGCCCGCGCTCCTCAACCTCTACGAGCGCCTGCCCGAGCTCGACTTCTCACGCGATCTGCTCGAAGGCCGCGCCGCCGATCTGTGCGTGCTGCGCGTGCCCCCTTGCGGCTGGAGCGACCTGGGCACGCCCCACCGCGTTGGCGAAATCGTCAAGCTGCTGGCGAGCGACACCCTCGCCGACCGTGCCGGCAAGCTGAATCTCGCCGCTCAGCACGCTCACCTCATGAGCACGAATGCCCAGTCCGATCACCGCCGTCTGGCCCGGTAAACCTTTTCCGCAAGGCGCTACGTGGGACGGCGAAGGCGTCAACTTCGCGCTGTTCTCCGAAGCCGCGGAAGGAGTCGAGCTGTGCCTGTTCGACGACCGCGGGCGTCGCGAGCTGCAGCGCATCCCGCTGCGTGATCAGACAGACCAGGTCTGGCATTGCTACTTGCCCGAGGCGCGGCCGGGCCAGCTCTACGGCTATCGCGTTTACGGCCCTTATCAGCCGCAGCACGGGCATCGCTTCAATCCGCAGAAGCTGCTGCTCGATCCGTATGCGAAAGCGATCGTCGGGTCGCTGGCGTGGAGCGACGCGCATTTCGGCTATCGCATCGGCAGTCAGCGCGCGGACCTGTCGCAGGACCGGCGCAACAACGCGAGCGGCATGCCGAAGTGCCAGGTCATCGATCCCGCGTTCTCGTGGGGCGACGACCGCAATCCGCGCACGCCGTGGCATGACACCATCATCTACGAGGCGCACGTGCGCGGCTTCACCAAGCTGCACCCGCACGTTCCGCCGCAATATCGCGGCACCTACGCCGGGCTCGGCACGACGCCGGTCATCGAGTATCTGAAGAACCTCGGCGTCACCGCCGTCGAGCTGATGCCGGTCCATTGGTTCATCAACGACCGGCACCTGATCGAGAAAGGTCTCAGCAACTACTGGGGCTACAACTCGATCGGCTACTTCGCGCCGCATCAGGACTACGCGTCCTCGCAGCAGGCTGACCGCGAGTTCAAGACGATGGTGAAGGCGCTGCACTCGGCGGGCATCGAGGTGATTCTCGACGTCGTCTACAACCACACGGCCGAAGGCAGCCACCTGGGTCCGACGCTGAGCTTCCGCGGCATCGACAACGCTGCGTACTACCGCCTCGTGCACGACGATCCGCGCTACTACATGGATTACACCGGCTGCGGCAACACGCTGAACATGCAGCATCCGCGCGTGCTGCAGATGATCATGGACAGCCTGCGGTACTGGATCACCGAGATGCACGTCGACGGCTTCCGCTTCGATCTCGCTGCGGCGCTGGCGCGCGAGCTGCACGAGGTCGACCGGCTCGGCGCGTTCTTCGACATCATCCACCAGGATCCGGTGATCTCGCAGGTGAAGCTGATCGCGGAGCCGTGGGATCTCGGCGAAGGCGGCTACCAGGTCGGGCGCTTCCCGGTCGGCTGGACCGAATGGAACGGCAAGTATCGCGACGTGATTCGCGACTACTGGAAAGGCGAGGGCGGGTTGATCGGCGACCTTGCTTATCGCGTGGCCGGATCGAGCGACCTGTACGAGCACAGCGGCCGCCGCCCGTATGCGAGCGTCAACTTCGTGACCGCGCACGACGGCTTCACGCTGCGCGACCTGGTGAGCTACAACGAGAAGCACAACGAGGCGAACAAGGACGACAACCGCGACGGCGAGAATCACAACCGCAGCTGGAATTGCGGCGCCGAGGGTCCGACCGACGACCCGGAGATCCGCGCGCTGCGGCTGCGCCAGAGCCGCAACTTGCTGGCGTCGCTGTTGTTGTCGCAAGGCGTGCCGATGCTGCTCGCCGGCGATGAAGTCGGCCGCACGCAGCAGGGCAACAACAACGCTTACTGCCAGGACAACGAGCTGACCTGGCAGCACTGGGAGATCGGCGCGGAAGACGGCCAGCTGCTCGAGTTCGTGCGCCGCCTGATCCGGCTGCGGCAGGAGCATCGCGTGTTCCGGCGCCGCAAGTTCTTTCAGAACCGCGCGATTCGCGGCGAGAACGTGCGCGACATCGTGTGGCTCGATCCCGCCGGCACGCAGATGTCGGACGAACAGTGGCGCGATGGCTTCGCGCGCAGCCTCGCCGTGTTTCTCTCCGGCCGCGGGCTGGACGAGCGCGACGAGCGCGGCCGCACGATCGTCGACACGGATTTTCTGGTGCTGGTGAACGCGCATTACGAGACGGTGGAGTTCAAGATGCCGGCGCAGCCCGAGGATGCGCGCTGGGAGCTGCGAATGGACACCACGAACCCGTCGTTCAACGGGGAAGAGCGAGTGTTCGCCCCGGGCGATACCTACGCACTGCAAGGACGCGCAATGGCGCTGTTCGAGTTTCCGCAACCGCGCGCCGCGTCATGAACTGTGAACATTCCGCGCGCTACCTATCGACTGCAGTTCAATCACGAATTCACGTTCGCTGACGCTGCGCGCGTCGTGCCTTACCTGGCGCGGCTCGGCATCAGTCACGTCTACGCCTCGCCGATCCTCAAGGCCCGGCCCGGCAGCATGCACGGCTACGACGTCACCGATCACACACGGCTCAATCCTGAGCTAGGTACGCCGGAAGACTTCGCAGCGCTGGTCGCCACGCTGCGCGAGCACAGCATGGGGCTCATCGTCGATATCGTGCCGAACCACCTCGGCGTGATGGGTGACGACAACGTCTGGTGGCTGGACGTGCTCGAGAATGGTCCCGCGGCGCGCGCGGCTCACCACTTCGACATCGACTGGCGTGCGACCCGTCCCTCGATGCGCGACCGCGTGCTCGTGCCGATTCTCGGCGATCCCTACGGCGCGGTGCTGGAGCGCGGTGAGTTGCAGCTGCACCTCGATCCCGCGGCCGGCAGCTTCGCGATTCGCTATCACGAGCATCTGCTGCCGATCGACCCCCGCGAGTATCCCCGCATCTTTGCGCAGTCGCCGATTCCGGCGACGCTGCTCGCGGCCGACGATGCGCATCGAGCCGATTTCGAAAGTCTGCTGAATGCCTTCGGCAACCTGCCGGCGCGCAGCGATACATCCGAAGACTCGATAGCAATCCGCTATCGCGACAAGGAGGCACACAAGCGCCGGCTGGTGCGCCTGCTGGAGCGCAGCCCGGAGATCCAGCAGCACATCGAAGCCACGGTGGCGCGGCTCAATGGCACAACCGGTGAGCCGCGCAGCTTCGACGCGCTCGATGCCTTGCTGGATGCACAGGCGTATCGACTGTCGTACTGGCGCGTGGCGGTCGATGAAATCAACTACCGGCGCTTCTTCGACGTCAACGACCTTGCAGCGCTGCGGATGGACGAGACCGCAGTGTTCGACAGCACGCACCGGCTCATCTTCGAGCTGATCGAGCGCGGCATGATCGACGGCCTGCGGATCGACCACGTCGACGGTCTGTACGATCCGCAGGCGTACCTCGAGCGCTTGCAGACCAAACCGCTGTATGTGGCGGTCGAGAAAATCCTCGCGGCCTACGAGCGCCTGCCGGAAACGTGGCCCATCCACGGCACGACCGGCTACGAGTTCGCGGCGCTGACGACCAGCTGGCTCGTCTGCAACGAGTACGAAACGCGGATGACACGGCGCTATCGCCAGTTCAGCGAGTCCGACGCGACGTTCGAGCAGATCGCCTACGAGAGCCGGCGGCTCGTGATGCGCTCCTCGCTCGCTGCCGAGGTCGAAGTGCTGGCGACGCAATTGGACCGCATCGCTCAACTGGATCGGCATACGGCCGACTTCACGCGCGCCGCAATTCGCGAAGCGGTTCGTGAGGTGATCGCGTGCTTCCCTGTCTACCGCACCTACGTTTCGCACCGCGGCGTCAGCGACGAGGACCGGCGCATCGTGAACTGGGCCGTGAACGTCGCCCGCAAGCGCAGCGCCGGCGTCGAGCTCAGCGTCTTCGATTTCCTGCGCGATGTCCTGCTCGGCGAGCGCAGCGAGGGCAAGGCCGAGTCCACGCGGCGGGCGATGCTGGAGTTCGCGATGAAGTTCCAGCAGGTCACTTCGCCGGTTGCCGCCAAGGGCGTCGAGGACACCGCGCTGTATCGCTACAACCGGTTGGTGTGCCTCAACGACGTCGGCAACGATCCGGGCCGGTTCGGCACGTCGTCGTCGGCGCTGCACCAGGCGAACGCGGAACGCGCGCGCGTCTGGCCGCATACGATGCTCGCGACTTCCACGCACGACACGAAGCGTAGCGAAGACGTGCGCGCGCGCATCGCTGTGCTCAGCGAGCTTCCCGACTTGTGGAAGCTGCATCTCGCGCGCTGGACGCGATTGAACCGCAGCAAGCGCCGGCACATCGGCGACGATCCCGCACCGGACCGCGACGACGAGTATTTGCTCTATCAGACACTGCTCGGTGTGTGGTCGCCTGCCGAGGATCTCGCCGTGCTCACGGAGCGGCTGCAGGCCTACGTCGTCAAGGCCGCGCGCGAGGCCAAGCGCTCGACCTCGTGGATCGCGCCGAACGCCGAGTACGAAAAAGCGCTCGGCGATTTCGTCGGCGAGCTGCTCGCCGATCCGGAGCGCAGCGCATTCATGAAGGATTTCGGCGCGCTCGCCGCGACGGTGGCGTTCTTCGGGCGCATCAACTCGCTGGCCCAGACTGTGCTCAAGATCACTGCGCCCGGCGTGCCCGATTTCTACCAGGGCACGGAGCTGACCGCGCTGACGCTCGTCGATCCCGACAATCGTCGTCGCGTCGATTTCGACGCGGCAGCCGGGCACCTCGCTGCGATCCAACGCTTGCGAGGATCGCCGCGCGAGCTGGTGTGGAAGCAAGAAGGTGCGGCGAGCAAGCTCTTCGTAATCCGGAAACTCTTGCAGCTGCGGCGCGACGATCCCGAGCTATTCGCGCGCGGCGACTACCAGGCACTGCAAGTCGATGGTGCTCGCAAGGAGCACGTCTTCGCTTTCTCTCGCACGCACGAGGGGCGCTGCTGCATCGTGATCGTGCCGCGCTGGACTGCGAAGTTGATGGATGCGGTGAATGAGCTGCCGCTCGGCGATCGAGTGTGGGGTGATACGAGGATCAACGCGTCGGCGATGCGGATGAGGGATGTGTTCACGGAGCGCGAGGTCGCAATCGAAGGTGGTGTATCAGTTGCGAGCGTGCTCAGCGAATTCCCTGTCGCAGTGCTCGTTGGAAAGCTGTAGGTCGGGCTTCAGCCCGACAACAGCGCGAAGCGGCGTGCCTGGCGGATGCGCTCGATGTCGGAGCTGTGGTACGCCGAGCAGCGCGCGCTGTCTTCCTGCTCGTCGCGCTGTTCTTCTAGCCCGCAGACGTCGTAGATGAAGCGCACGAACAGCATCTCGGGCGCCGGCTCTTCGATGCGGATCGTCAAGGTGCTGCCGCAGAACGCGCCGCGCGTGTCGGCGCGGATGTGCAGCGATTCATTCGGTACCAGCTCGACTTCGTCGTGGGTCGCGGAGCCGCCGCGGCGGATTTCACGGCGCAGCTTGCCCGGCGTGATTTCGTGAATCGACGAGGAATCGATCGACTCGTCGAGCAGCTCGGGCGCCAGCACAGTGCGCTGCAAGCCCGCCCATAGCTGTGCGCGCGAGAGCCAGGCGCCGGCGTCGTTCGCCGGATCGTTGATCCTTACGATGTGCTCGTGATGCAGCGCAGCCGCCATCGTCAGTTTATAGTGAAGCTCTCAAGAGGCGATCCCAGCTGGCTGGCGCGCAACGGACGCGAGTCGAAGCCGTCGAACACCAGCACGCCGCGCGCTTCGTAGGTGCCCGTACGGACCTGGTCGCCGCTGTCCGACTCCGTCTGATCCCAGGTGGTCGTGAACGTCTGGGTTTCGTTAGGCCCGAACGTGAGCGTGGTCGGGGTCGGCGAGGGCGCGGCAGTCTCCTTCGACAGCTGCCACACGACGTTGTCGGTGTTGGCGCGCACGACCACGAAGTCCCTGGTGCGCGAGTCGGTGAAGTCGATCGTCTCGGTCGTATCGCGGCGATTGCGCACGGTCAAGACCATCTGGATCGTCGCGCCGCGGTCGAAGCTGTCGGTGACATCGCCGGTCGAATTCTGCAGCTGCAACGTCGCGACGAACGTCGGGTCGTCGCCGCCATCACCGCCGTTGTTGGAGCCGCCGAGGCTGCAGGAGCGATTCGAGGTGGTGGTCCCTGCGCAAATGACGAGGATCGCAACCAGGGTTGCGAAGCGGCGCCAGCCGGGTTTGTGGATTTCGTTCATGGCTCAAGTTTAGATCGGGGTTGAGCTGAGTCAAACGTTGAGACCTGCCTGTCGGGTTAGTACCCGAGCGCCAGGCTCCGGTTGCTGCCGGATGTCGCGAAACGGCCGCACCCTGCACCAAAGTACACGTCACGGCCCCGCCGGCGTTCTCTATTCTGACGCCCTCTCCGGCTCGCTTCAGGCGCCGGCGCAACAAGTCTCATCGGCGCAGGAGCGAAGGGCGGAAATGGACCGAGGCGTAATCGTGGGCGGCGGCTTGATTGCAGCGAGTTTTCTCGTTGCCGTCCTCCTCAACCGCTCGGCACACGACGACGATGCGCCGGCTGTGCGCGAGCCGCCCGCACGTATCTGCGCGGAACCCGGTCCGCCGCCGCGCGGGGCCAGCACCCTGGCCGACGGCAGCGCCGGTAAATGCGAGCGGCGCCCCGATTCGCTGCAGCGCTGACAGGAGCGGGCAAACGTAGTATTCACCCGGACGAGCCGCCCATGCCGTCCGTCACCGGGAAAATACTTGCGCCTTTCTGCGCGCTGCTGGTCGCGGCCTGCGCACGATCGCCCCAGGAGCTCGAGCTGTCGGGCCCGACGATGGGCACGACGTACACCGTAAAAGTCGCAGCTCCGCCTGCGTCGCTCGACAGCGCGCAGCTGCGTGCAACCATCGACGACGTCCTCGCGCACATCGACCAGTCGATGTCGGGCTATCGGCCCGATTCCGAGGTGGCGCGCTTCAATGCGAGTGCTGCCACGCAGTGGTATGAGGTTTCCCCCGACCTCGCAGCGCTCGTACAAGCAGCGCTGGAAATCAGCGAGAAGTCCGGCGGCGCATTCGACATAACGGTTGCGCCACTGGTCACCGCCTGGGGCTTCGGCCCGTCTGGCGAGCCGAAGGTGCTGCCGAACGCTGCGGAGCTCGAGCAGATCGCTGCGTCGGTCGGCTATCGCAAGCTCCACGTCCGGCTCGCGCCGCCGGCGTTGCGCAAAGAGGTCGCGCAGCTGTCGATCGATCTCAACGGCATCGCGCCCGGATTCGCGGTCGATCAGCTGGCAGATCGATTGCTGGCGCTGCACGCGGAGAATTTCATGATCGACATCGGCGGCGAAATTCGCGCGCGCGGCCGCAGCGCTCGCGGCGAACCGTGGCACATCGCGATCGAGCGTCCGGTGGATACGCAGCGGGCGCCGTATGCCGGCGTGTGGCTCGACAGCGCTTCGGTCTCGACCTCCGGCGAATATCGCGACTACTACGAGCGCGACGGGCGTCGCTATTCGCACACGATCGATCCACGCACGCGGCAGCCGCTGGAGCGGGCGCCGGGCTCAGTGGTGGTCATCGCATCGTCGACTGCGTTGGCGGATGGTTGGGCCACTGCGCTCAACGTGCTCGGCCCGCACGATGGCCTGGCGCTCGCCTCGAAGGAACACATCGCCGTGCTGTTCATCGAGCGCGCGGGCGATGGGTGGCGATCGCAGTCGACGGCAGAGTTCGAGCGCTATCGCTTGAAAGAATAGACAGGATGAACAGGATGAACAGGATAGAGGGATAGAGGGAGGAGAGAGAACTCGGGCACACCGTTTCTCCGGCTCTCACATCCTGTCCATCCTGTTCATCCTGTCAAAATCTCTCCAGTCACCTCGCCCAGCGTCGCGCCGATGCCGGCGTGAATCACCACGTCCGCGAGCTCGTCCATCTCGGTGGGGTCGCGATTGACGATCACGAGCGCAGCGCCGTTCTGCTTCGCGCGCAATGGAAAGTCCGCCGCGGGAAACACCGACAGCGACGAGCCGAGCACGATGAACAGATCGCAAGCCATCGTCTCTTCGTGGGCGCGTTGCATCGGCATCGCCGGCATCGGTTGACCGAACGAGATCGTCGCCGATTTCACGATGCCGCCGCAGGCCTTGCACGGACCGACCGTGCCGCTCGCCTGGAACTCGCGCTCGATCTCCACCAGTTCGATGCGCAGCGAGCAGCTGAGGCAGCGCGCGTAGGTTGCATTGCCGTGCAGCTCGATGACCTTGTCCTCGGGCACGCCCGAAGCCTGATGCAGGTTGTCGACGTTCTGCGTGATGACTGCGCTGGCCTTACCGGAAGCGATCAGCCGGGCGACTGCGTGATGGCCGCTGTTCGGCTGGGCGCCGACCCAGCCGTCGCGGTTGTCGAACCGGCGCCGCCACGCCTCGCGACGCTTCTCTTCGGACGCGAGAAATTCCTGGAAATAAATCGGTTGCATCCGCGACCAGACGCCGCCGGGACTGCGAAAGTCGGGAATGCCGGACTCGGTGCTGATGCCCGCGCCGGTGAAGAAGAGCGAGCGGCGGCTGCGCTCGAGCAGCGCGCGCAGTGATTCGATGCTAACCGCTGTCTCCGCTGTCTGCGTCGTTCTTCGCCGCTTTCAGCTGGATCTCGTTGCGCAAGGTCGATTCCAGCCAGTCGTTCATCGTGATGATGCCGTTGCGCTTGTTGGCCTGGCCGTCGGTCTTGTCATTGCCGGGCAGGCGCGTGTGGATGCCGATGATGACGCCGGTGCGCTCGTCGATGACTGGTGCGCCGGGCGCGATGCCGCGCGAATCCATGTCGTGCGTGAAGCGCGCGACGTTCACGCCTTCGGCGCTGCGCTCGTACGCTATGCCGCTCGCCTTGCGCTTGCTGGTCGACCAGCCGATGTCCGCGCGATATCCGACCATGATCACCGGAGCTGTGTCGCCGGTGAATCGGCCGAGCGGCATGGTCTTCTGCGCGTAGCGCGAAGGCTGGCTCAAGCGGAACACCGCCACGTCTTTGCCCGGTTGCCCGAACGCGCCAGCTTCACCGGTCCATTCCGACTTCACGTAGGAGATCGGAATGCGCTCGCGGACCTGTCCGAGCGAGTCGATGCTCGTGTAAACGCAGTCGGTTGCCTCGACCCCGGTGCGCGAATCCTCGAACGTGTGCGCTACCGTGACCCCGATGTCGAAGGCGCCGACCAGGAAAGCAGTCGAGGTCTGGATGCCGGAGTCGGTGGTGCAGGCAAGCATCCCGATGCCGCTGAATGCGGAGATATCCTTGTCGCTGAGCTCCACTGCGGGAGGCACGGAAATGTCGGTGTTCGCAGCGCGCTGCAGAGCTACTTCGTAACGATCTGCCGGCCGCTCCTTGAGCTGCGCGACCGCGTGCGCGCACGGCGCGACCGCGAACCCTGCGAGAAGCAGAAGCCAAGCCTTATTCATAGTGTCGCCCGCTGAACGCCCGTCGCCGACCCGAGACAAGGTCGCAAGACCCGGCACAATTTGCTTTAGGGTAATACCTTAAAGCTGCGTTCGTCCCGACCTGTCCGCCGAACTGGTACACGGCACCGTGTGCAGTTCGAATCAGCCTATGCCCAGCGGGGAGTGCGAGCGGTGATGGCGCTCACATAAAAGAAGCGCCCCCTGCCGCCAAAGGGGCGATCAGGGGGCGCACAGGCAGGAGCGCTGCCTGTCTACCTTGAAGCGTTCAGAAGGACTACGGGCCTTTCACCGCCTTCTGCTCCGCCTCGGTCAACTTGAACGTCACCGCGACCTGCGTGTAGGCCTGGATCTTGTTGGTGCCGTCGGTGGCCGCGACGAAGCGCCACTTGCGGACCGCATCCATGGCCGCCTCGTCCAGCCGCGTGAAGCCGCTGCTCTGCGTGACCTGCACGTTCGATGCGCGGCCGTTGGTATCGACCAGCACCTTCAGTCGCACCGTCCCTTGCTCACCCGCACGACGCGAAGCCGGCGGATAAGTCGGGTCGACGCGATTCGCCGTCTTGAGATCCTGCGCGGGCGCACCTTGCTGCTGCGAGCCGCTGATCGCGGTCGCAGAGGCCGGCACCGGCACATCGGACGGCGGCGTCACCGCTTCCTCGAACTGAACCTCGGGAGGCGGCTCGTTAGTGGCGACCGGCTGATCGATGTCAGGTTTGATCTTGATCTCGGGCTGTTGCTCCGGTTGCGTGGCTTCCGGAATGAAGACGGCTTCGAGCGGCGCCACGAACGCCGGCTGCCGCACCACGCCGGTTGCAACCATGAGGCCGTAGACGATCAGCACGTGCAGAGCTGCGACGACGATCAGCAAGCCCGTGCGGCGCGTTGTCGAGCCAGTGCCGGGCGCGCCGGGGCGCGAAGTAAGCGTTGCCATAGGCCAGAAACCTCCAAAATTCTTCGGACAGGTTCGCTCCTGCATGCTCGAAACGAATATGCACCGCAAAAGGTTCGATTCTGGCGGCGCGCGCGGACACGGCCATCTGCGAAAAAGTTCCCGTAAACTGCGCGCATGAGTGCAAGTTTGCCGGATACGCACCGGCTATTAGCTGACATGCAGACGCGATTAGCAGGCGCGCGCGAGCACGATGCCGATGCGTGGCAGGAAATTCTTGCGGAACAGCGCGTCGCCGAGACGTTGCCGCGCGTGTGGGCCTGCAGCGAGTTCGTCGCCACTGCCTGCCTGCGCGCCCCGGAGTTGCTGCGCGAGCTGGTCGGCAGCGGCGCACTCTTCGCGCGCGCGGCAGACGATGCGTTTGCTCGCGAGGTTGGCGAGCGGGTGAGCGGCGCGAGCGAAGCGGAAGTGCTCGAGTCGCTGCGTCGTTTCCGCAAGCGCCACACGGTACGGATCGCGTGGCGCGACATTGCCGGCTGGTCCGACCTCGACGAAACCCTGCGCGATCTTTCGGCGCTCGCCGATGCGTGCATCGGCTTCGCCTATACATATATGTATGCGGCCCTGACTGCCCGTTACGGCACGCCGCGCGGCGTGGACAGCCGGCAGCCCCAGCCGCTGATGATTCTGGCGATGGGCAAGCTCGGCGGCCGCGAGCTGAATTTCAGCTCCGATATCGATCTCATTCTTTTATACCCGGAGGACGGCGAATCCGATGGCGCGCGCGCGATCGACAACGCGGAATTCTTCCTGCGGCTCGGACAGAAGATCGTGCAGCTGCTCGCGACCCCGACGGTCGAAGGATTCGTGTATCGCGTGGATCTGCGGCTGCGCCCGTTCGGCGACAGCGGCCGCGTCGCGCTCAGCTTCGCCGCGTTCGAGCACTATCTGCAGGAGCACGGCCGCGATTGGGAGCGCTATGCGTACGTCAAGGCGCGGCCGCTGACGGCGATCGAGCACTTCGCCGAGCTGTACGACGATGTGCTGCGGCCGTTCGTGTATCGGCGCTATCTCGATTACAGCGTGTTCGAATCGCTGCGCGAGATGAAAGGAATGATCTCGCGCGAAGTGGCGCGGCGTGAGCTGCAGGACAACGTCAAGCTCGGCCCCGGCGGCATTCGCGAGATCGAGTTCATCGTGCAGTCGTTCCAGCTGATGCGCGGCGGCAGCGATCGGCGCTTGCAGAGCCGTGAGCTGCGCGCCGTGCTGCCATTGCTCGTCGGTCAGCGGTTCCTGCGACGTGAAGCTGTCACCGAACTGGATGCCGCGTATCGATATCTGCGGGTGGTCGAGAACAGATTGCAGCAGTGGAACGACGAGCAGACTCACCAGCTGCCGGAGGACGAGCCCGGCCGCACGCGGCTCGCGCTCGCGATGGGTGCGAGCGATTGGCATGCATTGAGCGCGGAGTTGGCCGTGCACCGGCAGCGCGTCGCGCAGCACTTCGCCCAAACGGTGTTCGGCCCAGGTGCCAGCTCGCCGGAGCAGGAGAGCCGCACTGCGCTGGTGGACATGGATGTTCCGCCGCTCGATCAACTCCGCGATACCTCTTACTACCGCAGACTGGACGAAACCGGGCGGCGCAGACTGCACGAGCTGCTCGGACGACTGCTGCCGCTCGCTGCGCAGTCGAAGTCGTCCGAAACCACGCTGCTGCGCGTCTTCAAGATCCTGGAGCGCATCGGCGGCCGCACTGTGTATCTGGCTCTCCTGAACGAGAATGCGACGGCGATGCGCCGGCTAGTCTCCTTGTGCGAGCAAAGCCAGTTCCTCGCAGATCAGATCGCCGCGCAGCCGCTGCTGCTCGATGAGCTGATCGACGAGCGCCTGATCGAGGTAGAGCCCGCACGCAGCGACTTCACCGAGGATCTGGCGCTGCGTCGTCAGAACATGCAGAACGAAGAGCCGGAGCGGCAGGTCGAGCTGCTGCGCGAATTTCAGAGCGCGGCCCTGTTCCGGGTCGCGGTCGCCGATCTGATCGGCGGCCTGCCGCTGATGAAAGTGAGCGACCGTCTCACGGACATCGCGGAATTACTCGTGCAGGAGACGTTGGTTCTGGCGCGGGCGCAGATCGAAGCGAAACACGGCGTGCCGCGATACACGGACGCGAGCCAGAGCGCGATCGCCGCCAACATGATCGTAGTCGCGTATGGCAAGCTCGGTGGCCTGGAACTCGGCTATAGCTCGGATCTGGACCTGGTGTTCCTGCATGACTCGCGTGGCGAGGCGCAGCGCACCGATGGACCGCAACCGATCGACAACACGCTGTTCTTCCAGCGCCTCGGTCAGCGCCTCGTTCACCTGCTCACCGTGCACAGCGCTTCGGGTCGGCTGTACGAGGTCGACACGCGGCTGCGGCCGGCGGGCAATCGCGGCCTGCTGGTGCAGTCGCTCGCGGCCTTTCGCGATTACGAATTCCAGGACGCCTGGACCTGGGAGCACCAATCGTTATTGCGTGCGCGGGCGATCGCCGGGCCGCCGCAGCTGTGCGAGCAGTTCGAAAGCGCACGCATCGAAGTGCTGCGCAAAGCCGTGAAGCGCGATGGCCTGCGCGACGAGGTGCGCCGCATGCGCAAGCGCATGCGCGAGAGCCTCTCGAAGGCGCGGCCCGGGCAAGTGGATCTCAAGCAGGACCCCGGCGGCATCGCCGACCTGGAGTTCCTGGTGCAGTTCTGGATGCTGAAGTGGGCGGACCGCTACCCCGAGATCGTCACGTTCTCGGACAACATCCGGCAGCTGGAAAGCCTGGCGTCCGGGGCGATCGTGCCGCAGGAGCGGGTCGACTTCCTGGTCGCGACCTACCGCGCTTACCGCCAGCGCCTGCACCGCTTGTCGCTGGACGGCACGAAGAACCTGGTCGGGGACGACGAGTTCGTGGCGGAGCGCCGCGGCGTGGTCGAGATCTGGGAAGAGGTCATGCGCGAGGCCCTGCGATAGAGCAGGTGTTCTGCGATAATCGCGCCCCATGGACACCGAACCTACGCCCGCGGCACCCGGCAAGAAGCTGATTCAGCCCAATGCCAAGAATCAGTACATGGTCACGGCGGCCGACCTGCCGCTGTCCTGTCCGATGCCGGACATGTACTTGTGGAACTCGCATCCGCGCGTGTTCCTGCCCATCGAGAAGACCGGTTGGGCGAAGTGTCCCTACTGCGGTGCCGAGTACACGCTGATCCGCTGAGACGCGGCGCGCCGCCATGTACGTACCCCGGCATTTCGCGGAGACCCGAGTCGAAGTCCTGCATGAGCTGATCCGCCGTCATCCGCTCGGCACGCTGGTCGTTGCCGCGCCGGATGGCCTGGAAGCGAGCCACGTGCCTTTCGAGATCAGTCCCGAGCCGGCGCCGTTCGGCACGCTGCGCTGTCATGTGGCGCGTGCCAATCCCATCTGGCAACAGATCGATCCGGACAAACCCGTGCTCGTGGTATTTCAGGGCGAGCAGGCTTACGTCTCGCCGAGCTGGTACGCGGCGAAGCAGGAAAACGGCAAAGTCGTGCCCACGTGGAATTACGCCGCCGTCCACGCTTACGGCAGCGCCAAGGCCGTGCAGGATGCCGCGTGGCTGCGGCGCATGGTCGAGGATCTGACCAGTCGCCACGAGCAGGGCCGCGCCGATCCGTGGCACGTGAGCGATGCGCCCGCCGACTACGTGGAAAAGCTGCTCGGCGCCATCGTCGGCGTGGAAATTCCGGTCACACGCATGCTCGGCAAATGGAAGTTCTCGCAGAACCGCTCGACTGCCGACCGGCAGGGCGTGATCTCCGGCCTGGAGCGCGACGGCACTGCGTCGCAAGCAGACGTGGCGGCCATCGTCAAAACCACGCTCTGATCATGGCCGGTTACTCGGGCACGCCGCTCGCGAAAAAGCTCGGCATCAAGCCCGGCACGAAGCTGTTCACCGTCGCTGCGCCCGGTCACTACGATGAGCTGTTGGCGCCGCTTCCCGCTGACGTCAAACGCGTGCGCAAGATCGACGCTGCCGACGTCGCGCATTTGTTCGTGACGACTCGCGCGCGGCTCGACAAGGAGCTGCGCGCGGCGCTGCCGAAGATGCAGCAGGACGCAGCGATCTGGATCTCCTGGCCGAAGAAGGCCGCCAAGGTCGAGACCGACATCACCGAGGACACGGTGCGCGAAGTCGCGCTGCCGCTCGGCCTCGTCGACATCAAGGTGTGCGCGGTCGACGAGACCTGGTCGGGGCTGAAGCTCGTCATCCGCAAGCAGCTGCGGCAGGCACCGGGCCGCTCTCGGTCCTGAAGCCCTCGTCGAGCCAGCCCGTCATTCCGCCGATCATGATCTTCACCGGCCGGCCGAGCCGCGCGAGCCGTATCGCTCCGCGGTGCGCGCCGTTGCAATGGGGACCGGCACAGTAGACGACGAAGACGGTCTCGCGCGGGTAGCGGCTCAACGTCGACTCGATCAGCTTGCGGTGAGGAATGTTGATGGCACCGGGCGCGTGGCCGTTGGCGTAGAGCGCGGGGCTGCGCACGTCGACGAGCACGAAGTCGTGCCGGCCGTTGCTCATGGAGTCGTTGACGTCCCAGCAATCGGTCTCGAAGCGGAAGGCGCTCTCGAAGTGCGCGAGGGCGCAGGCGCTGTCGGCGGGGGAAATTTCGGTGACGGCGGAGGGCATGGCGGATTCCTCAGAGATCAGGATGTCAGGGCTTTAGCCTGACGAGCATCCTAGCTTTCGAGCTCGCGCGCGTCGCTGGCGTAATCGTCAGGTTCCGGTAACATCACGCCATGCCGCGTTCCCACCTCGTCGTCGCGCTCGCCTACGACCGGCTCTGTACCTTCGAGTTCGGCTGCGTCGTCGAGCTGTTTGCTCTGCCGCGGCCGGAGCTCGACGTCCGCTGGTACGACTTCGCCGTCTGCGCTGCCGAACGCGGCCCACTGCGTGCGGCCGGCGGCATCACGGTCAACGCGCCACACTCCATCAAACTGCTGGATCGCGCCGATACGATCGTCATCCCGGGCTGGCGTGACGCGCACGAGCTGCCGCCGGCGCAGTTGCTGCAGCGGATTCGCGCAGCGCACGCTCGCGGTGCGCGGCTCTGTTCGATCTGCTCTGGTGTCTTCGTGCTCGCTGCCGCTGGAGTGCTCGACGGCAAGCGCGTCACGACACACTGGCGTTACGCGGAGCTGCTCGCGCAGCGTTATCCATCGATTCGCGTCGAGCCGAACGCGCTGTACATCGACCAGGGACAGGTGCTGACCTCGGCGGGCTCGGCAGCAGGTCTCGACATGCTGCTGCATCTGGTACGGCGCGATCACGGGCCGAAGGTCGCGAATCAGGTCGCGCAGCGGCTGGTGATTCCACCGCACCGTGACGGCGACCAGGCGCAGTTCGTACCGCGCCCGGTCGCGCCCGACGAGTCGAGCCGGTTGGCGCGGCTGCTGGATTGGATTCGTGCGCATCTGGGCGAGGAGCACACGATCGCTGCGCTGTCGCACCGTGCAGGCATGAGCCCGCGCACGCTTCTGCGTCGCTTCAAGGAAGCTACCGGGCTCGCACCGAATGAATGGCTGGTGCGCGAGCGCGTCGCGGCCGCGCGCGAGATGCTCGAATCCGGCCGAGTGACGCTCGGGCGCGTTGCCGAGCGCGCCGGGTTTGGATCGCAGGAGTCGTTCCGGAGGCATTTCCGCATCCAGGTTGGAGTGCCGCCGGCGGCGTATCACAAGAGTTTTCGAGAGAGGAAGTCAGGCTAAAGCCTGACCCACAGAAGACCTGAACCACAGCAAGGGTCCGGCCTGCAGAGCCTGCTAACATCGCGCGAATGAGTGCAACTCTGACGACGACACCTGCCGCCGACGGCTTTCGCATGCCCGGCGAATTCGAGCCGCATTCCGGCTGCTGGCTGCTGTGGCCCGAGCGAACCAGCAACTGGCGCTGTGGAGCGAAGCCTGCACAGGCAGCATTCGCCGCCGTCGCCACTGCCATCGCCACCGGCGAGCCGGTCACGGTCGGTGCCTCGCGCGCGCAATTCGTACATGCGCGCTCGATGCTGCCGGATGCGATCCGCGTGGTCGAAATGTCGAGCGACGATTCCTGGATGCGCGACGTCGGTCCGACGTTCGTCGTCGACGGGCAGGGCGCAGTGCGCGGCGTCGACTGGATCTTCAATGCCTGGGGCGGACTCAGCGCCGGACTTTACTTTCCGTGGGACCAGGACGACCTGGTGGCGCGCAAGGTGCTGGAGATCGAAGGGCGCGATCGTTATCGAGCGCCGTTGGTGCTGGAAGGCGGCGCGATTCACGTCGATGGCGAAGGCACGCTGCTCGCCACCGAGGAATGCCTGCTGAACCCGAACCGCAATCCGCACCTGGATGCGGGCCAGCTGGAGATTCTGCTGCACGAATATCTCGGCATCAGCAGCGTGATCTGGCTGAGCAAAGGGGTCGTCGACGACGAAACCGGCGGGCACGTCGACAACCTGTGCTGCTTCGCGCGCCCCGGCGAAGTCGTGCTCACCTGGACCGACGACAAGCGCGATCCGCAATACAAGGTCTCGCTCGATGCATACGAGCGGCTCATGGACTCACGCGACGCCAGGGACCGGCGGCTGAAGATTCACAAGCTACCGCAGCCGGGGCCGTTGTTTCGCACCAAAGAGGAGGCGCGCGATATCGACGCGGTCGACGGCCGTCCCGGACGTCCGGTCGGCGAGCGTCTCGCCGGCTCCTACGTCAACTTCTATGTCGCGAACTCCACGGTCGTCGTGCCGCTGCTCGATTCGCGACGCGATCGTCATGCGATGCGGACGCTCGCGCGGATCTTTCCGGAGCGCCGGATCATTGGCGTCCAGGCGCGGGAGATCCTGCTCGGCGGCGGCAATATCCACTGCATCACGCAGCAGGTGCCGGCGGGTAAATGAGCGCGCGCGCTCGCGACTATCGCAGTCTCGTCCCTGCTCTACGGGACGATCTGCTCGGCGCGCAGCTCGACACTCGCAAGCTCGCGAAGTTCTCCGTTGCAGTCATCGTCACCGGCGTGCCGGCCGCGGGACGCAGCGAGACGGTGAACAAGCTGCTCGAATGGCTCGATCCCAAGTACGTCACCGTGCACGCGTTCGGCGAAGACGATGCGGATGCGAGCCATCCGCCGCTGTGGCGGTACTGGCGCAAGCTGCCCGCATTCGGTCGCATCTCGTTTTATTTCTGGGGCTGGTACGGCCAGTACATGGGCGCCGCCTGCCACGATGCTCGCAAGAAGAAGCGCCGTCCGCCGCGCCAGCTCGAGCGCATCCGGCGGCTGGAGGCGATGCTCAGCGCCGACGGCGTGCGCGTCGTCAAGATTCATCTCGACCTGGACGCCGACACGCAACGCAAGCGTCTCAAGAAGCTTCGCGCCCACAAGCTGACGCGCTGGCGGGTGACCGACGATGACCTGTGGCTCGCGCGCCATCACAAGTCGGTCCGCAAAGCCATCGAGCGCTGCCTCGCGGCGAGCGACCAACCCAAGGCACGCTGGCATCTCATCGACGGCGCCGACGAGGATTACCGCGAGGTCCGCGCCGGCGAGCTGCTGCGCGACGAGATGCTGGTCGGTCTGGAGCGGGCGCGAGCAACCGTGCGTACGCGTGCGAGCAAGACGGGGAATGTGCCGCCGCTGCCGCGCCCGCGGATCCGCAAAGTGGACGATGACGAATACGATCGTGAGCTCGAACGTCTGCAAGGTCAGCTGGCACTGCTGACGCGGCGCTCGAAGTTTCGCGAGCGCGGTCTGGTGCTCGCGTTCGAAGGCATGGACGCAGCCGGCAAGGGCGGCGCGATCAGCCGCATCACGCGCGCTCTGGACGCGCGCCAATACCAAGTCGTGCCGGTTTCGGCGCCGACCGCGGAAGAGCGCTCGTATCCTTACCTATGGCGCTTCTGGCGCGACGTGCCGGCGCGCGGCCATATCGCGATCTTCGATCGCTCCTGGTACGGCCGTGTGCTGGTCGAACGCGTGCGCGGCTTCGCTGCGCCGGCGGACTGGCGGCGCGCCTACGACGAGATCTGCGAGTTCGAGCGCGAGCTGCTCGAGCACGGCCTGATCGTCGCGAAATTCTGGCTGCAGGTGAGCAAGGCCGAGCAGCTGCGCCGCTTCAAGGCGCGCGATGAGGATCCGCTGAAGCGCTTCAAGGTCGATCCCGAGGACTGGGCCAATCGCACGTTCTACGACGCGTACCAGGCTGCCGCGGCGGAGATGGTTCTGCGCACGAATACGCGCCAGTCGCGTTGGCACGTCGTACCGGCGGACGATAAGAAGAGCGCACGCCTGCACGTGCTGCAGGTGGTGTGCGAGACCGTTGAGGCCAACTTGTAGGGCTGCTTCGGATCTATAAATCTGAATTCTGTCCCTTGGCGATCTTGGCGTCTTTGCGAGAGTCATTCCGAAGTCGGGCTGAAGCCCGACCTACAGCGCCTTTTTCAGGCCAAGCACGAACACGACGTCGGATGCGCTCTCGACTGCAATGTCCTCGCTGACTGCGAGATCGAGTTGCCAGCCGGACGCGAAGCGATAGTCGCCGCCGAAGGTGAGCACGAACGCCTCGCCGAGGAAATCGAGCTCGGCTTCATCGAACACAGCGCTGTGCGCATCGAGCTGTGCCTTCAGCTCCAAGCCGCGCCAGGCGCGCCAGCCGATGCCCGCGAGCGCGCTCCACGCGAAGTCGCGCTGCCGAGCGGCGAGCCGCTCGCCTTCGCCGAGCCACGCAACGCCGGCTTGTCCGAACGCCGACCAGTTCTCACCGAGCCGATGCTCTGCCGCGATCGCCAGCGACGCGTCAGTTGCGCCGCTGCCGGTGAAGCGATCGGCATCGCCGGAAGGCAGCTTGATGCTCAACCAGGCCGTGGCGGCGGTCGCAGCGCTGGAGGACAGCGAGCGGCCGAAGTCGAGCGAAATGTCTCCGAGTCCGGACTGCGATGACCGCTCGTCGAAGAGCACGGTGTTGCCGCTGGCGTAGGCAATGCGAACGCGATCCTGGGGCGAAAAGGCTCGGCTGCCCCGAGGCAGGCCGAACAGCTCGTGCCAGCTGTCGATCGTGCTGTCGAGCACGCCGCCGCCCGTATAGCGATACGGGATCTGCACCTGCGCGGCAAAGCCGCTCGACCACGAACGCCCGATCGTCAGGCGCGCCTCGCGTGTTTCGGCATCGACGATCAGCTGCTCGGAGCCGGCGCGCTGCACGAGCGAGACGCTGGCCCAGTTGAGATCGGCCGCGAGCGTCCACGTCTCGCCCGACAACCGCGCGGGCAACGCGGCAGGCAGGCCGAAGCCGGCGAGCAGAGGATTGAGATCGCGAGCGGGGAAGGGGTCTGCTGCGGCCGGAGTGGAAATCAGCAGCAGCGCGAGCGCGAGATGTGGAGGTCTCAGAACCAAACCGACACGAACGCCTGAATGACGTTGGCGCCGAAGCTGTAGAGCGGCTCAGTACCAGCCGGGTGGAAGTTCGGGTCCGAGGTCGGCAACTGCGCGAAGCGCGCGTCGCGGAAGTCCTCGTAATCGAACTGGATGCGATCGTAGAAGATGTTCAGCGTGCCCTTCTTGATGAAGCGCCAGCCGTTCGGCAGGAAGTCGTAGGTTGCGCCGAGGCTCAGCGCCTGGCTGGTGAACGTCGACAGCTCCTTGTCGCGCGCCAGGAAGTTCTGCTGGTTCGGCCGGTCGAACAGGTCGCTATAGAAATCGGCGTTGCCCTGCGAGTAGTAGCGGTAGCCGAGCTCGAAGGTCCATTGCCGCCACGGATGCGTGTAGCCCAGCTCGAAGGTATTCGCGCCGATGCCCCACGTGTCCGTGAAGAAGCGATAGCCGCCGTGGATCGCCGCGCGGTAGGGCAGGTAGTAGCGCCCGTTCACCGCCACCGCGTTGCTGGTCCGCGTGCGCGGATAGATCTCGCGTGCGAGCGCGAACAGCCGGTCATCGCTCGGGTTGACGAACCGGTACGAGCGATACGGGTTGTTGAGGAAGCCTTCGTCGGTGATGACTTCCAGCTGCAACGAGGTGATGAGGGCCTTGGTCAGGATCTGCGACACGCCGACGCGGTAGCTCCAGCGATCGATCGGCTCCTTGAACGTCGGATCGATCTGGTCGGTGGTCGTGTCGCGGCGGCGCACGACGTCCTTGCCGCGCGAGAAGCCCATCGTGATCGTCGTCAGGTCGCCGAACAGGTCCTGGCTGATGCCGAACGTGGTCGTCTCGGCCTGGTAGTCGTTCTCTTTGCTGTTCGTGTAGCCGAGGTTGTAAGTCGTCTTGCCGCGCAGGTACTCGGCGCCGACGCTGTACTGCGTGCGCTCTTCCTTGTATTCGCTGGCGCCGGAGACTTCCACGTCGATCGACGCGCTCGTCACCATGTCCTGGTAGTAGTTGGCGCTGAGCGCGTACTTCTCGGCGAATTTCTTGCGCACCAGCACCGAGGGGCCGTGAATCGTCACGCCGCCGCCCTCGTAGCGGTGATAGAGCGCATCGGCGCGATCGTCGGCGAGCACGCCGGCAAACGAAGCCGCCGGCAGGAACAGCAGGGCGAGGACGAGCCCGAGCCAGCAACGAGTGCTGGCCCGGGCCCGAATTTCCACGCCCCATGCCTTCTTTCCGGCCTTCTTCATATCAATTGCAGCCGCAACCGCCGCCGGAGCTGCCATTCGCGCCGCGTGCGCCTTCGCGCGCATCGAACACGTGGTCCAGGTAGGCGGTGGAAACCGGATTCGCATCGAACGACATGATCGGATCCGCGAGCGCCTGGCGCTCGTACGGCTTCACCCACGGCTCGATGTTGCCGCAGCCGGCCAGCACCAGCGCGGCGAGCGCCAGCGAGATCAGCTTCGTCTTACCCACGGTGACGTCACTCCTTCAGCAACGCGCGAATCTGGTTCAGGTACTCGCCTTCGTCGCCGGCCTTGTAGCCCTTGTGCAGGGCGCGCACGTTGCCCTTGCGGTCGATGAACACGGTGCTCGGCATCGCCTTCACGTCGTACATCGCGCTGACCTTGCTCTCGCGATCGAACAGGACGGGGAAGGACACCGGCGTCTTGCTCAGCCACTCCTCGGCGTCCTTGCTGTTGGCGTCGACGTTGACGCCGACCAGCGTGAAGCCGAGCGCACTGTAACGCTTGTGCATTTGTTCGAGTAGCGGCATCTCCTGGCGGCACGGTCCGCACCAGCTCGCCCAGAAGTTCAGCATGACCACTTTGCCTTTGAGCTGCGCCAGCGACACTGTGTCGCCGCTTCGCGACGGCAGCGTGAAGGTCGGAGCCATCGATGCGCTCGCGCCGACCATCGACGTCATCGCCAGCGTGCAGGCGACAGTGGCTCCGCGCAGCCATGATTTGATCCTGGAAGACATGTTCGTGATCCTCTTCGTGCGGACGCAAATGCCCATGCGTATCGTCGCTCAGAAGAAAATCGACAAACCGAGATGTGCTTCTAGGTTATTGACGATCTTTTTTTCGCCCAGCAGATCGATGTCGTACACGTGATCGCGCACGTCGAAATGCACTGCGATCCAGTCTGCGGGCAGGATGCGATAGCCGAAGCCGCCGCTCACGGTGAAGCGGTCATCGCCTGCGAACGTCGTATTGCCGATGCCGGCAACCAGGTAGAACGCCGTGTTGTACGCGCGGTTCTTGCCGAGGAATATTTCGCCCGGCAGCGCGTTCCAGCCCGCTGACAAAGCGTAGTACGTGTAGTCGCGCTCGCTGTCGGTCAGCAGATCCGCCGAGCCCGACAGGTTCTCGTAGCTGGTGCGCCCGGCGCGCGAGCGGCCGTAGGTGCCCTCGAGAAAGAAATCTTCGGTGAGGTGATAGGCGAGGCGCGCGCCATAGACGACGTTGCTCTCGAAGTCCTCGATGCTCAGGATGCCGACGTACGCGCCGACCTCGAAGTCCTCGGTATCGATGCGCGTGTGCTTGATCTCGCGGCGTTCCACCTGCGGCTCGATGATCGGCTTGTCGGACGGCTCGCCGGTCACGGGCTCGGCGGCGTTCTGCTCGGTCGTGGCCGGCGGCAAAGACGCTTCGCCGCGCCGGAACAGGGCGCAGCCCGGCAAGGTCGTCGCGGCCAGCGCGATCAGAAAAAGAAGGCGAAGCCGAGATACTTCCATTCGTCAACTTCCTCGTTATCGTCGCGGCTCGTGAATACCACGTTGTTGCGGTATTCCGTGCGCAGCATGAACCGGCGAGTGAGATAGAACTGCAGACCGCCGCCGACATAGCCGATCTGGTCGTCGCGGTCGATGGATTGCACCAGCGTCGACTTCGGCTCGGTGTGCATCCAGCCGGTGCCGAGCGTGAAATACGGCGACAGGCGCCACTCCGGCACGAACACGTGCATCAGCCCGAGCGTGGCGCTGTAGCCGTTGGAGAACTCGCCGATGATGTGATTGAACGTGAGCTCGATCGACAGGTTATCGCTGAACGCGTAGCCGCCGAACACGGAGATCATGCTGGCGCCGGCGAAGTCGCCGCCCGCCACGCCGGCCTGCCAGCGCCGGCTCATGTAGTTCTCGCGCGCCGGCTCCTGCAGGTCGAGCGGCTCGCCGGTCGGCTCGAGCGTCGCGATCATCTGCTCGCGCGGCGCCCAGCCCTGCACGCCGCGGTCGGTGCGCAGCTCGAACCAGTCGGTGCGGCGCTTGACGATCGTGACTTCGCGGCCGCGCTCGATCACGTGGAACACGGGATAGCCGCGGCCGGGACCGGTGTGCAGCTCGATGAACGGATCGGCGATGAGGATCTTGTGAACGTCATCGGCCCGGGCGCTGCCCGGGCCGACGGTGAGGATGAAAGCGAGCAGCAGCCCGAAAAGTGTGAAGGGCCGCCGCATCAGTTCATGGGGGCGACGAACGGGTCGTTGTAGTACTGCGCGCCGATGTCGAGCCATTCGGAGAGCAAGCGTAACTCACTTGGTGACATAAAGTCGCGGTGATCCGTCTGCCCGGCGCCCGGTGCGTTCTCCATTTTTCCGAAGAAGCGACCCGAGGCGGTGGCACCGGCGGCGCTCATCGACGCCGGCACTTGGCGGAACTGCACGCAGGTCGTCACATTCGTGACCGGGTCGGTCTGGAACTGCAGGCACTCGTCTTCGAGCTGCCCCATGGCGTTCACGACCTGGCCGACGTCGGAGAACAGCAGCTCGCGATACGCGCGGAACTGGTCGGGCTCGTCGTCGGACGGGCCATCCGTCAGGTCCAGGTCGCCCGCCGGCACGGCCACCATGTTCGCAGCGTTGAGCGGCTGATGGCAGCCGGTGCACTTGTGATCCACATCCGGCACGGTATCGCCGTTGGTATCGACGGGGCGCGCCACGCTCCACAGCGGATGGATGTGCATCTCGTAGTGGATGGTGATGCGGCACAGGCTCGTCCAGTTCGAGCTGCAGCTCGGATTGACGGGCAGCGGCGTGCCATTGAGCCCGTTCAAGCAAACGACGTGTTGGCTCGGATCGGCTGCGTCCGACAGCACCGAGGATGCACCGGCCTTGTAGCACGCGTCGACGGACGGCGTCGTCGCCGGCGTTGCCGGCCAGTAGTCCGTGAACGCCAGGTCGACGCTCGGTTTGCAGGCGCCGCTGCACATCACGCGGTTGCGCACTTCGGCCATCGTCTCGCCCGCATCGGCGAACAACGCGGCATTCGTGCCGGGGAACGGGCTGCCGGTGGTCGGCGCGCCGGTGTTGATGGAGGTGGTGAGACCGGCGCGGCCGTGGGCCCGCGGCGGATTCGTGCCCGGATTGTGACAACCATTACAGGTGAGCGTCTCGCCCGGCATGACCTGCAGCCAGTTCGTGTGGCGGCTGCCGAGCACGCCGTTGAGACGACGGCCGCGCGCGTCGAGCACGCTGATGTTGAGCGCGACGTTCGCCGGCACCTTCACTTTCACCGAGCCGTCCGGCTCGATCGGTGCGTAGCCGAGGATGTCGCGCATGCCGAGAGCCTGGTTCGGGCCGAACGCCGTGCCCGTGTCGATGTCGCGCGTGTCATCGTCCGGCTGCGAAACCGCTTTCTCGATGCGCAGGAAGCGAGCCGGGCGCGTCGCATAAGCCGCGTTGCCCGGATTGCGCACGGTTGTGATGCCGCCGGGCGCCTGGTCGACGCCGTCGATGTCGTAGACGCTCTTGATGTTCACGATGCCCACGGCTTCGGAGAGCAGGTCCGCCGGAAAGTCCACGCCGGCAGCGTGATCGAGAATGACCGGCGGCACCACGCGCGGCGAGCCCGCCACGACTTCGGTGTAGATGAAGCCTTCCTTCGGCGGCACGACCGGCACCTGCGTGTTGTCGTGCACGTTGTAGACGTAGATGCCGTACAGCGGCGGCGCTTCCTCTACGTCCGGATTCGCCAACCGGTCGCTCGTGCACGGCACGATGCGCGTGTCTTCGAGCAGCCGGCACTGCGACCAGCTGACCAGCAGGCGATCGCTGCCGTCGAACAGCGGCGACGCCGAGCGATAGCGACCACCGGGCGACGGACCTTCGATCGTACGCACGTCGGTCGGCAGGGCGCGTACCTGCGCCGGGCCGGGCATGCCGGAGCTCGAGGCGACCGGCACGGTGTTGTCGACGAAGTTCTGTGTGTCGATCAGCACCAGGTCGCCGCCTTCGCCGGTGCCGGAGAACGGACGGACCACAGCCAGCGTGCGGCCGTCCTGCATCGGGCGCGGGCTCAGGAACTGAATGATGCTCGGCTGATTCGTGGTCGGGTCCACCGTACCGGTTGCGTGGCTATACGCGCCGTACAGCAACTCCAGGTCGGTGCCGTCAGGGTTGACGCTGTAGAGATCGAACTCGTTGTCGTCGATGTTGTGTTCCCAGCGCGTGTACACGATGCGGCCGTTCGGCAGCACCGCCGGATCGAGATCATGGCTCTGGTTGAACGAGATCTGATGGATGTTGGTGCCGTCGGCGTCCATCACGTGCAGCACGAACGCGGGCTCGTTGTCGTCCTCGTCCTGGGCGGCGTACTGCGGCTTGTTCTCGTCCAGCAGGATCGCGCGCGACTGGCGCTGACGCGTCGAGCTGAACACGATC